>Ga0310811_10012426_pt1 | contig 11049 bp, 7 predicted proteins | sample YCmetagenome_FD_207642 | JGI IMG/M metagenome (GOLD analysis project Ga0310811, IMG submission 207642) | Soil microbial communities from experimental microcosm in Duke University, North Carolina, United States - YC | ecosystem: Engineered > Artificial ecosystem > Soil microcosm > Unclassified ...
TCATCAATGATTCAATCAATTCGACGGCTCGTATTAAATTCCATATAACAAAACCATAACCACCATAATTAGAACAGTCACACCAAAAAAGATAAAGCAAATGTTGGTCGCTGACTGTACTTTTGAACTATATGAATTGAATTCGCTTTGCTCCTCAAGTTCTCTTTGCAGTTTCCATTGTTCATAGTTCATAATCTAAATATTTTAGCGTTTGTTTTTAATGGTCAAAGTTGGCTAAGTCGCAGGCCAAACCATTCAGGATATACCTGATTTGTGGAAATCAGGTGATCCACAAGAATAGGTTCTATTGCGTCTTTCTTACCATTTCCTTTGAATTGTAGAGGCTCCTACACGCTCCTTTTACCCCCGTTTCCATCCGTTCATTCCTGATTTTCTTTAAATCAGGATTTCACTTATGGATTCATTGCCCTGAGTTCCTCAACTTTGCAGTAACAACACAATAAAGTTGATCTTCTGTATTAGTATCATTACATAAATCAAGTTTGGCAGAATGAAGAATGTAAAAATATTATTGGTGGAGGATACCATTATAAATCAAATCGTTGTTGACAAGAGTCTCTCCAAGCAGGGTATTGGTGTGACTATTGCCAACAATGGAAAGGAAGCACTTGAGTTAATTCAAAGCAAAGAATTTCAACTTGTGCTAATGGATATGAACATGCCTGAAATGGATGGTTATGAGTCCACACAAAAAATCCGCGCAATGAATGACCCTTATTTTAAAACTGTTCCAATCATTTTATTCTCTGCTTCCGCAATGATGGACGCAGCAGAAAAAGAAAAAGCAATTGCCATAGGGATTACAAGTTTCGTAAGCAAACCCTTTGGTGCAGATGAGTTGAGTTGTATAATCAATACTTACATTATGAATAAGAGTTTCAACAATAGACCGCTACACGTTAATTTTGAGCTTTATACAGATAACGATTCTGAATTTAAAAAAGAATTAATTGAACTCATGATTAATGATTTGAAAGAATTGCAACTGGCTCTCAACCTTGCCACAACGAGTCATAATCTTGAAATTTACCGAAGCACATGTCATAAAATTGTCGGCACATTAAGTATGCTCAACGACGAAGAATTTTCTGACATAATTGAAGCTCTGAAGATTCAGGAATCAGGAGAGGACAAAATTATGCTCTTTAATAAAGTCAGTGGTGACATTATAAATAGTCTTACATATGAAGGCGAGATGATCCGTGTAACCGAAAATTAGTTTGTAAGGCTAATTCATTTCAACCTATACTTCGCAATAAAACTGTTGATAGCTTTTTCCAGATCTTCTTTGTTTTCCAGGAACGGCATGTGACTAACATTGCTTTTATAAAGAATCATATTAGGAAAGTGCACTTCTTTGTAATGTTCAGGACCTATCGACCAATCTTTTGTTCCGTAAAAAAACAATACCGGCAGGTTGATACTACTAGTGTTTTTCCGGTAATCTTTCCAATAGTCATCAAGTGTGAAAGCGGCTGAACTAAAATTGCCATTCCAGTTAGGTATCTCTGTATACGTTTCATCTACCATTTTTGAATTTTCAGGAAAAGCGTACGCCATTTTCCATACAAGTCCTTTTGCACTCAATAAACCAACAGCATCTGTAAATCTTTTCATCAGCGCCACAGTATCACCAGACAAAGGCGCCGGGTTTTTGATACCCATAAATTCATAAGCCTTCGGAATCCAGCTTTTGCGAAAGCTTTCATCCATGCTCAGCGTACAATTAATCATCATCAATCCTTTAATTGATTGGCTATAATGCTCAACATATCCCATCTGAATAATCCCACCAAAAGAATGTCCAAGTGTTAACCACTGCTTGATGCCTAATGCTTCTCGTACCTCTTCAAAATCTTTAACCATTCTGTCCATTGAATAATTATGATCCTTTGGGCTTGATGATCTGCCTACACCTCTCTGATCTAAATACACCATTTGAAAATGTTGCTCCAATGATTTTCCATAGAGCTTTTCTAACCAGTAACTTCCAGAGCCTGGTCCACCATGAATATACAAACAGGTTGGTCCGTTGCCTTTTACATTCACATACAGCGAAACACTATCAGACGTTAGAATGCGTCTCTCTTGAGCTTGGCTGGCTATTGTAGAAATAATTAATAAAAGCAGAATAGTAACTCTCTTCATAATTTATTAAGATAATTTATGCAAATGTTTTATCAGTGACGTATCACTGCATTTTCTTATTTCATCAGGTCCTTATATAATTTCTCGATATCCTGAACTTGTCCAGGATTAATTTTTAAAGTTTGCGCCACACTGATGAGTTTCTCTTTCACCGCAGATTCTGTTTTACCTTTCTCAACCGGACCGTTAAGAATTAGTATCTGATCGAAACAAATTGCTACGAGATAAACTTGCTTGACGACAGCATTGGGATCATCTCCCTTCGGCATATCATACGTCCAGTAAAGAAATGATCGTTCAGCAATTTTCATAAACTCGCTTGCATCATTAATTTCAGTCTTCAGTTGTTCTTGTACCCACTCCTTCTCATAATTCTTCCACCCTGCCAGAAAACTTCGTTGAGCATCATCATTCAGGTTATTAAAATCTACTTTCTCAGTAAAAGGAATAATAGAAGATTGCATTAATATATTATCAACCCTTAGAAAATTGGGTTCATTAGTGGGTACAACAGCTTTAGAAATAAATCTTAACGAAAAAGAATTCTTTTGTCCATTGTAAACAAGCATAGCACCATACTTAGCCTGAAGCAATGCTGCTTCAAACTCCTCTGCTTTATATTGTGCTGTTACACTAAATGAAGAGAGGCCGATTAGGATTATGCTCAATGTTTTCATGCTCAAAAATATCTAATTTACATGAAGCTGAAACTTTGCCCAAGTCGTATTGTTTATCTTTTGCTACAACATTTTCATGACTTCTTTATCATTTCGGGTCCGTATTCAACCACCAATTGCAAAGATTAGCCGTCACCAAGGTTTGTGTTCTAAGCAAACTTTGGATGATCATCCCCAAGGTCTGTATCTTCACAGACCTTAATAAACTTAAGCGTCTTTAAGAACTTCTTCGCCACGCTTTGATAACCTGAGGGCTGCAAACTGCCCCACTACCTCGCGAAATTCCGACTGGTTCAAACGGTAATAAAAGTCCCCGCCCCAAGGTCTGTGTCTTCACAGACCTTGATGAACTTAAAGCGTCTTTAAAACTTCTTCGCCACGCTTTGATAACCTGAGGGCTGCAAACCGCCCCACCACCTCGCGAAATTTCGGCTGGTTCAAACGGTAATAAAGTCCGTTAACCGGTAATTAATCTTGTATTTCAGAATTTTTTTTCCTGACGTCGGCTGAATGGAAAAAATATGTTTTTAACCCTAAATCGTTTAAATTGATCAAAACAAACGTTTGAATTACTCAAATGCCCCCTAAAGAATATCAAAATACCCCACGTTTTGAGGTGAACCTAAGTTTATGTTTGTCATAAGCTACGCAAACGATTCCGATAAATTAAGTGTAATTTATACATTAAAAGGAAGTCAGCTATTTAAACGATTTACAAAACCTAAAACTATTGCCTATGACTAGAATTTTTACACAACAAAAAATCATCAATCCCGGCAGGTGCTTTATTAAATGTCTAACCAAGACAAGCCAGTGCGGGGTTCCTTGTTTGCAACATAACATCGTCTTGCTTCAAGGGTACGTGTTCTAACTAAACAAACAATTCGATACTGTTTACGCCAACCTCTAAAAAGAGGTGAGTGCTATATCTATGTCCTGATTTTACCCTTTCAGGTTCATCGATGAAAAAATACAATCGACTCAACCCTTTACTAACTGTTTAAAATAAAAACAAATTCTAACTACTAAATCCTAAATTCTATGCAGATCATTTTACAAGCACACTTTAAGTTCTACAAAATTCCCTGGGCTCAGCGAATGCTATTCGCTTTGCTCGTTGTGGGACTCTATGCATTCAGTATACCAGGTTACAGTCAGGACGGTCACCTGATTACCGGTAAAGTGGTTGATGAACAAGGGTCTGGTCTTCCCGGTGTAAGTGTTATCATCAAAGGCACACAGATTGGTACGCAGACCGATGGTGATGGAAACTACTCTATTACGGTATCTGACGAAAAAGCAATACTGACGTTTTCTTTTATTGGCTTTACTCCACAGGAAGTAACAGCAGGTAAGCAGACCACCATTAATATATCGCTCTTACCAGATGTGCAGTCCTTAAAAGAAGTAGTCGTTGTTGGTTATGGTGTACAGCGGAAAGAAAGTGTGGTGAGTGCTGTTGAAACTATTAATCCAAGTAAACTCAGGTCTGCTACCGGGAATCTTACAAATTCACTGGCAGGAAGAATTGCTGGTGTTATAGCCTGGCAGAGCAGTGGCGAGCCAGGGCTCGGTACTGATAATTCTCAATTCTATATCCGTGGTCTTTCCACCTTCGGTACTGGAAAAAAAGATCCGCTGATTTTGATTGACAACATGGAGTCGACTGCAACAGACCTCGCTCGTTTACAAACCGATGACATTGCCAGCTTCTCTGTTTTAAAAGATGCTTCCGCCGCCGCAGTGTACGGATCAAGAGGTGCCAACGGTGTTATATTGGTAACAACGAAGCTAGGCGCTGGCGGCGCTGCTAAATATAGCTTCCGGGTTGAGAACACCATTTCAGGCAATACAAGAAATTATAAAATGACGGATAACATCTCATACATGCGAGATGCCAATGAAGCAACGCTAACGAGAAATCCGGCAACAGCTCTTCCCTACGGTGAGAACAAGATCAATCATACAATTGCCGGAGATAATCCTGCGCTCTACCCCAACAACAACTGGCTTAACAAAATGGTTAAAGACTACACCGTAAACCAACGGTATAACCTTAATATCTCGGGCGGCGATGAGCACGCCAGCTATTACATAGCCGGAACATACAATGTTGACAATGGTATTTTAAAAGTCGATCCCATCAACGACTTTAATAGTAACATCAAGCTGCGTAACTATTCCATACGAAGCAATGTGACCGTTAACCTGAGCAAGACAACTCAATTTATTTTGAGATTATATGGTCAGTTTGATGATTACAGAGGGCCCATTGGAACAGATAAAGTTGGCGGTGGAGCCATCGCGTTTCAGAACGCTCTTTCTGCAAACCCGGTCATGTTTCCTGCGGTCTATGATAAATCAAATCTGCCTTATGTAAAGCACCCGCTTTTCGGATCAGTTCCTACACAGGGATTTGGTTCATTAACCAGTGGTCTGTTTATGAATCCTTATGCTGAGATGGTAAAAGGATATCAGGTATACAAGACATCAAACATTGAACCACAGATTCAAATCAATCAGGACCTGGGTGGTATCGTCAAAGGTCTGAGCGCTACTGCAATGACATACTTGCAGCGATATTCTTATTCCTCCGTTGCAAGAGCTTACAATCCATTCTTCTATACAGCAAACGTAGATCCTACGAATCCCAAGGAGTATACTCTGTCTGTGCTTAACAATGGTGCATTGGGTTCTTCCTATCAACCAACTGGAACAGAGTATCTCGGTTATTCCGAATACCCCAAAGTTGTAACAGCAAAAATGTACCTGCAAGGTTCACTAAACTATGCAAGACAATTTGGTGATAACCATGAAGTAAGTGGTTTGCTTACCAGTTTTGTTTCAAGTTTTGAAGCAGCAAATGCCGGAAGTGTAACAGCATCTCTCCCACAAAGAAATACAGTTGCTGCCGGAAGATTTACATACGGATACAACAAACGCTATCTGGCCGAATTTAACTTTGGTTACAATGGTTCAGAACGTTTTTATAAAACCAATCGCTTTGGCTTTTTCCCTTCCATGGGTATAGCGTATAATGTCTCCAATGAAGCGTTCTTCAGTCCATTACTAAAAACTATAACCAATCTGAAGTTACGCGCCACATATGGTTTAGTAGGTAACGACCAGATCGGTAATACAAATGATCGCTTTTTATACCTGTCAGATGTAAATCCAAATAACTTGGATTACAGTGCCAGTTTTGGAACGGCTATCGGTACATCACAATACACAAGGCCTGGCTACAGTATTAACCGGTATGGTAATAAGAATATCAAATGGGAGATTTCAAAGCAGATCAATCTTGGACTTGACCTAACGCTGTTCGATTCGTTTACAATTATTGCCAACGCATTCAAAACGTATCGATCTAATATATTCTTCACAAATCCAAACGTAGAATCTGCACAAGGTCTTTCAACAGCACCATCTGCTAATTATGGTAAAGGAGAAACGCAGGGTATTGATCTTAGCATGAATTACAACAAACAGATTTCATCTGATTTCTCATTCACACTCTCTGGTACGTTTACATATTCAACAAGCAAGATTAAAAAGAGCGATCAGATTCAATACACCTCTGAACTTTCACACCTGTCAAATAGAGGATACTCTTTCAATCAGGCGTGGGGCTACATTGCTGAACGTTTATTCATTGACGACCAGGAGGTAAAGAACTCTCCGGATCAATCATACTTCGGCAGCACAGTAAGAGGTGGTGATATAAAGTACAGAGATATTAACCATGATGGTATAATAAATGGCGATGACAGAGTTGCCATCGGTTATCCTACACAGCCTGAAATTATCTATGGTATCGGACCATCAATGACCTATAAGCGATTTGATTTCGGTTTCATGTTTCAGGGTGCTGCCAGATCAACATTTTTTATCGACCCACTCAAGACTTCTCCCTTTATACAATTCGGTGGCTTTGACTGGAACAATAACAAAAACCTGCTAATAGGAACAGGATATCAAAATGGTGAATTACAGGCTATCCATCAAGACCATTGGTCTGAAGAAAATCCAGATCCATATGCCTTCTGGCCAAGGTTAAGTACTAACATTGAATGGAACAATATGCAACAGTCTACCTGGTGGATGCGTAACGGAAGTTTCATACGCCTGAAGACTGTAACGTTGGGATATACTTTACCGACTCTGAGCAAAACTTTCCCTGTAAAACCACGAGCTTATTTTTCTGCCAACAACCTCTTTGCTATAAGCAACTTCAAACTTTGGGATGTTGAGATGGGTGGTAATGGACTAGGCTATCCGGTTCAGGCTGTGTACATGGTTGGACTTCAGCTCAACTTTTAATTTTTAGAAAATATGAATATGAAACGATATACATTAATTCCTGAGTTTCTGAAAAAGGAAAATACATTTAAACAACCATCATCTATAGTGATGTCTGTTTTCCTTGTCATCATTTTTGCAATCACATCATGCAATAAATTTCTGGATGTAGTTCCTGATAACGTTGCTACAATAGATCACGCTTTCTCATTAAAAAGTGAAGCTGAAAAATACCTGTTTACATGTTACTCTTACATTCCTAAAAATGGAGATGGCTGGTATAACATTGGTATGATGTCTGGTGATGAAATCTGGTTACCACAAACAGATAGAACCTATTGGAACCCTGCCTTTCAGATTGCACAAGGAAATCAAAACAGAAATGTACCAATGCTGGATGTCTGGCGTGGACAGTATTTCGGAGCAACTAAGTATGAAAAAAGAATTTTCGCGGGCATACGAAGCTGTAATGTTTTTCTTGAAAATATGAATGATCTTACTAAAGTTCCTGATATCACACTGGATGAACGGATGAAGTGGATTGGCGAAGTGGAGTTTTTAAAAGCCTACTACCATTTCTATTTGTTAAGAATGTATGGTCCCATTCCTATCATCGATAAAAATGCGCCCATCGATGCTGATGTACAGTCTGTTTATGTGAAACGTATGCCCGTAGATGATTGTACTAATTATATATCAGCGTTGCTGGACTCTGCTGCTAATAAATTACCGATGGAGGTAGAGAATGAAACAACACAAATGGGAAGAATTACGAAACCTATTGCATTGGCTTTAAAAGCTAAATTGTGGTTGATGGCTGCCAGTCCGTTGTTTAATGGTAATGAGGATTACGCCGGTTTCACTGACCATGCAGGCACAACATTATTCAACACTTCATTTGATATTACTAAATGGGAGAAAGCGCGTGATGCTGCAAAAGCCGCTATCGATGCAGCTGAAGGCATCGGGCGAAAATTATTTACCTATACAAATGATCCCTATGGACTTAATGAAATCACCAAGACACAACTCGGTATCCGGCAAGCTGTATCAGAGCCATGGAATGATGAGATTGTTTGGGGTAACTCAAACAGTTATTTCTGGAATTCCAATATGTGCCAGATTCTTTTAACTGGTACGAAAGCTCAGAATCGACTGCCAACACCAGGGGTTTGGGAAGCTTCCATTAAAATCGCAAAAATGTTTTATACAAAAAATGGAGTACCCATTGAAGAAGATAAAACATTGGATTTTTCTAATTACGAAGAGTTACGCAAATCAACAAAAAATGAAAGCTATAACATCAAGACAGGATACACTACAGCACGTTTGAATTTTGATCGTGAGAATCGCTTCTATGCTGATCTGGGTTTTGATGGAGGCATCTGGTATAAAAAAGATGCACGCGGTGTTGACACGGCTTACTATGCACAAACAAAGTATGGTGATTTGGGTGGAGCTCCTTCAACATTAAGCTGGAATGAAACTGGTTACTACCTGAAAAAGTTAGTGAATTGGGAAATGGTTTTCAGCGACAATGATGGTACTACCTATGTTAGTTATCCATGGCCTGAAGTTCGCCTGGCCGATCTTTATTTGATGTATGCTGAAGCACTTAATGAAGTTGAGCCTGCATCACAGGAGGCTATCACTTATCTGGATAAGATAAGAACCAGAGCCGGACTAAGCGGCGTAGCAGACTCCTGGACAAATTACTCAACATCACCCGGTAAGTATACCAACCAGGATGGGCTCCGTGACATCATTCATCGCGAGCGTCTTATTGAACTTGCTTTCGAAGGTCATCGTTTCTGGGACCTTCGTCGTTGGAAGGAAGCTGCGACAGAATTGAACAAAGATATAACCGGATGGAATTATACAGCCACAACTACTGCTGATTACTACAAGGAAACGCACATCTATAGTCAGACATTCATAACGCCGCGCGACTATCTGTGGCCTGTTGGTGATACAGATACCAGAGTGAATCCAAAGCTGGTGGAGAACCCAGGTTGGTAGCCATCGATAATTTTTTTTTGAAAAAATAATAATATAGCTATGAAGGCAAATAATATTAAAACAGGAATATACGCAGCGGTCATGCTGCTCTTGATGATCTCCTGTAAGGACGAGTTAACTGATCGCGAGCCAGTAAGTTCTGACTCAACTGAACCTAAACAAGTTTCAGAAGTACAGGTTACAAACAGGCCAGGTAACGTTAAGCTAACTTACAAAACTCCTGCTGACGTCAACTTACTTTACGTGAAGGCTGAATATACCATTACGTCTGGCAAAGTTATGGAAGCTAAAGCTTCGTATTACTCTGATTCTTTAGTGTTGGAAGGCTTTGCTGATACACTTGAGCATGAAGTGAAGCTCTATACTGTAAGCCGCAGCGAAGTAAAATCACAACCTATGACAGTGAAGATTAAACCCCTCACCGCTCCTATATGGCCTGTGTATGAAAGCATAGAAATTATCAATGCTTTTGGTGGTTACAAACTCACTGCAGTGAACGAGACAAAAGCACCTATAGCAATTCTCATTTTGAAGCGCAATGCTGTAAACGAGTGGGAAGTAGATAATGACTTGAGTATTTATACTTCAGGAAACATAATCAATTCACAGAAAAGCGGCATGGACACAGTGTCTCGTCAATATGGCATCGCCGTAAGAGATCGATGGGGCAACCTAACAGATACGTTGTTTCAGCAAGTAGATCCTATTTATGAAGTAGAACTTAACACCGCCAACTTTAAAGCTTTCACATTACCAGGTGACCCGGTTCAACAACCAGGAGCAGCTATTGAAAACATGTGGAACAAAACATACGGCTGGCCGGTAAGCTTTACAAGTCTTGCTACTGCAACATTGAAAACACCATCGATTGTTACTATCGACATGGGAACTACAGCGAAACTAAGCAAGGTATGGATAAGACCATTTAAGGAATTGAGCAATTTGTATTATGGCTTTACAACACTGAAGCGTTTTGAGTTATGGGGGTCAACAAATCCAAACCTCGATGGTAGTCTGGATGCCAGCTGGACATTACTGGGTAACTATGAGCTTACAAAACCTTCGGGCTCGGCTGGTGCTACAGAAACTGCTTCAGATCAGGAAGCTGCTGCCAACGGATTCTATTATGATATTGATTTAAGTGCGCCAAAAATCAGGTACATGAGAATACGATGTCTTGAAAACTGGGCGGGATCATGCCCTCAAAGCGTTGATGAACTGAAAATTTTCGGAGATCCACGCTAAGTTATTTTTGAATCATTGACCTTATCTTTTTCATCTAACGAGAATCTATAAGGTCTTTATCTAAAACATGAAACGATGAGAAATATACATAACAAAAAACGCATACTAGCCTGCATCAGCATGCTGTTATGTTTTGCAACAATGCTCTCCTGTACCGAATGGGATGAGTATAAAAAGTACACCAAGGATGGTGAAATTGTTTATACAGGAAGGTTTGATACAGCTGTAGTTTTTCCTGGCAAGGAACGCGTGCGCCTATGGGGACTTCTTACACCTGATCCGAAAATTGTTAAATGCAAAATTCTATGGGGCACTACTGATTCCGTAATTTATGACATTAACACTGCAGAATCTGGTAATGTATTCGATCAAACTTTCAGTGTGACCGAAGGAACAAAGAGCTTTACTATATACACCTATGATGCTGATGGAAACTCTTCAGTAGCGGTCACATCAACAGGTAATTCTTACGGAGCGCGTTATCGTAATACGTTGTATAATCGCAAGATTAAATCAATCGATTATGATACTGATACCACTACCATCTATTGGGATATCATAGATAAAATGCTTGGGCCTGTGCAGATGGAAATACGATACAAGGCTATAACGGGAGACACTGTTGTTATTACACCGG
>Ga0310811_10012427_pt1 | contig 11049 bp, 14 predicted proteins | sample YCmetagenome_FD_207642 | JGI IMG/M metagenome (GOLD analysis project Ga0310811, IMG submission 207642) | Soil microbial communities from experimental microcosm in Duke University, North Carolina, United States - YC | ecosystem: Engineered > Artificial ecosystem > Soil microcosm > Unclassified ...
TTACGCGGGTCGGGCACCGCGGCCAGCACGATGTTGGTCTCCGGGGTGCGCACGCTCCAGCCGAGCTCGGTCAGGCCCTCGGCCAGCAGCTTGGCGTTGGCGTGGTCGTCGGCCAGGTCGTCGATACGGTCCAACGCGACCAGCCCGGCCGCGGCCAGGATGCCGCCCTGCCGCACGCCGCCGCCCAGCATCTTGCGCACCCGCCGCGCCTCGGCGACGAACTCCTCCTTGCCGGCGACGACCGAGCCGACCGGCGCGCCCAGGCCCTTGCTCAGGCAGACCTGCACGGTGTCGACGCCGACGGCCAGCTCGGCCGGGGCGACACCGAGCGCGACGGAGGCGTTCCACAGCCGCGCGCCGTCCAAGTGCACCCGCAGCCGGCATTCCCGTGCTGCCGCGACGAGCTGCATGTGCTCGCCCAGCGGCATCACCGTGCCGCCGGCGCCGTTGTGGGTGTTCTCCAACGACAGCAACGTGGTCTTGAGGCCGTGGTACGGCGCCTCGTTGCCGGCGATGTCGTGGATGGCCGCGGCCGACATCCGGCCGGGACCGGCGTCCCAGTCCATCGCGTACGGCATGCCGCCGGCGATCCAGGCCGCGGTGCCGAGCTCGTTGTCCAGCACGTGCGAGGAGTGCGCGGCCAGGAACCGGTCGCCCCGGCGCAGGTGCAGGAACAGCGCGATCAGGTTGCCCATGCTGCCGCTGGGCACCCACAGCGCGGCCTCGGTGCCGACCAGGCCGGCCACCCGTTCCTCGAGCGCGCGCATCGTGGGGTCGTGTTCGAGCACGTCATCGGCCACCTCGGCGGAGGCCATCGCGGCGCGCATCGCCTCGTCCGGCTTGGTCACGGTGTCCGAGCGGAAGTCGAGCAGCGGCTGCTGGGTCACGGTCGGATCACACCACACCGGCCGGCGCCGGCCTGCACCCACCCGTATGGCGGACGTCACGCGGGGCATGCAACCGTAGGGGCCGGCCTTTCCGTCCGGTAGGCGTCGACACGAGAAGCAGAGAGAGCCCGCGTGGACCAGCGCGACGAGCAGGAGTTCGCGGAGTACTTCGCGGCCCGGCGCGATGCCGTGCGCCGTACCGCGTACCTGATGTGCGGCGACTGGCACCGTGCGGACGATCTCGCCCAGACCGCGTTCGTCGCGCTGCACCGCAAGTGGAACAAGATCAGGGACCGGGAGGCCCTCGACGCCTACGTCCGCCGGACGGTGGTGCGCGCGGTGATCGACGAGTCGCGCCGGCCGTGGCGCCGGGAGCGGTTCACCGACCAGCTGCCCGACACCCCGACGGTGGCGACCGACGTCGGCGACGCGATCGCCACCCGGCACGTGCTGCTCGACGGGTTGCGCAAGGTGCCGCCGCGCCAGCGGGCGGTGCTGGTGCTGCGGTTCCTGGAGGGACTGGACGTCGCCGCGGCGGCGAAGGTGCTCCGGTGCACCGAGGGCACCGTGAAGTCCCAGACCGCGCGTGGCCTCGAGACGCTGCGCACGGAGCTGGGCGACGTGCTCGACGATCTGCGGCCGGCGACGTGACGGGAGGTGGAAGAACGGATGGATGACAAGCAGCTAGCCGAGAAGTTCCGGGACGCGGTCGGCGACGTGCCACCGCCGTCCTTCGACGCCGGCGACGTCGTGGTTGCGTCCAAGCGGGCCACGGCTCGCGCCCGCAAGCGTTTGCAGGCCGGTGCTGGCGTGGCGATCGGCGTGGTGCTCATCGGCGGCGCGCTCGTGCTGGTCAAGCCGTTCGGCGCGAGCAACGGCTCGATGACGTCGGCCGGTGCCGGCGACGCGGCCGCGCCCAACGCGACCTCCCCGCTGTCGCTGAACCCGGGCTTCAACACCAACGAGGGCGGCGGCCCGAAGGTCCAGCCGAACACCCCGGACGCCGGTGGCGCGGCCAACTGCGGCCAGCCCGACCAGGGTCTGGCCGCCGCGCTGGTCACCGAGCTGCCGATCATCACCGGCAGCGAGGCGCAGGCCGCCGACGTGAGCTGCCCGGTCGGCGCGGCCGCGGTGGCCTTCCAGCTCACCGACGGCGCCAACTCCGGCAAGCTGGAGCTGATCCTCGTGCCGGCGTCGGTGCCGAACGACCCGGGCACCGGGCGCAAGCCGGCCGTGCGGGTGGCCAAGGGCAACGCGGTCACCGTGACGACCCACAACGGCGGCGCGCTGACGCTGGCCACGCTGCCGATGAACGGCGCGGCCGCCGGTCCGTACGTGAACCAGCTCGGCGACATCGCGGCCCGGCTCGCGGCCCGCTACTGACCACTGGCACCATCGCTGGGCATGACCGCCGCCAGCACCCCCAAGGGGGAGCGACGCCGCCACGAACTGGTCGCCGCGGCCGCCGCCCTGCTCACCGAGGGCGGTTTCGACGCCATCCGGCACCGGGCCGTGGCCGAGCGGGCCGGCCTGCCGCTGGCCTCGACCACGTACTACTTCGACTCGCTGGACGAGCTGATCGAGGCGGCCGTGGAGCACGCCGGCCGGGCCGAGCTGGCCGCCGGCCGGGAGCGGCTGGCCCGGCTGCACGACGGCGAGCCGGTCGACGTGATCGAGTTCGCGCTGGACCTGCTGGTCGGCAACCCCGACAGCCAGGCCGTGATGCTGCGCTACGAGCGGCTGGTCGGCACCAGCCGCCGGCCCTACCTGCGGCCGCTGATGCGCCGGCTTGGCAAGGAGCTGCACCAGCTGCTGCTGGACATCCTCACCGCCGGCGGCTTCCGGATGGACGACGAGCGGATCGACCAGTTGATCTCCGTGGTGGACGGGGCCGTGGTCAACGCCCTGATCGAGGTGCACCCCGATCCGCGCGGGGCGGCCCGGCGGATGCTGCTTTCGGTCATGCCGGACCTGGCGGCGCATTAAGCTCTGCTCACGTGACGACCAAGCCGCTCATTCCCAACGTGCTCGCCGGCCGCTACGCGTCGGCCCAGCTGGTCGGCCTCTGGTCGCCGGAACACAAGGTCGTGCTGGAGCGACGGCTGTGGCTCGCCGTGCTCAAGGCCCAGGCCGAGCTGGGCATCGACGTGCCGGCGACGGCCGTTGCCGACTACGAGCGGGTGCTGGACCAGGTCGACCTGGCCTCCATCGCCGAGCGCGAGCGGGTGACCCGGCACGACGTGAAGGCCCGGATCGAGGAGTTCAACGCCCTGGCCGGCCACGAGCAGGTGCACAAGGGCATGACCTCCCGTGACCTGACCGAGAACGTCGAGCAGCTGCAGGTCCGCCAGTCGCTGGAGTTCATCCAGGGCAAGGTGGCCGCGCTGCTGACCCGGCTGGCCCGGCTCGCGGTCGAGCACACCGACCTGGTGATGGCCGGCCGCTCGCACAACGTGGCCGCGCAGGCCACCACCCTTGGCAAGCGGTTCGCCACCGCGGCCGACGAGCTGCACGTGGCCTTCGGGCGGCTGGACGACCTGCTGGAGCGCTATCCGCTGCGCGGTGTGAAGGGCCCGGTCGGCACCGCCCAGGACATGCTGGACCTGCTCGGCGGGGACGCGGCCAAGCTGGCCTCGCTGGAGCACAAGGTGGCCGAGTTCCTCGGCTTCCGCCGGGTGCTGACCAGCGTCGGCCAGGTGTACCCGCGGTCGCTGGACTTCGACGTGCTGTCCGCGCTGGTGCAGCTGGCCGCGGCGCCGTCGAGCCTGGCCAAGACGATCCGGCTGATGGCCGGGCACGAGCTGGTCACCGAGGGCTTCAAGCCGGGCCAGGTCGGCTCGAGCGCGATGCCGCACAAGATGAACACCCGGTCCTGCGAGCGGGTCAACGGCCTGACCGTGATCCTGCGCGGCTACCTGGCGATGACCGGCGAGCTGGCCGGCGACCAGTGGAACGAGGGCGACGTGTCCTGCTCGGTGGTGCGCCGGGTCGCGCTGCCGGACGCGTTCTTCGCGCTGGACGGCCTGCTGGAGACCATGTTGACCGTGCTGGACGAGTTCGGCGCGTACCCGGCGGTGGTGGCCCGCGAGCTCGACCGCTACCTGCCGTTCCTGGCCACCACCAAGGTGCTGATGGCCTCGGTGCGGGCCGGTGTCGGCCGGGAGACCGCGCACGAGGCGATCAAGGAGAACGCCGTCGCGGTCGCGCTGGCCATGCGGGAGCAGGGCCTCGAGCGCAACGACCTGTTGGACCGGCTGGCCGCCGACGAGCGCATCCCGCTGGACCGGGCCCAGCTCGACGAGCTGCTGGCCGACCGGCTGTCCTTCACCGGTGTGGCCGGGGCGCAGGTCGACGCGGTGGCGGCGGACATCGCCAAGACGCTGGAGCGGTTCCCGGACTCGGCCGGCTACGTGCCGGAGCCGATCCTGTGAACGTCCAGGTCTCGGCCCTGGTCAGCTATCCGATCAAGGGCTGCGCCGGCACCACGGCGCGCACCGCTGTCGTCACCCCGACCGGCCTGCGGCACGACCGGTCGTGGATGGTCGTGGACGCCGACGGCGTGTTCCGCAGCCAGCGCAACGAGCCGAAACTGGCTGTCGTACACCCGGCCGTGGTCGACGGGCAGCTGCGGGTCTCCGCGCCGGACGTCGAGGACCTGGTCCTCGACGTCGTGCCCGATGGGCAGCGCCGGCCGGTCCGCGTGCACAAGTGGGACGGCGTCGGCGTCGACCAGGGCGAGGTGGCCGCGGACTGGTTCAGCGAGGTGCTGGGCGAGAAGTCCCGGCTGGTCGGGCTGCCGCCGGAGCACGTCCGGCCGTCCAGGGGCGAGGCTGAGGGGCTGGTCGGCTTCGCCGACGCGCACGCGCTGCTGGTGACCTCGCTGGCCTCGCTGGACGGCCTCAACGAGCGGATACTGGCCCGCGGCGCCGAGCCGGTGCCGATGGCCCGGTTCCGGCCGAACATCGTGATCAGCGGCTGGCCCGAGCCACACACCGAGGACCAGGTGCGCCGGATGAGCATCGGTGACGCCGAATTCGGCTACGCCATGGTCTGCGTGCGCTGCGCCGTGCCCATGGTCGACCAGGACACCGGGCGCAAGGCCGGCCCGGAGCCGATCCGCTCGCTGGCCCAGTACCGGCGCGACCCCGACGGCGGGGTCACGTTCGGCATGAAGGCCGTCGTGCTGCGGCCCGGCACCCTGTCCGTCGGCGACGAGGTGCTGGTCGGCCAGTGGGCTAGCTACGCAGCCGAACCCGCCTGACCCGGTAGTCCGGCGCCAGCGTCAGCTCGCGGCCGCCGCGCAGCGTGATCCGCACCAGATCGTCGGGCTCCGGCCGGGTGCGCGCCACCTGCGCGGCCGGCCCGACGCCGCCGTACGGCCGGAACCAGTCGTCCGGCCGCAGCTCCGACGCCGGTGCGGAGTCCAGGTTGACGACCGGTGAACTCGGCTGCACGTAACGGATCCACACCACCCACAGGCCGAATCCGGTTACCGCGCCCGGAATCGGCAGCCACGGCACGCCGAACGGCAGGGTCAGCAGACCTGTCGCCAGCGCCGGCCACACACCCGAGCTCACCGGCACCCGCCCGAACTGCAGCCATCCCGTGGTCCGCACCATGCCGTTGGGACGCAACCCGCGCGGCGTCCGGCCATCGGGCAGTCGCGCGGTCATGCGGGGTGCATACGCCACCCTCCGGCCGTTGTTTCGTGAGTGCTCCCGGGTTCACTCGAACGGCCGGGTGACCGCGCACCTAGTCGCGCAACTCCACCGGCCGCACCCACCGGTCCGACGGCGTCGCCAGCTCCTGGCCGCCGTACAGCCAGACCCGCAACCGGCCGTCATGGTCCAGTTGGATCGCCTCGACCTCGCCGACCGGCCCGGCCGAGCCGTAGAGCCGGACCCACTCGCCGGGTTCCAGCTCGGTCACCGGCTTGAGGGCCAGGTTCACCGCCCGCGACGCCGGGCGCAGCCGTCGGATCCAGACCCGCCAGCCGGCGAATCCCAGTGCGGCGGTGAGAAAGGGCAGCCAGACCGACCCGAACGGGATGGTGAGGACAAAGCCGGCCAGCGTGGCCCACAGGCCGGAGCTGACCGGCCGCCGGCCGAGCTGGAGCCAACCGGTGGTGCGCACGATTCCGTTGGGGCGCAAGCCGTGCGGTGTGTCGACACGGTGCAGTGGCATGGTCATGCCGCCCGCCAGCGGAGCTTCGAGTCGAGCAGCGCTCGGCTGCACACCATGGGTTTCCCGGTGTCGGTCACGCCGGTCGCGCCTTCCGTCGAGCAGTACGCGCCGGCCGTCACGTATTCGGGCTCGCTCGGCGGCGGGGCCGGCGTCTCGGTCGTCGTGGTCGGCACGTGGGTGACCGGCGGCGGCTGGTGCGTGGTCGTCGGCGGCGCCTTCTTCGCCGTGGTGGTCGGCCGTTCCGTGGTGGTGGACTCGGCGGTCGTGGTGGTGGTCGGCGTCTCGCTGCTGGTCGCCGTGGTCGTCCCGGCGGCGGTGCTGGTGAACGAGACGACCGGGAGTGGGAAGCCGGGCTGCCGGGCCGGCGCGGTCGGGGCGACCAGTCCGGTGATGATCATGAGCGCCGTGACGCCGCCGCCCAACGACACGAGCAGCCGCGACCACACCGGCGTGCGCCACCACCAGCGAGCCAGCGCGGAGGGGACCGGAGCAGGGGAAACGGTCATATCCGGGACATAGGCATTCGCACCACCGCTGTTAGGCCGATCGGGTCGGGTTCACCCGAACGAGCGACGATGCCGGCAGGTTAGGCTGCCGCTCGTGCCCGCTCTCACTGACTACGCGCAGATCGCCGCCGGCAAGGTCCGCGAGCTCTACCGGGTGGACGACGAGCTGCTGCTGCTGGTCGCGTCCGACCGGATCTCGGCCTACGACTGGGTGCTGCCCACGGCCATCCCGGACAAGGGCGCGGTGCTGACCGCGATGAGCGTGTTCTGGTTCGAGGCGCTGGGCGACATCGTGCCCAACCACCTGGTCTCCGACGACGACGCGCGCATCCCGGCCGAGGTGCGGGGGCGGGCGCTGCTGGTGCGCAGCCTGGACATGATCCAGTACGAGTGCGTGGCCCGCGGCTACCTGACCGGCTCGGGCCTGGTGGACTACCAGAACACCGGCGCGGTGTGCGGCGTGCGGCTGCCGTCCGGCCTGGTCGAGGCGTCCAAGCTGGCCGAGCCGATCTTCACGCCGGCCACCAAGGCGCCGCTGGGCGAGCACGACGAGAACATCACCTTCGAGCAGATGGCCGCCGACGGCGCGGAGGAGGCCGCTGAGCTGCGGGAACTCACGCTGGCGGTGTACCGGCGCGGGGCGGAGATCGCGGAGAAGGCGGGCGTCATCCTCGCCGACACGAAGCTGGAGTTCGGCCGCGACGCGGCCGGCCGCATCGTGCTGGGCGACGAGGTGCTGACGCCGGACTCGTCCCGCTACTGGCCGGCCGAGAGCTACCAGGCCGGTCACGTGCAGCCCTCGTACGACAAGCAGTACGTACGCGACTGGCTGACCTCGTCGGCCTCGGGCTGGGACCGCAAGTCCGACACCCCGCCCCCGCCGCTGCCGGCCGAGGTGGTCGAGCAGACCAGGGCGAAGTACGTGGAGGCCTACGAAAGGGTCACCGGCAAACGGTTCTGACAGGGTTCGCCGACCCGACACCTCACCGTCAGGCCAGGGCAATGCCGGTGCTGCGCACTTAAGAGGTGAGCTCCCGGCTGGTTGTCTCGCTGTCCGGCATCAACACGAAGACGCTCGTGCAGGCCACCGGATTGGCCGCCGAGCTGGATTCGCGTGGGGTGCCGCTGTCGCTGCTGGTCGCCCCGCGGGTGGACCGGCAGTCGGCGGACTCGCCCGCACTGCGGTGGGTCCGCGGCCGAGCCGCCGGCGGCGACGCCGTCGTGCTGCACGGCCTCGACCACGACCTCGACCCGTGCCGGCGGACGCTGGTGATCCGCCGCCAGGCCGAGTTCGCCGCGCTGCCCGCGCACGAGGCGAACCTGCGCCTGGTCGCGGCCCGAGCCCTGTTGGAACGGCTCGACCTGCGTACCGACTACTTCGCGCCGCCGCGCTGGCTGGCCTCCAACGGCACGCTGATCGCGTTGCGCCGGCACGGTTTCCGGCTCTGCGCCGACGTGACGGCGGTGCGCGACCTGCACAACGGCGTGGTCATCCCGGGCCGGGTGCACGGCCTGGCCCGTACCGAACGGGGCGAGCAGTGGCTGTGCTGGGCGCTGGTGCTCGGCGTGGCGCGGGCCGCCCGTCGTGGCGGCCTGGTGCGCATCGCGGTGGACGCCAACGACCTGCACCGGCCCGGGCCGCGGCAGGCGGTGCTGGACGCGATCGACATCGCCCTGCACCACCACGCCGAGCCCATGACCTATGCGGGACTACACCTTCGTCGCCTCGCCGTGAGCTAGCCGCACGATCTCGGTGCCCTCGGGCTTGGTGTTGCCGAGCCAGTTCTCGGTCAGCATGTGCCCGAGGTCGTTGTGCAGGCCTTCGTGGATCGGCACGCCCACGCGGGGTCGGACCGCCTGCACGTAGTCGAGCACCTCGGCCAGCTTCAGCCACGGCGCCGACTCCGGCACGCCCAGCACGTCCACCTCGCCGTCCGGGCGGGCGAACGAGTCGCCAGGGTGCAGGAACGCGCCGCCGTCGACCAGATAGCCGACGTTGGTGATGCCCGGCAGCCCGTTGTAGATGTCCGCGTGGCGGCCGCCGATCACGTCGACCGTTGCGCCGGCGAAGCTCAGCTTGTCGCCGGCGGTGGCGACGGTGTGGTCGAGGCCCAGTTCCTGCACGATGGCCACGGAATCGGCGTCCACCACGAGCTTCGCCCCCGGGTTGGCGGCCAGCAGCGCCGGCAGCCGGTCCCGGTCGAGGTGGTCGAAGTGCTGATGGGTGATCAGCACCGCGTCCAGGCCCTCGGTCTGCTCGAAGCCGGTGGACAGCGTGCCCGGGTCGATCAGCAGCCGCGCCGAGCCGGTGTCCAGCAGCACGCACGCGTGTCCGAAGTGGACGATATGCATGGATGGCTCCTTCGTTGTATGTCTACAACCACCCTATGCCTTGAGCTTGTCCAGGACCTCGCGTTCCTGCGCGAGCGTGAGGCCGGCTTTGCGCTCCCGGTCGAGGCCCAGTTCTTGTTCGGTGGCCAGCGCCCCGCGCACCTGCTCCTCGAACGGCCGGAACGTGAGCCCGGCGGCCACCGGTCCCGCGGTGTCGCGGGAGGTGTAGGCGACGTCCTCGGCCGGTAGCCACAGCGGCAGCGACCGCGGCCCGGCCCAGGGGCGAATGTCGTTGTCCGCCAACTGTTTCGAGCTCGCGAGCACGACCTCGGTGCCGGCCGGCGCGACCAGTTCCCTGATCCAGTCGAGCACATCGTCCAGCGGCCGGGACGGTCCGATGGCGTCATGCGTGCCGACCAGTCGGTTCTCACTCGCCGTGACGATCCAGTCGGCCAGGTCGCGCACGTCGATGTGCTGGCTCAGCTCGCCTTCGTCGGCCGGCGCCAGCACCTGGCCGCCGCGGGCGAACCGTCCCGGCCAGTACCCGAAGCGGTCGCTGCCGTCGCCAGGGCCGGTGATCAAACCGGGCCGCACGATGAACGCCCGGTCCCCCAGGTGTTCGCGAACCTCCTGCTCGCTGGCCACCTTGATCCCGCCGTACCGGGAAAGATCGTCACGGCCGTCCTCGAACAGCGGCTCCAGCAGCCGGTCGGTGACCGCGGTCAGGTCGGCGTACACGCTGATGGTGGACACGAACGTCCAGTGCGCCGCCGTCGGTCCCAACGCCCGCACAGCGTCCCGTACCCACGGATAGGAGATTTTCGCCACGTCCACCACGGCGTCGAACTGCTCCCCGGCCAGCGCCGCCAGGCCGTCCGGCGCGTCCCGCTCCACCGGCACCAGCGTCGCCCCCGCCGGCACACCGCCGCTCGTCCCCCGCGCCGCGCACACCACGTCGTGCCCACGCCGCACCGCTTCCGCCGCCACCGCGTGGCCGACGAACACCGTCCCGCCCAGAACCAGTAGTCGCATGGCTCACACCCTCGACCCGCGCCCCGGCCCCCGCCACCCCTCTCGCGCTGGGCGAACGCGCCGTTCACCGGCGGTTCGGCGGGTGTCCATCGACTTCACCCAGGTCAGGTAGGCTCTGCGGGTACCGCGACCCTTCCACACCGGGAGCATCCTCAGTGGCCCGAGTCGTCGTCGACGTCATGCCCAAGCCCGAAATCCTCGACCCGCAGGGTCAGGCGGTGGCCAACGCGCTGCCCCGCCTCGGTTTCGCCGGCATCGGCAGCGTCCGCCAAGGCAAGCGCTTCGAACTGGACGTCGACGACTCGGTCGACGACGCCACCCTCGCCAAGATCGCCGAGACCTTCCTCGCCAACCCGGTCGTCGAGGACTGGGTCGTGCGGCGGGTCGAGTCGTGACCGCGCGCATCGGGGTCATCACCTTCCCTGGCACCCTGGACGACCAGGACGCGGCCCGGGCGGTCGACCGGTCGGGCGCGCAGTCGGTGCCGCTGTGGCACGCGGACGCCGACCTCAAGGGCGTCGACGCGGTGGTCGTGCCGGGCGGCTTCTCCTACGGCGACTACCTGCGCGCCGGCGCCATCGCCCGGTTCGCGCCGGTGATGACCGAGGTGGTGGAAGCGGCCAAGAAAGGCCTGCCGGTGCTGGGCATCTGCAACGGCTTCCAGATCCTGTGCGAGGCCGGCCTGCTGCCCGGCGTGCTGATCCGCAACAAGGGCCTGCACTTCGTCTGCCGCGACCAGTGGCTGCGGGTGGACAACACCAGCTCGGCCTGGACCTCGCGGTTCGACCAGGGCGCGGAGATCCTGATCCCGCTCAAGTCGGGCGAGGGCTGCTACGTGGCCGACCAGCACGTCATCGACGAGCTGGAGGGCGAGGGCCGGGTGGCGTTCCGCTACGTCGGCGGCAACCCCAACGGCGCCTTGAACGACATCGCCGGCATCACCAGCGCCAACGGGCGCGTCGTCGGCCTGATGCCGCACCCCGAGCACGCCATCGACGCGCTGACCGGTCCGTCGGACGACGGCCTCGGCCTGTTCCTGTCCGCTCTCGACTCCTTGGTGGCGGCGTGACCACGACCGAAATCATCGACACCGTCGAGCACGCGGCGGC
>Ga0310811_10012428_pt1 | contig 11049 bp, 4 predicted proteins | sample YCmetagenome_FD_207642 | JGI IMG/M metagenome (GOLD analysis project Ga0310811, IMG submission 207642) | Soil microbial communities from experimental microcosm in Duke University, North Carolina, United States - YC | ecosystem: Engineered > Artificial ecosystem > Soil microcosm > Unclassified ...
TGTTTCCGTATCAACTTATCTTTGCGACCTGCTCAAGAAGTGTCGCCAACTCTTCCGGCTTATACTTGGCAAGCTGCGCCAGGACGACTTGTTCGGCGAGCTGCTCGAGCGTGGCGTTTTCAAATATGTCTTTGACTTTTAAAGACACATCCATGCTCTGGTGGAGTCTGGACAGAACCTGGGTGGCCATAAGAGAATGCCCGCCAAGTTCAAAGAAGTCGTCGTTACGGCTGATCCGCGTGACACCCAGCAATTCGGTCCAGATCGTCGCCAGAGTGGTCTCGGCCTCTCCCTGAGGCGCTTCGTAGATTTTGTGTGCGTCGGCGGTATCGTCCGGCGTCGGCAGCGCCCGGCGGTCCAGCTTGCCACTGGGCGTCAGCGGGAACGCATCGAGGCGAACATAAGCCGATGGCACCATGTACTTGGGCAGGCGCGCCGCCAAATACGTACGCAAAGAACTGGCAAGCTGCTCATCGTTGTCGGCCACCACGTAGGCCACCAGGCGCTTGTCGCCTTGCGTATCCTCGCGGGCGATCACCACAGCTTCGCGTATGGCGGCATGTTCCCGCAGCCGGACCTCGATCTCACCGAGCTCAATGCGGAACCCGCGGACTTTCACTTGATGGTCGAGACGGCCCAGGAACTCGATATTTCCATCCGGCAGATATCGGGCAAGGTCACCCGTCCGATAGAGCCGTCCGTTGTTGCTGAACGGATCCGCAATAAATTTCTCGGCCGTTAACTGGGCCCGATTGTGATAGCCTCGGGCGAGTGCGGTTCCCCCGATATGCAGTTCGCCGGCCACGCCCAGAGGCGCCAGTTGGCCCCATCGATCAAGCACGTAAATGCGGCGAGCCCCTCGGCGACGGCCAATCGGGAGGCGCTCAAGCGGCGCCTGTCCTGGGCTAAGCGCCGGGATTTCAAAACTCGTTGCGGTAATGACGGTTTCAGTCGGCCCGTAGGCGTTCAAGAGGCGTACGCTGTTGAACCTCGTCTTCTGCCATAGCCGCAGGGTCTGAACAGATATGGCGTCGCCACCGATGATCACCAGTCGTAGCCGGTGCGCAGAAATCGGTTCGACGGCGGTCGCCCATTGTGCGGCCAACTGGTGCCAATAGGCTGGCGGCAGGTTGATCACCGTTAGACCAAACTCAGCAAGCTTCTTCTGAAACTCGTTGGGAGTCCAAACCGGATCATCGCGCAACACGACGCGCGCTCCGCTCAGCAGTGGTGGCAGAATCTGCTCAATGGCCGCGTCGAAGCTCAGCGACGCGAACTGCAGCACACGGTCTTCGGGCGTCAGCTCGTAAAATTCCTGGCATTCAACGCAATGCTGGGCCAGAGCGCCATGCTCAATGAGGACGCCTTTGGGGCTGCCTGTGGATCCGGATGTGTAAATGACATAAGCGAGGTTTGACGTTGTCAAGCCGATGGACGCCGGTTCCGGATTTGTGGCCGGGCGCGCTGCCCAGGGCTGGGTACGATCGTCGAGTGCCAATATAGGGAGGTTATCAGCCAGATGATCGACGACCGGTAGGACAGCCCGCTGCGCAAGCAACACGTGGGGTGTGCTGTCCTCGATCATGAAGGTGAGGCGCTCGGCGGGGTAGGCGGGATCGATCGGCACAAACGCGCCACCGGCCTTCAGCACGGCCAGCAACGCCACCACCATCTCGAAGCTTCGCTCCATGAAAATGGCCACACGCAGATCGGGGCCGACACCAAGCTCTCGAAGGTAGTGCGCGAGGCGGTTGGCGCGGCGGTTGAGTTCCGCATAGCTCAGCTGCTGGTCTTCGAAGACCAGCGCGATCGCATCGGGACACTGGGCCGCCTGCGCCTCGAACAGCTCGTGAACGCATCGATCGGCGGGGAATGGGGCTTGCGGCGCATTCCACGCATAAAGCAGCTGATGACGCTCGGACGCGCTGAGGAGCGGCAGGCGATCAAGTGTCAGCGTGTCGTCTGCGACCATCGCTTCGAGGACCGTGCGCAAGTAGCCGAGGTACCGCGCGATCGTCTGCGGCTCGAAGAGCGACGTGGCATACACAAGGCCGCCGGAGATCTTCGTGCCCGTTTCCCAGAGCGAAAGGGTCAGATCGAACTTCGCCATACGCTGGGCAGAAGGCACAAGCTGCACGTCCAGGCCGGGAAGCGGCGGCATTTCCTCAGCAAAATTGTTCCAGGCGAACATCACCTGGAACAGTGGGCTGTGAGCCAGGCTGCGAACCGGCCGTGCGATCTCGACCACCTGTTCGAAGGGGATGTCCTGATGCTTCTGCGCCGCCAGCACTTGGCCCTTCACCTGCGCCAGCAACAGCGCCACGCTCGGGCACGCAGACAGATCGATGCGCAACGCCAGGGTGCTCGCGAAGAAGCCGATGAGATTTTCAATCTCTGCCCTGCCGCGGTTGGCCACCGGGGTGCCGATCACGACGTCCGTCTGGCCGGACAGCCGGCCCAGCAGCGCGGCCCAGCCCGCCATGAGGGTCATATACAGGGTGCAGCCATGGCGACGGCTGAGGTCTCGAAGGCCAGCGGTGAGTGTCGCGTCCAGCTCCAGCTCGGCAAAGGCCCCCGTGTAGTCCTGTTGGGCGGGGCGAGAATGATCGGTCGGCAGCTCCAGCAGGGCGGGAACGCCCGCCAAGGCGCTTCTCCAATACGCGGCCTGCTGCTCCAGCCGCGCGCCCTCAAGCCACTCCCTTTGCCACACCGCGTAATCGGCATACTGAATTTCCAACGCCGGCAGGGGATCCTCCTCGCCGCGCAGAAAGGCGGCGTACAGCACGCTTAATTCGCTGCGCAAAACACCCATCGACCAGCCGTCGGACACAATATGGTGCATGGTGAGCAGCAAAGCATGCTCGTCATCGGAGAGCCGGATGAGCCGACCGCGAATGAGCGGACCATGCTCCAGATCGAAGCTGGCGCTGGCCTCCTGTTCGGCCAGACGATGCAGTTCCTCCGCGGCATGCGCGTGTTGACGCAGGTCATGCTCAAGCAGGGTGAAACAGCTGTCTTCGGCGGGGCTGATCCGCTGGTGCAACGCACCGTCAAGCATTGCAAAGGTCGTGCGCAGCGCTTCGTGCCGGCTCTGGATGCGGTCCAGCGCGCGGCGCAACGCGGCGCGGTCGAGATGCCCGCGCAAATGCAGCCTCAAGGGGACGTGATAAGCTTCGCTGACGCCCTCAAGCTGCGTCAGAAACCATAACCGCTGCTGCGCAAACGACGCGGAAAGGTATTCATCTTCAGCGTCACGCGGCGGCTCTGCGAACTGCGGATCCAACATATACCTCCTTAAGATTTTATTCGGTGACCGCTCCGCGTTGGAGATCGAGCAAATTTGCCTCATGAGGCGCACCGTTGGGTCCAACAGCCGCTACGGCACGCTGAGCAGATGCGACCCTGGCACCACGTCTGGCCCGCGTGATCGGAAGGAGGATCGCGGGGGCCGAATGATCGAGCTTGCGCGCCAGATCGGCGAGCACAGGATGTGTAAACAGATCGCCGATGGAGAATTCCATGCCCAACTTGTGTTGCAGGCGTGACATGACCCGTACGGCCAGGAGGGAGTGACCGCCCAGCTCGAAGAAGTTGTCGTGGCGTCCGACGCGGTCGAGCTTCAGCAGCTCGGCCCAGATCGCGGCCAGGAGACTTTCGGTCTTGCCCTGGGGCGCTTCATACTCACGTGAGCTGTCGATCTGGCCATCGGGGATCGGCAGCGCCCGGCGGTCCAGCTTGCCGTTGGGGGTCAGCGGGAACGCATCGAGGCGAACATAGGCGGCTGGCACCATGTACTTCGGCAGGCATGTCGTCAAATGCGCACGCAAGGCACCGGCCAGCTGGTCATCCTGGTCGGCCACCACGTAGGCCACCAGACGCTTGTCGCCTGGCGTGTCCTCGCGGGCGATCACCACCGCTTCGCGGATGGCGGGATGTTCCTGCAGCCGGGCCTCGATCTCACCGAGTTCAATGCGGAACCCACGGATTTTCACCTGATGGTCAAGCCGGCCCAGAAATTCGATCGTGCCGTCCGGCAACCGCCTGACCAGGTCACCGGTGCGATACATCCGCATGCCGGGTTCCGCCGCAAACGGGTCCGCAATGAATTTCTCGGCCGTTAACGCGGGCCGATTGTGATAGCCCCGCGCGAGCCCGGCCCCGCCGATATAAAGTTCGCCGGGGACGCCCACCGGGACCAGCTGTAAGGCACGGTCCAAGACATAGAGCCGGGTATTGGCGATCGGCGGCCCAATCACCACGGGCCGCCCGGCTTGCACTTCGCAGACCGCCGACCACACCGTCGTCTCCGTCGGCCCATACATGTTCCAGAGCGTGCCACAACAAGCGAGCAACTGGCTCGCGAGCTCGGCGCCATAGGCTTCGCCGCCGCACAGGATCTTCAGGTCGGGCGCGCCGGCCCACCCCGCCTCCAGCAACATGCGCAAGGTGGCGGGCGTGGCCTGCATCACGCTCACGCCGGATTGGGCGATGAGGCGGGCCAGCGCCACGCCGTCCGCGCTGGTCTCGCTGGCGGCGATGACGACGCAGGCCCCGCACACCAGCGGCAGGAAGATCTCGAGCACGGCAATGTCGAATGTCAGCGTGGTGATGGCGAGCATCCGGTCCGAGGCGCTAAGCCCGGGCCGTTTCTGCATCGATGCCAGCATGTTGACGACAGCGCGATGTTCGATCTCGACCCCTTTGGGCTGGCCGGTCGAGCCTGAGGTGTAGATCACGTAGGCCAGATGGCTGGGGTCATGGCCGGGGGCCGTCACCTGGCCGCCTGCCGGCGCGAACGGCGCCTCGCCATCGATCACGACCAGCTGCGCGCGATGGGGCGGGAGGTCCGGCTGCAACCGGCTTTGCGTCAGCAGGATCAGCGGCTGCGCATCCTCGAGCATGTAGGCGAGCCGCGCTCGCGGATGGGCGGGGTCGAGCGGAACATACGCGCCCCCTGCCTTCAGCACCGCCAGCATCCCGACCACCATGTCGAGCGACCGGTCAAGAAACAGCGCCACCAGGACATCCGGGCCCACACCCAGGGCCCGCAGCTGGCCGGCTAACGCATCCGCGCGCTGGTTGAGTTCGCGGTAAGTCAGGCTGGAGGCTTCAAACGTCACCGCGGTGGCGTTCGGCGTCCGCTCCGCCTGTGTCTCGAACAGCTCATGAATGCATTTCGTCATCGCTTCATCCACCGTCATAAAAGCAGTTCTTGTCATTTGGCACTTGTCAGCCGAGGAGCGCGGCGCGCCCTTCTCCCGATCGATCAGCCGGACGACGACCTGGCGGCGGCGCGCAACGCCGTGATATCTTCGGCTGGATCTTCCAGCAGGGCGGCGTGTGGGCCGGGCTCGATCAAAAGCGCGGCGAGTTCGGGCAGCATGGTGATGGATCCTTTGCCAGTCTGGTTGGTGAAGCTCGGGTCGTCCCGCCTGGCATGGGCACCGATGGAGACCGGGCGGGCCAAGGCGGCTTGGGCGATCATCAGCGCGAGCCGGGCCGCGCTGTTGCGCGCCGCCAGCGGCGCCAGTTGCGCGAGCGCGGCGCGCAACCCGTTCGCGTCGCGCAGCACGCCGAGATGGGTGGACATGATGTCGCGCACCGGCTCGGCATCGGGCCGCGGCGGCAGGTCTTGGGCCGGCAGGGGGCGCGGCGGCTTGGCCGCGCGCGCGGCCATGTGCTGGCCCGCCTGCGCGCCGCAGACGGCGGCTTCGAGCAGCGAATTGCTGGCCAGGCGGTTGGCGCCGTGCAGCCCGGTGCAGGCGACTTCGCCGGCGGCGTACAGGCCGGGCACGCTGGTGCGGCCGTGCGCGTCTACCGCCACGCCGCCCATATGGTAATGCGCCGCCGGGCGCACCGGGATCGGCTGCGTGGCCGGGTCGATGCCGGCGCGGGCGCAGATCGCGTGGATGGCGGGGAAGCGGGTGGCAAAGCGCGCGCCGATCATGCGCGCGTCGAGCAACACGCGGTGCCCGGCCGCCTGATGCGCGAACACGGCGCGGGCCACCACGTCGCGCGGCGCCAGGTCGCGCCCGTCCATGAAGCGGGCGCCGGTCTCGTCGATGAGCACCGCGCCTTCGCCGCGCACCGCCTCGGAGATCAGCGGCAGCGCCGGGCCGCTGGCGTCCAGGGCGGTGGGGTGGAACTGCACGAATTCCAGGTGCTGCAGTCGCGCGCCGGCCGCGGCGGCGAGGCTCAGGCCGCTGCCGATCGCCGTGGGCGGGTTGGTGCTGTAGCGGAACAGCCCGCCGATGCCGCCGGTGGCGAGCAGCACGCGGTCGGCCGCCAGGGTGAGGGGACCGGCGGCGGTCTCGGCCAGCACGCCGGCCATTTCGCCGTCGCGGAGCAGGAGGTGGCGCGCCGCGGCGGGCACAAATTCGATCGAAGGGGTGGCGCGGGCGGCGTCGATCAGCGCGCGCATGATTTCCGCGCCGGTCTGGTCGCCATTGGCGTGCAGGATGCGCGGGCGTTGATGCGCCGCCTCCAGCCCGCGCGCCAGCGTCTGCGCCGCATCGCGGTCGAAGCGCACGCCGCAGCCGAGCAGATACTCGATCAAGGCCGGGCCGGCCTCGACGATGCGCCGCACCGCCGCGCCGTCGCACAGCCCGGCACCGGCGGCGATGGTGTCGGCGATGTGCAGGTCCGGGCTGTCATCCGCGCCGATCGCCGCGGCCAGCCCGCCTTGCGACCAGGCGCTGGCGGCCCCCTTGCCGGGCGCGGCGGGGTTGAGCAGCCGCACCGGGGCGGGGGCGGCGGCGAGGGCGGCCATCAGCCCGGCGAGGCCGCCGCCGATGATGGTGATGGGGGCGGGGCTCATTTGACGGCGAGCATGCGTTCGACCGCCCGGCGCGCCGGCGCGACAAGGTCCGCCGCGATCAGCACCTCGGTCTGCATCGTCTCCAGCGCGGCCCGGATGTTGGCGAGCGTGATGCGCTTCATGTGCGGGCACAGATTGCAGGGGCGGACGAATTCGATGCTCTGGTTTGCCTGCGCGATATTGTCGCTCATCGAGCATTCGGTGATCAGCGCCACCCGCGCCGGTTGTTTCTCCGTCACGAATTTCGCCATGTCGGCGGTGGAGCCGGCATAATCGGCGACGGCGACGACCTCGGGCGGGCATTCGGGATGCGCGAGGACCGTCACCCCCGGATGGCTGTCGCGCAACGCCAGGATATCCGCGGCGGTGAAGCGTTCATGCACTTCGCAATGCCCGGCCCAGGTGACGATCTGCACCTGGGTCTCGCGGGCGATGTTCTGCGCCAGATATTCGTCCGGCAGCATGATGACTTTCGGCACGCCGAGCGATTCGACGATTTTCTTCGCATTGCCGGAGGTGCAGCAGATATCCGACGCCGCTTTGACCGCCGCCGAGGTGTTCACATAGGCCACCACCGGCACGCCGGGATGCGCCGCGCGCAGCAGGGCGATGTCCGCCGGGGTGATGGATTCCGCGAGCGAGCATCCGGCCTTCGCATCGGGGATCAGCACGGTCTTCTCCGGGTTCAGCAGCTTCGCCGTCTCGGCCATGAAATGCACGCCGGCCAGCACGATCACATCGGCCTCCACCTTCGCCGCCTCGCGCGCCAGCGCCAGGCTGTCGCCGACGATGTCCGCCACACCATGGAAAATTTCCGGCGTCTGGTAGTTGTGGGCGAGAATCACGGCGCGGCGGGCGCGCTTGAGTTCCTGGATGGCGTGCACATCCGCCTCCATGCCGGCCCATTCAACGGGCGGGATGACGTGGCTGACACGCTGGTAAATCGGATCGAAGGGCATCGGCGCTCCTTTCGCGTTGTCTCTGATGTTAAGCATAGACGGCTCCATCGGCCTGGCGGATTCCCCCGTCAAAAAGCAGTTGTTGCCGTTCGCCCTTCGTCAGCAGGGGAAGCGCGGCCAGTCTCTGTTCCGCGTTCGCCGCGGCACCTTCCAGGAGCGTCCGCAGATGGCCGACCAGCCGCTCGATCCGGTCGTCGTCAAACAAATCAGAGCTGTATTCAATTTCCAGGTGGAGTTTGTCCCCGTTGTCGATCAAAACCAAAGTCAGGTCGAGCTTGGCGATTTTGGGTTGCGTTTGAAGCGGTTCGCAAGCGAGCCCAGGAAGTCCAATGAACTCAGCGCGGCTGTCGTGATCGCGCCAGTTCAAGGCGACCTGAAACATCGGCGAATGGCTTGGGTTTCGTTCCGGCTGGACCGTGGCCACGACCTGATCGAACGGCGCGGACCGGTGTGCATAAAGGCTGATCAAACCTTCCTGCACGCGGGCCATCAATTCCCGGAAGGTGGGGTTGCCGCTGAGGTCCGTCCGTAGAACATGGGTATCAATCAGGCAGCCGATCAGGGGCTGCAGCTCGGGCCGCTCGCGGTCGGCGATCGGAATGCCGATCAAGATATCTTCCTGGCCCGTATAACGATGCATCATCGCACTCAGGGCCGCCGCGAACACCGTAAATAGGCTGGTCTGCTGCTGCCGGCAGAGCTGTCTCAGATCTTTTGCCAGCATAGAGTCGAACTCGAACGGCTTCTTGTTGCCGCGAAACGACATGACAGCGGGTCGGAGCCGATCTGTGGGCTGGTCAAGCAATGCCGGCGCGCCGCGCAGCTTCTCTCGCCAAAACGCGAGATCCTCCTCAACACGCGCTTGCTGGGCCGGGTGCCGCAGCCACGCGGCGTAGTCGCCATATTGGATGGACAAAGGCGCGAGCGCGGAAGCTTGCCCGCGTAAGGAGGCGCCGTAGAGCATGGCGAGTTCGCGCCAGAGAATGCCAAACGAGGCGCGGTCGCAAAAGAGATGGTGCACCATAAGAATGAAGGCGTGGTCTTCCTCATCGATCTCGACGACCGTCACGCGTACGGCTGGTTCTGCTTCCAGCCGGAAGGGAAGACGAGGTTCGGTGATCAGCAACTTTGCCAGCTCGGCTTCGCGGGCGCTGGAAGCCAGGTGCCGGAGGCGGATTTTTGTGAATCTTAACGGCCAGGACTCATGAATGATCGCTGCTGGCCTTCCATCTTTAACCTCAATTGTCGAGCGCAGGGGCTCGTGTCGTTGGACAATGGCGTTGAACGCCCGCTCCAGCGCCGGGAGATCCACGGGCCCCTTCAAGCGAACGGCTTCGGCCTCATTGTAAACCGGTTCTTTGTTATTGAATTGAGCCATGAACCAGATGCGTTCCTGGGCGGGACTTAAGGGGCAGGGCTGGTTTGCGTTCCTTAGGGGGATAGGCTGCCAATCGCCACGGACGTTCAAGCCGCAGGTGTCTTCTGGCGTCATCGACCCCTGCAACCGGCGGCGCACCAGCGCTGCCAGTTGCGTGACCGTCGCATTTTCGAAGAAGTCCGAAAGTGAGAGAAGGACCGGCGTCCTTTCGCGGATGCGCGAGAGACATTGAATGGCGTGCAAGGATTGCCCGCCCAGCGCAAAAAAATTTGCATCAGCCTCGATGTGCGGCTGCGCGAGAAGGTCCATCCAGATCTCGGTGATGATCTGTTCAAATGGCAGGGAATCGCCGGCACCATCGCCCATCTCGTGCATGACCGGCTGTGCGGTGGCCGCGGCCAGTTTGGCCGCAGTTTCCGCCAAGCGCAGTCGCTGCACTTTTCCCGACGGCCCCTTCGGCAAATCCGGTACGAAATGAATGCGCGTCGGGGTCTTGAAATAGCCCAGATGACGCTCGCAAAAACGCAGCAGTTCGCGCTCGTCGCAGTCCATCCCGTCCCGCAAGACCGCGAACGCCACCACGTCCTCGCCGACATGGCGGTCAGGAACCCCGACCGCAGCGGCCTCCAGAACGGCGGCATGGCTTTCCAGAATTTCGTCGATCTGTTTGGGCGCGATGTTCACGCCGCCTTTGATGATCAGCTCCTTCGAGCGGCCGATCATGAACACGTAACCTTCCTCGTCCCGATAGGCGAGGTCGCCGGTATGAAACCAGCCTTCAGAGTCGAGCGCTGCTTGCGTGGCGGCAGGATCCTTGTAATAGCCCTGCATCATCCCGTCGCCGCGGAGCAGCATCTCGCCTGTCTCGCCTGCGGCCAGGTCGATACCCTCCCGGTCGACGAACCTCGTTTCAAAGCCGGTGACCAAGCCCAATGACCCGATCTTGTTCTTGCCAGGCGGCGGGGGGTTCAAGATAACGTTTCCTGCTTCAGCGGCCCCCATCCCCTGCAGCAACGGCACCTTGAATTTGTTGATGAACGCCCGATGCAAAGACGGTGAAAGCCCGCCAGAAGAGCTGCGCAAGAAGCGAATATGCCGGACTTCGCTCTCACGTTCCGCCCTGTCGTCCTTCCAATCCAGAAGCTGCGAGACCATGGTTGGCACCATGGCCGACCAGGTGCACTGGTGGTCAATCAGCCAATTCCAAAATTTTCCGATGACAAATCCTTGCGCCATGACGATGGAACCGCCGCTCAGGAGCGCCGGAGTCAAGGTCACAGATTCAGCGTTTGAGTGATAGAGCGGAAGAAGAAGGAGCGAGCGATCCGCTGCCGTCAGGCGCTGCTGTTGCACCGAATTCCGTGCGCGCGCCAAGATGGAGCGGTGCGTATGCATGGCTCCCTTTGGCCGCCCAGTGCTGCCCGAGGTGTACATCAACAGAGCCGCATCGTCCGCGCTGAGCGGGGGCAGAGCCATTGTTGTGGCGGAGACCTCGCTTTCTACCAGGCCAGTATCACTGTCGGCGAAAACGACCTCAACCGGCCTGCGGACATGAACCAGAACGTCCTTGATCAACCCGTGGTACGGCGCACCTACAAATACGAGGTTCGCGTCACAATGTTCTAGACTGTACGATAATTGGGTTGCCCCGGCGCGCGCATTAAGGGGAACCGTGACAAACCCGCCATACATTGTCGCCAGGAGCAACTGCGCGGTGAACAGCCCGTTATCCATCAAGAAGGCAATTTTATCCTCATGCGTTAAGCCTATGCGATGAAACCGCCCGCACAGATCGCGTGCCTGCTTTTGTAAGCCCTTGAAGCTCAGAGCGTCCCCGGTTTCGGGGTGAATGAGAAAGAACCGGTCCGGTTGTGCGTCAGCCCAGTGATCAATCA
>Ga0310811_10012430_pt1 | contig 11049 bp, 12 predicted proteins | sample YCmetagenome_FD_207642 | JGI IMG/M metagenome (GOLD analysis project Ga0310811, IMG submission 207642) | Soil microbial communities from experimental microcosm in Duke University, North Carolina, United States - YC | ecosystem: Engineered > Artificial ecosystem > Soil microcosm > Unclassified ...
GTTGGGTCGGTATTGGGTCTTATATAAGTTATATATATTAATATATATCTCTACCCGGGGCGTTTCGTGGCTGTCTGGTGCCTGAAGGGTCCGCCATCGCCCATCGACGCCTTATGCGCTGCTACCACCCGTGACGCGTGCGCCAGGCAGGCAACAGGCCCGAACAAAAAGGACGAGCACAAGCCCGTCCAAGGATTCCCGGGAATATCCCGGAGGCGTCCCCCACAGTGGGGGCTGAGCGCCCCCGAACCAGCTTCAGCCCTTAAGGGCCGCCAGCGTTTCGTTGATGATCGCCAGCGTGGCCTCGCGCTCCGCGCCGGTCAGCGGCAGGCGCGGTTCGCGCACCGTTTCCGCATAGCCCGCGGTGACGTGTTCCGCCAGCTTGATGTACTGCACCAGCTTGACATGCGTATCCAGGTGGAACAGCTTGATCAGCTTGCGGTACAGGATGCGCGCATTGGCGAAGTCGCCCTTTACCGCCAGGTCCAGCAGCTGTACGGATTCCTTGGGCAGCGCGTTGGCCATGCCCGACACCCAGCCCTTGACGCCCAGCGCGATGCTTTCCAGCACCAGGTCGTCGACGCCGCAGAACACGGTGTAGCGATCGCCCAGCCGCGCGAAGATATCGGTCACGCGCGTCGTGTCGTAGGTCTCTTCCTTGATGCAGGCCAGCGTCGGTTCGTCGGCCAGTTGTTCCAGCAACTGGGGCGTCATATCGACGCCGTAGCCGCGCGGGTTGTTGTAGACCATGATGGGCAAGCCGCTGGCGCGCGCGACGCCGCGATAGAAGGCCATGGTCTCGGTGGCGTCCGATTTATAGGTCAGCGCGGGAAAGACCATCAGGCCATCCACGCCGATGCGCTCGGCTTCCTTGGCGTAACGCGCTGCGCCGGCGGTGGTGGTCTCGGCCAGGCCCGATATGACCGGTACGCGGCCCTTGACGGTTTCCTTGGCGATGCGCAATACCGTCAGTTTTTCCTCCGGCGCCAGCGATGCGTTTTCGCCCACCATGCCCATCATCACCACACCGCCCACGCCATTCGCGAGCAGCCGCTCCAGGCCCGCGGCGATCGCGTCGTGGTCCAGGGATTGATCCGCCTTCATCTTCGTGGTCACGGCGGGAAAAACACCAGCCCAATTTACTTTCATGATTTCAGTCCGATAGAAAAATTGAAAAGCCCGGCGGCCTGCGGCCGTATTGCCGCGCCCGCCGCCGGAAACAAATGCGTCAGCGCAGATGCACCGGTTTGCCGGCCTTCATCACCATGGCCAGGTGTTCGCCCTGGCCGCACAGCAAAGAGATATCGGCGACGGGATCACCATCGACGATCAGCAGGTCGGCATATGCATCCGGCGCGACGACCCCCAGCTTGTCTTTCTGCCCGACGATCTCGGCCCCTACCTGGGTCGCCTGGCAGATCACTTCGAAATTGCTCAATACCTGCGCGCGGATGCGCAGTTCATCGCTCTGGAAGGTATGCATCTCGCCCAGCAGATCGGAGCCCAGGCCCATGCGCACGCCATGCCGCTTGAATATCTCCAGGGATTGCAGCCCTTGCAGGCGCACGTCGTCGATCTTGGCGATGGCCTCCGGCGGTACGCCGTACTGCGCGCCCACCTTGTGCAGGGCGTCGTAGGTGACCAGGGTCGGCACCGCGTATGCCCCGTGCTCGGCCATCGCTGCTGCCGCGGCATCGTCGACCAGGTTGCCGTGCTCGATCGTGCGCACGCCCAGCTGGACGGCGCGCGCGATGGCCTTGCCGGTATAGGCATGCGCCATGACGTAGGTCTGGTGCGAGGCAGCTTCCTCTACGATGGCCGCGACCTCGTCGCGCGAGTACTGCAGATTGCCGATGGGATCGGTCGGCGATGCCACGCCGCCGGACGCCATGATTTTGATATGGGTGGCGCCGGCGCGCATTTCTTCGCGTACCGCCTTGCGCACCGCGTCGACACCGTCGACAACACGGGCGATGGCGCCCAGGTTGCGATGGCAGGGACACGGATCCGGATCGCTCGCATCGATGCGCTCGCGGAAGTCGCCGTGGCCGCCGGTCTGCGACAGTGCCTTGCCGGCAATGAACATGCGCGGACCGTCGATCAGGCCGTCGTCCACCGCCCGGCGCAACGCATAGTCGGCGCCACCCGCATCACGCACGGTGGTAAAGCCGCGCCGCAGCATGGCGGCCAGGATGGGCACCGCGCGCAACGTGGCGAAGGCGGCCGGCATGCGCGCGTTGGTGCCCAGGTTCGCCATGGAGGCCACGACGTGAACGTGGCAGTCGATCAGGCCCGGCATCAGCGTCCGGCCGGCGACGTCGATCACCTGGTCGGCACTGCCGGCCTGCACCGGCCGCGATGATACTTCGCGGATGCGATCGCCTTCCACGACGATGTCATAGGAACCGTCGTCGTCCTTGTGGTGCGCATCCAAAATGCGCGCGTTCTTCAGAATCAGCATGACAGGCTCGCTTTCTTGAAACGGGAAATCGAATAGGGCCGCAGATCGATGCCAAGGTCGTCGCCCGCCAGCAGGCTGCCGATGACCGCACCCGTGGTGGCCGCCTGCGTCAGGCCCAGATGACCATGGCCGAAGGCGTACAGCAGGCGATCCGATGCCGGCGATGGGCCGAGTACGGGCAGCGAATCCGGCGTGGAGGGGCGATGGCCCATCCAGCGCCGCGCATCGCGTTCGTCCATGCCGGGCAGATAGCGCCGCGCCAGCTCCAGCAAGGCATCGCTGCGGCGGTAGTTGGGCGGTGCGTCCAGGCCGGCGAATTCCGCGGCGCCGCCGACGCGCAGGCCGATCGCCAGCGGTGTCGCGACGAATTTGCGCTCGGCGAAGATGACTTCGCGGTTCAGGGTACCGACGGCCGCCGGCAGCGTCGTGTTGTAGCCGCGCTCGCTTTCCAGCAACACGCGGTCGCCGGCCGAACGTGCCAGCGCGCCCGACCAGGCGCCGGCCGCCACCAGCAGGCGATCGCCCGCGTGGCGGCGCCCGCCGCGGTCCAGCGCCGCGGGACGCAGAGGGTCGTTCAGCGCCAGCGCCGCGACGTCGGCCGTGACCAGGGTGCCGCCATCCTGGCGGATGCGCTCGCGCAGCGCGCATACGATGTTCAGCGGATCGTCCACGTGCGCCCAGTCCTCCAGCATCACGGCGTGGCGGAAGACAGGCGCGAGCGCGGGCTCGAGCTCGTGCAGGGCGTCCATGGACACGGAGGTCCAGCGCACGCCAAGCTCGCGCTTCCAGGCCCATTCGTCCGCGTCGGCCGCGAAGGCGGCATCGCTTTCGTAGACGGTCAGCGCGCCGCGGCGATGCAGTTGGCCCGACAGGCCCACATCGTCGAGCAGGGCGATCAGATCGGCCAGGGAGCGGTCGTTCAACGCGGCCAACGCGCGCGAGATGTGGCGGAAACGATCGGGTTGCCCGACCTGGTTGAAGGCGCGCAGCCAGGGCAGCAGCCGCGGCGCATGGCGCCAGCGGATGGCCAGGGGCCCCAGCGGGTCCAGCAGCCAGCGCGCGGCCTTCAGGCTGAAACCGGACACCGCGATCGGCGTCGATTCGCCGACGGCGATGCCGCCGGCATTGCCATGCGAGGCGCGGTCGCCTTCGAAATCGCGATCCAGCAAGGTAACGCGCCAGCCCAGCTGCTGTGCGCGGCGCGCGCAGGACAGGCCGATCACGCCCGCCCCCACGACGACAAGTTCTGTCATGCTCTATCCGTATTACGCTTCATGTTTGCCCAGGAAAAGATCGGCCGCGCGGCTATCGCTCAATAGATCCGCCGCGGCGCCTTCCATGGCGACCACGCCCTGGTCGATGATGTATCCGCGCTGGCTGACCGCCAGCGACTGCCGCGCGCGCTGTTCGACCATCAGCACCGTGGTGCCGGAAGCCGGCAGTCCCCGCACATAGGCGAAGATTTCATCCACGCGTGCCGGCGATAGCGCCGCCGTCGGTTCGTCGAGCAGAAGCATATCGGGTTCCCGCATCAGGGCGCGGGCGAAAGCCAGTTGCTGGCGTTCCCCGCCCGACAGGGTGCCGGCCGCGCGGCGGCGATGGCGCACCAGCGCGGGAAACATCTGGTACATGGCGTCGGCACGCGCGCGGGCATGCTTCACGCCCTGCACCACCAGCAGGTTTTCGTGCACGGTCAGGGAGGCAAAGACATTGGCGACCTGCGGCACATAGCCGATACCGCGTTCCAGGCGCGATTCGACGCTCCAGCCGCCGATATCGCGATCGCGCAGCACGACCTGGCCAGCGGTGCGCGGCAGCAGCCCCATCACCGCCTTGATGATGGTGGACTTGCCGGCGCCGTTGGTACCGGCGATGGTGACGATTTCGCCGGGCAGCACGTGCAGCGAGATGCCCTTGAGTATGTCGGCGTCGCCATAGCCGCCGCGCAGGTCTTCCAGCCGCAGCACGGCTTTGGTATCGGCATTGGAGCCGGCGGGACGCGAAGTGGCTTGCGTCGCAGTGGCGGTCGTGGCAATCATGTGGCCTCCGCGCCGGAGGGCGCCGGCGCGCCCATATAGGCTTCGCGCACCCGCGGATCCGCCAGCACCTGGTCCGGCTCGCCATGCGCCAGCAGCCGGCCGCCGTCCAGCACATACAGGTCGCCGACCAGCCGGTTCAGCGCCATCAGGTTGTGCTCGATGATCAGAAAGCCGATACCGCGCTCGGCGTTGATCTCGCGGATACGCTGCGAGATCTCCTCGATCAGCACCGGGTTGACCCCCGCATACGGCTCGTCCAGCAGAATGAAACTGGGATCGGACATCAGCGCGCGTCCCAGCTCCAGCAGTTTTTTCTGCCCACCGGATAATCCCCCGGCCGGTTTGTCGGCGACCGCGTTCAGTTTCAGGAAGTCCAGCAAGTGCTGCGCCCTATCGGCGATTTCCGCCTCTGCCCGCCGCACGCGGCCAGGCGCGAAGAACAGCGGCAGCAGCGATTCACCCGGTTGATCGCGTGGGCCGACCATCAGGTTCTGCCGCACCGTCAGATGCGCGAATTCGCGCGGGATCTGGAACGTGCGCCCCAACCCCATGCTGGCACGCGCCGCCGGCCTGGCGCCGCGCAGGACCTGGCCATCGAAAGTGACCTGGCCGGCGGACGGCTGCAGAAAGCCGCTCAGGACGGCGAAGAAGGTGCTCTTGCCCGCGCCATTGGGGCCGATCATGCCGTGCAGGCCGTCCAGGCTCATGGACAGCGTCACGCCGTCCAGCACCTGGAAGTCGCCATAGGACAGCGAAATTCCGGTCGTCGCCAGGCTGGTCATCGCGCTCCCCTGCCACCGAACAGGCCCTGCGGCCGCCAGCGCATGAACAGGATCAGCACCAGCCCCACCACGCCCAGTTGCACGCTGCCCATATCGGCATCCGACACGCCGGGGATGATGCCGCGCGTAAAGCGCACGCCTTCCAGGAACAGCACCAGCAATACCGCGCCGGCCACGCTGCCGGACAGGCGCGCCACGCCGCCCATGATGATGGCCATCCAGACGTAGAAGGTAATCAAGGGCACGAACTGGTCGGGCACGATGTAGGTCATGTAATGCGCGAAGTACGCACCCGCCAGGCCCGACAGCGCGGCGCCCAGCATCAGCACCTGGGTCTTGAAGCGGGCCGGTTCCTTGCCCAGCACGTACACCGCGGTTTCATCGTCGCGCACCGCCTGTATCGTGCGGCCGTAGGGACTGTGCGTGACCCGGCGCAGCACAGCCACCGCCACGGCGATGGATAGCGCGAGCAGCACCAGCAGCAGCATATCGCTGAAGCGCGCGTTGCCCCAGCCGGCGCCCAGGCGCGGTACGCCGGGTATGCCTTGAACGCCGTTGGTCAGCCACTGTTCCTGCACCAGGACCAGGCGCACGATTTCGGAAAAACCCAGGGTGACGATGGCCAGGTAATCGTCGCGCAGCCGCAAGGCCACGCGTCCCAGCGGCCAGGCCAGCAACGCCGCGGCCAGCATCGCCGCGGGAAAGGACAGCAGCGGCGTCCAGCCGGCCTTTAATGTCAGCAGCGCCGATGCGTATGCGCCCACGCCGAAGAATCCGGCCAGGCCGAAATTGATCAGGCCGGTAAAACCGTATTGAAGGTCCAGCGCCAGCGCCAGCAGCATATAGATGCCCATGATCACCAGGATGGACAGCAGATAGGTCAGCATCAGCGCACCCCCACCGGCCGGTTGAACAGGCCCTGCGGACGCAGCAGCAGGACGACCATCATGACCACGTAGCCCAGCGCGATCTTGTAGACGAAGCCGACGAACGGCGTCGACAGTTCCTGCAGCACGCCTAGCAGCAGCGCGCCCATGACGGCCCCTAGCGGATTGCCCAGCCCGCCCACCACCGCCGCGGCAAAGGCCGGCAGCAGCATGTTCCAGCCCGCGTCCGGATAGACCACCGTGCGCATGCCGGTAACCGTGCCGGCGATTCCGCACACCACTCCGGCAATCGTCCACATGGCCAGCATGCAGCGTTCGCGGCGGATGCCGCTGACCCGGGCCAGGTCCGGATCGTCGGCGATGGCGCGCAGCGATCGGCCCAGCGGCGTCGCATACAGCATGAAGAACACCAGCGCCAGCGTCAGCAAGGTCAACGCGGCCAGGCTGAGGTCGGCCGGTGCGATGGAAATATCGCCGAAGCGCCAGGCGCGTTCCAGCGGCATATCGAAGGCGCGCGGGTCGTGGCCGAAGGCGACGCCCAGCGCGGCGCGGATGACGAAACCCACGCCGATGGAAGTCAGCAGCAGCGTGATTACCGACCGGCGGATGACCGGACGAAACGCCAGCAGGTAAGCCAGCACCGATGCGACCGCGCCGCCGGCCGCGCCCGCAAGGCCGGCCACGATGAGCGAACCCGTCAGATGATGGGCGGCCAGCCCGGCATAACCGCCCACGGCGACGATATCGCCGGTGGCCGCGTTGGGAAAGCGCGCCAGGCCATAGACCAGTGTCAGGGCCAGGGCCGGCAGGGCGATGATCAGCCCTTCCACCAGCCCATTGATGACCAGGTTGATGTAGTCGGCGTATGACACGCGACGGCCCTTACAGCTTGACCACGTACTTGCGCACGAGCTTGCCGTTTTCCACGAAGGACGCCGCGAAATCCGGCGTGACGTCGTTGTACTGGTCGAAGTTCAGCGCGCTGGACGCGCCGATGTAGGTGATGCGCTTGCCGGCTTCCAGCAGCTTCTTGCCGTCGGCGAAGCTGTAGACGGCCTCGCCGCCCGGCGTGCCGATTTCGTGCACTTTTTTGGCCAATTCCGATCCCGTCGCCTTCGGCCCCAGGGCCTGCACCGCCAGTGCCAGGATAATGGCCTGGTCGTAGGCCATCGGCGCGTACACATTGCCGGCGACGTCCACGCCTTCCTTGCCCAGCGCATCGCGCACGTGGGCATAGTTGGGCGCGTTTTCGTTGCTGACCGATTCAACCGAGATGATGCCTTCGGTTACCTTGGGACCAAGCGCCTTGATCAGGTCCGCATTGGCGGCCCAGCCGGGAATGATCCAGTGCGTGTCGATGCCGGTCTGGTACCACTCGCGCAGCAGGATGGTCGTATCGGCCAGGTAGGAGCCGGTGACGATGACATCCGGCTTGGCGCGCAGCACGGATTGCAACTCGGAACGATAGGACGGGCGATTGGGTTCGTACACCACGCTGGCCACCACCTTGCCGCCGGCGGCTTTCCACGCTTGCGTGAACCCTTCGGTGTTACCAATGCCGGAGGCATTGTTGAAGGCCATGGTGGCAGGCTGCTTGTAGCCCTGGCGTTCGGCGACCTTGGCAAAGGCCTGGCCGAAGCGGCCATTGGTGGCCTGGAAGCGAAAACCCAGCCGCTTGGGATTGGCGTCCGCGCTTAGCGCGGGGGCGCCGGAACCGTGCATCAGCGGAATGTCGGCCTCGTTGGTGAGCGGGATGACCGCGAGCGATTCGCCGGAACTCCAGCAGCCCAGGATGGCGCGGACCTTGTCCACTTCGATCATCTTCTTGGCGCCGCTGACGGCCGCCTGCGGTGCGGTTTGGGTGTCTTCCACGACGACGCGGAACTGGGCACCCTGGGCGCCGCCGGCGGCATTGATTTCCTTGGCGGCAAGTTGGATGCCCTTGACCATACCGGGCCCATAAGGCGCGCCCGAACCTGTTAGAGGACTGAGCGCGCCGACGACGAAGTCGGACGTCTGCGCCAAAGCGGACAGACTCAGGCTGCTGGCCGCGGTGGCGGCCAGGAATGCGGCAACGAGATGACGGCGATTCATGGAGACGCTCTCTAAACGTAAATTGGATCCAATATCCTGTATACGGACGCCATGCTAAACTGCCTTACTTCCGCAGTCAACAAGACGGGAATCAGGGTTTACGCACCTTTCATGAACGATTCGACGATCCCCGCCCGGGACAGCAAACTCGTACGGCGCACCACCGTGGACCTGGTGCTGGATGCATTGCGCCAGCGGATCCTGTCCGGACAATTGCGCCCCGGCGCCCCGCTGCGCCAGGAAGCACTGGCGGATGAGCTGGGCGTCAGCCGCATCCCTGTGCGAGAGGCGATCCGGCGGCTGGAAGCCGAAGGCCTGGTATCGATACATGCTCATCGCGGCGCCTACGTCTGTGCGATGTCGGCGGCCGATGTCGTCGAAACTTTCGAATTGCGCCTGCAGATCGAGCCCTGGCTTTTCAGCGAGGCGATCCACGCGGGTACCGGCGCGCCGCTGCTGGCGGCACGGGCGGCGCTGGAAGAAGCCCGGCATGCCGATGCGGCCGACTGGGGCCGCATCAACTGGCGGCTGCACGAAGCCCTGTACCTGCCCGCGCGCCGCGACCTGGCGATGACCGTGCTGCGCCAGTTGCACGATCGCGGCGACCGCTATCTGCGCTTCCAGGTGGTCAATATGCCGCTGCGCCAGCAGGCCCATGGCGAACACCTGGCGCTGATCGAATACGCGGAAAGGGGCGACGCGGCCGGGGCCGCCAAGGCCCTGCGCACGCATATCCAGGTCGCGCTGGAACAGGTGATGGGAGTAGTGGCTGAACTCACGCAGGAACCGATGGAATAAAAATGGAATAAATCCGGCGTCCGCGGTGTTCACTCCATGCAAACCCACCCAACGGAGGTCTTATGGTTCGCAATTTCACGTTTTCCGCCCTGGGCGCCGCCGCCTTGTTGATCACCGGCTGCGCGGTCGCCGCCGCCCCCGGCAAGGCCAGCAATGGCGTGCTCGTCGGCGCCAAGGGCATGACGCTGTATACGTTCGACAAGGACACCGCCAATTCCGGCAAGAGCGTCTGCAATGACAAGTGCGCCACCAACTGGCCTCCGCTGATGGCTCCGGCCGGCGCCAAGGCCGACGGCTCCTGGACCGTGATCACCCGCGACGACGGCGCCAAGCAGTGGGCCTACAAGGGCCAACCCGTGTACTACTGGGTGAAGGACAAGGCGCCCGGCGACAAGACCGGCGACGGTGTCGGCGGCGCCTGGCACGCAGCCCAGCCCTGATCGGTAATGGCATCTGCCGCGGGCGTGGAGCAGATCCTCGCCCATATTCCGTCGCTGCGCCGCTATGCCCGCCTGTTGGCGGGCGATGCGGCCAGCGCGGACGACCTGGTGCAGGACACGCTGGAACGCGCTTGCACGAAATGGTCGCTATGGAAGCCCGGCACCGCACTGCGCGCGTGGCTGATGACCTTGATGCACAACCTGTACCTGAACCGGATACGCGATTGGCGGCATGACGACAATCACGATGTCTGGGACGAAAACACCGATCTGGCGCACGAGCCCATGGCCCACGCGCCGGACATGCTGGATCTGGAGCGCGCGCTGGCGCGCCTGACCCCCACGCTGCGCACCGTCCTGCTGCTGGTGACGGTGGAAGAATATACGTATGCCGAGGCCGCGGAAATCCTGCAGGTTCCGGTGGGCACTGTCATGTCGCGGCTGCACCGCGCGCGCGAAGCCGTACGCGCCGCCATGGCCGGACAGGACGATGCGGCCGCGCCCACTCCCCTGCATCTGGTAAAGCGATGATGGAAACCGACGCCCATGTCTCCGATGACGATCTGCACGCCTTCGTCGACGGCCAGCTGGACGCGTCGCGCGTGGCACCGGTGTTGCAGTATCTCCAGCGCCATCCCGACGCGGCCGTGCGGGTCGCACACTGGCACGCCCAGCGTTTCGCGCTGCGCCGCCTGCACCGCGATATCGACCCCGGGCCAGCGCCGGCCGCGCTCGCCAATACGGTGCTGCGGCACGGCCGCCGCCGCTGGAATCCCTGGACCCAGGCTGCTGCCGCCGTCCTGCTGGTGGCGGCCGGCGCCGCCGGCATGCGTGCGTGGCAACAGATGCCCGGGATGCCCGCGTCCACCGTTGCGTCCGCGCCGCCGCAATTCGTGCGGGACGCCACCGCGGCCTATGCCGTCTATTCGCCCGAGGTGCGCCATCCGGTCGAAGTCGGCGCGCAGGAAGAAGCCCATCTCGTCCAATGGCTGAGCCGCCGCCTGGGTCGTCCGCTGGCCGCGCCTGCGCTACAGGACCGCGGTTTCCGCCTGCTGGGCGGCCGGCTGCTGCCGGGCGAAACGGCCGCGCAGGGCACCGCGAAAACGACGGCATCGCCCGCCGCCCCCGCATCGCCCTCCAAGCCCGGCGACAGTGCATCGGGCGATGCTCTGGCACGCGCGCAATTCATGTACGAGGACGGCCGCGGACGCCGCGTGACGCTGTACGTCGCGGTTTTCCCGACCGGCGTATCGCCGCATGAGACCGCCTTCCGCTCGGTCCAGTCGGCCAGCGGTACCGCGTTTTACTGGGTCGAGAACGGCTACGGGTACGCGCTGAACGGCGATCTGCCCGCACCGGAATTGCAGGCCCTGGCCGGCGACGTGTACGATCAGCTGTTCCCGCGCTAGGACGGCCGCGCCGGCCGCACCCGCGCGGAACCCAACCGGCGCCGCACATGTCCTCGACCATCCGCCCCATCGAACCGCGCGACGAAGCACGCTGGCGCATCCTGTTCGACGGCTACACGCGTTTCTACAAACGCGTGCC
>Ga0310811_10012432_pt1 | contig 11048 bp, 12 predicted proteins | sample YCmetagenome_FD_207642 | JGI IMG/M metagenome (GOLD analysis project Ga0310811, IMG submission 207642) | Soil microbial communities from experimental microcosm in Duke University, North Carolina, United States - YC | ecosystem: Engineered > Artificial ecosystem > Soil microcosm > Unclassified ...
AGAGAATTCTGGAGCAACTCGAGCAGGGAATTTTTCGCGAGGTATCAGGGAATTTCAGAACCCGAACAGGGACCTACCAAGCGCTGCAAGTAAGCGTCCATTCCTCGCACACTTGGCGGCGGCGGGCCGAGTGCGATGTGTGTTCCACGGCGATGTATGCCGAGGAGGACAGCAGTGTCGAGGTGGCCATCAGACTACCGGGTCGAGCTTGAGGCGTTTTGGCGATCGCATCATGAAGCGTGGCGCCGTAGCGATCTGAATCAGCGAGAATATTGCGAGGCGCACGGGTTGCCGTTGAAACGCTTCGGGAACTGGCGGGCCAAGTTTAAGCAGGAGCCGGAGGCCCCGCAGAAGGTGCTGTACCGCCGAGGTGGCGGGCTTAGACATATGTCTAAGTGGGCAAGACATATGTCTAACGAGGTGGGTCCCCCGACGCCGGATCCGGCGAAGACCGTGGCGGGCCGCCGCACCTTCAGCGAGGCCGAGAAGCAGCGCATCCTCGATGAGGCGTCGCAGCCGGGCGTGACGTTGTCCCAAATCGCCCGACGGTACGGGATCTATCGTCGCCTTCTGTTCCGTTGGAAGGAGGAACTAAGGCCGAAGCAACTAATGGCTCCGGCCGATCCCGTCTTTGCGCCGGTTCAGATCATGGATGCTGCCTCGGTGGTCGAGGTGCCAAGCACGACTGCGTCCGCGGTGATCGTGGAGCGCTCAGCGCCCGGGATCGAGGTCGAGCTGGTCGGCGGACGCCGGGTACGGTTCGAGCGCGACGCCGATCCGGAGACGGTCCGGCGGCTGGTCGCCTTGCTCGAGGGAGGCGCGTCGTGACCTTGCTTCCGTCCGGCGTGAAGATCCATATGGCACTGGGCATCACCGATATGAGGAAGGGCCTCGATGGGCTGGCGATGCTGGTGCAGGGCACGCTGAAGCAGGATCCCTTCTCGGGGCACCTGTTCCTGTTCCGCGGTCGTAAGGCTGACCTGCTCAAGATCGTGTTCTGGGACGGCACCGGCCTGTGCCTGTTCACCAAGCGACTCGAACAGAGCCGCTTCTTCTGGCCAGTGGCGGACGAAGCAACCGGCTCGGTGATGCTGACGTCGGCACAGTTGTCGATGCTAATCGACGGTGTCGACTGGCGCTCGCCCGAGAAGCGATGGCGGCCTTCAGTAGCTGGGTGATCTGCGGCCGATTGACTCGGGAATCTCGAATGCCGTGCGCCACAGCTCGAGCGCACGTACCGTGCACTCATGGCTCTCGACCTGGCTGCTCTGCCGGATGATGTTGATGCTCTGCATCGGCTAATCCGTGAGCTGGCGGCAGAGCGAGCAGGTGAACGAAAAGCACTGTCCGAGGCACAAACCGAGATCGAGCGCCTGCGGCTGATCGTGCAGAAGCTGCAGCGGCTGCAGTTCGGTCGACGTGCCGAACGGCTCGATGGCGACCAACTTGAGTTGGGACTGGAGGATCTGGGTGCCGACATCGCCCGGGCTGAGGAATTGCTGCCGACATTGCCGGCCGAGAAGGTACCTGCCGCGCGGGATCGATCAGACCGGCCGAGTCTGCCCGATCATCTGGAACGCGAGGACGTGAGCCTCGACGTCAACCTGGAGGCCTGCCCCTGCTGCGGTGGGACCCTGCATACGATCGGCGAGACAGTGAGCGAAATGCTCGACTGGGTGCCGGCGCGGCTGCGCGTCATCCGTATCCGCCGTCCCAAGTATGGCTGCCGGGCTTGCGGTAGCATCCATCAAGCATCTGCACCGGAACGGCCGATCGCCAAGGGCTTGGCAACACCGGGCCTGCTCGCCCAGGTGCTGATCAGCAAGTACTGCGATCACCGTGTGTCCCGAACACACCAACAGCGATGGAGGTGTGAAGCTATGTGAGAGATGGAGGTAGGCCCTTCGGAGCCGGCGATCAGGAGCCGGTTCCAAACCACCGCGAGCTGCTGTCGTAAAGAGCGATGGTGGTGAGCGTCGCGGAAACGGCGGGACAAGATTCCGTCAGGTAAGGTCCAGAGAGACGAGCGCAAGCAAACCGCCGATGAAAAGCCGAAATAGTATCGTCAGTGTCAGAGCCGGGGGTGGTGATCGTCTCGGGATGAGTTTGGGCGGAGCCCTGAAGCCCGGCCCAAGCGGCACTCGGCTCGAAGGCGGCGTGAATCTGGACCGGGCTCTTGCATGGAACGGGAGAACCTGTCGCTTCGATGCAAAGGGAGCGGGCCGAACGAGAGGTCCTCGTCAGGCCCTGAGTACCGATGCGGAGCACAGGGGCAGAACAGCTCGTAGTAGGGATGAAGGTGCTGTAACGGCGCTGGACCGAAGGGGCTGTGGTGTTCTGCTCCGACATGCGGCCAACCGGTAACGGGAGGAGCCGCATGATCGTGGCAAAGCCGTTCGACATCCCGAAGCGGGAGGTCTGGGAAGCCTTCAAGCGTGTGAAGGCCAACCAGGGAGCGGCTGGAGTAGATGGGCAGTCGATTGAAGAGTTCGAGGTTCGGCTTGCCGACAACCTCTACAAGCTCTGGAATCGACTGTCGTCGGGCAGCTATATGCCGCCACCGGTACGCCGCGTGGACATCCCGAAAGCGAATGGCGGAACGCGGCCGCTGGGTATCCCCACGGTCGCCGATCGCATCGCCCAAGAGGTTGTCCGTCGATACCTAGAGCCCGTGTTGGAACCGCTGTTCCATGCGGACTCGTATGGATATCGGCCACGACGTTCGGCGATCGACGCCATCCGGACGGCACGCCAGCGGTGCTGGCGCTATGACTGGGTTGTCGATCTCGACATCAAGGGCTTCTTCGACAGCATCGACTGGACGCTGATTCTCAAGGCGGTCCGTAGACATACGGGTTGTCCCTGGGTGCTGCTCTATATCGAACGCTGGCTGAAGGCACCGGCGATGCTGGAGGACGGTACACTTGCGCCGCGGGAACGGGGCACGCCGCAGGGAGGGGTCGTCAGCCCGCTCCTGGCAAACCTGTTCCTGCACTACGCGTTCGATGCTTGGTTGACGCGGATGATTCCCGGCGTGCCGTTCGAGCGGTATGCCGATGACATCATCTGCCACTGCCGGAGCGAACGCGAAGCCGCGGCGTTGCGTCAGGCCTTGGATAGACGGTTCGCCGAATGCGGCCTGGTGCTCCATCCAGAGAAGACCAAAGTGGTCTACTGCAAGGACACCAATCGCAAGGGCGATCACCCGATCCTGCAGTTCGACTTCCTCGGCTATTGCTTCCGGCCGCGGTTGGCGAAGTGGCGAGGCGGGCTGTACGGGGTGTCTTATCTCCCGGCAGCGAGCCCGAAGGCTTTGAAGGCAATCCGTCAGGCGATCCGGAGATGGTCACTCCAAACCCGGAGCGACAAGGCGCTGGACGACTTGGCGCGGATGTTCAATCCGCACATCCGTGGCTGGATCAACTACTACAGTCACTTCTACAAATCGGCGTTGTATCCGACCTTGCGTCGGATCGACGTCTTTCTCTTGAGGTGGGCACGACGCAAGTTCAAGCGCCTTCGGCAGCGGCCAAAGGTTGCTCGGGACTGGCTGACGCGGGTGATTCGCACATCGCCGAATCTTTTTGCCCATTGGCCGCTTCTGCATGGACAAGGCCGGACACTGGGAGCCGTATGAGCTGAGAGGTTCACGTACGGTTCTGGGAGCGCGCGGGGGTGAGACTCCCCCGCGCGACTCACTTTCCTCTCTATCGGCAGTCGCAGATCTTCGCCCGTCAGGGCGTGGAGCTGGATCGGTCAACCTTGGCCAACTGGGTCGGCGGTGCTGCGTGGTGGCTGGAGCCGCTGCGGGATCGGTTGGCCGAGCATGTGTTCGCCTCACAGAAGCTGTTCGCTGACGACACGCCGATCCCAGTGCTCGATCCAGGCAGTGGCCGAACCAAGACTGGAAGACTGTGGGTCTATGCCCGGGACGATCGGCCATGGAGCGGGTCTGATCCGCCGGCGGCGGTCTACTTCTACAGTCCCGACCGCAGAGCCGAGCGTCCTGTTACGCATCTCGGCCGGTTCAAGGGAACCTTGCAGGTCGACGGCTATGCCGGCTTCGAGCAGCTCGTCCCCACGGGCATCGTGCTGGCGGCCTGCTGGGCCCACACTCGGCGCAAGTTCTATGACGTGCATCAGGCGACCGGCTCGCCGATCGCAGCCGAGGCACTGCGACGAATCGGCGAACTTTATGCCATCGAAGACAGGATCCGCGGCAGGTCCGCCGAGCTGCGCTGCACGATCCGCCGGGCGTTGGCCCAGCCTCTGGTCGATACACTGAAAACCTGGCTGGAGGCCGAGCTGCACCGGGTGCCGCCGCGCAGCCCGCTCGCTGACGCCATCCGCTACGCCCTGGTTCGGTGGGATGCCCTCCGCCTCTACCTCCAGGATGGCCGGGTCGAGCTCGACACCAACACCGTGGAGCGCGCCATCCGGCCAATCGCCTTGGGCCGCAAGAATCACCTGTTCGCCGGCTCCGACGGTGGCGCCGACCGATGGGCCATCGTCTGCTCGTTGATCACCACCGCCAAACTCAACGACCGCGAGCCCTATGCCTACCTCAAGGACGTCCTCGACCGCATGACCAACGGCCATCCCGCCAGCCGCCTCGACGACCTCCTGCCCTGGAACTGGCAGCCCTCAGCCTGACCCAGTGTCAGGAATGGACGCTTACAGTGTGCCAGCTGCTGAGGCACGCATATTCCTAAGGGGGTGCCTCTCTGTTGAAGCCGCGGCGTGGATTGTGTTATCTGGAGCCATTGGTTCGCAAGTGAGCGGATGCTCCTTGGGAACCGGGACGGATGTCCCCTCAAAGCCAAGTGCCGCGGCCTTTGAGATCGTCGAGCGGTGCGAGCCAACGAAGCGTCAGACAACGCGCCGTCGGAAGGCTCAGAGGCCCTGGAAGCCTTAGGGCGGATGCCTGAAGCCAGTCGGCGGATGCCGATCTGGACCAATTTGTTTCCTCACCCGAATAGTGCCGGCCCGCACGGAGCGAGACGCGCGTGCTCCGGCGAGGAGCTAGTTGTGCATCAATCCTATGAAAACGTCCCGATCGATCAGATCAGGCCCAACCCGCAAAACGCCCGCACCCATTCACGCAAACAGATCGAAAGGATCGCCAAGAGCATCCGCAGCCTTGGCTATGCCGCTCCGATCTTGATCGATGAGCACCGCATGCTCATTGCCGGGCATGGCCGTCTGGAGGCAGCCAAGTCGCTTGGCATGCATTCCGTTCCCGCGATCGTCATCGGCGGACTGAGCGAGGCCAAGAAGCGAGCTCTGATGCTTGCCGACAATCGGATCGCTCAGAGCGCAGGCTGGGATCGCGAAAAGCTAGCGGCTGAGCTGTCGGTGCTCCCCGACCTGCTCATTGAGGATGGGCTCAATCTGTCTGTCACAGGCTTTGATCCGACCGAGATCGATATCTTGCACACCGATTTTGAGGATGCAGCCGGCGATCCGGTGGACGATATCGATGAGAGTAGCCTGGCTGGTCCCGCGGTAACCCGCACCGGCGACCTGTGGCAATTGGGCAAGCATCGATTGCTCTGCGGCGATGCCCGGCATCCTGATGCCGTAGCGACCTTGCTCGGAGGCGGGCAGGCGCACATGGCATTTCTCGACCCACCCTACAATGTCCGGATCCAGCGGGTTGTCGGTCGGGGCGCGCGCAAGCACCGTGAGTTCGAGATGGCGTCGGGCGAGATGGATCCCGACACATTCGTTGCCTTCTTGAGCCAGACGCTCGGCGTGGCGGCGCGTTCCTCAATGGATGGCGCCGTTCACTACGTATGCATGGATTGGCGCCATATCGAGGAGCTCATGAGAGCCAGCCGCACCGTGTACGGGGCGGCACTCAATTTGATCGCCTGGGTCAAGACCAACGCAGGGCAGGGCAGCTTCTACCGCAGCCAGCACGAACTGATCGGCGTGTTCAAAGTCGGCACGGCTCGGCACCTAAACACGATCGAGCTGGGAAAGAACGGCCGCTATCGGTCGAACGTTTGGGAGTACGCCGGAGCAAACAGCTTCCGGAAGGGGCGCCTAGAGAATCTGCGAGGTCACCCGACCGTGAAGCCTGTCAGCATGATCGCCGAGGCGATGAAGGATTGTACTCGCCGAGGTCAAATCGTGCTCGACACCTTTTGCGGCTCGGGTGCGACGCTGCTGGCGGCCGAACGGGTCGGGCGCCAGGGCCGCGGGATGGAGATCGACCCCAGATACGTGGATTTGGCAGTCCGCCGCTGGCAGTCGTTCACTGGCCGCGATGCGGTCCATGTAATGAGTGGCCATACCTTCGAGGAGGCAAGCGAGCGTCTTGCCGATAGGCCCCCAGAGCAAGCTGCGACTGGTTGGACCACGAGGCCGTCGCCATGAGCCCGAAGGCATCCAAGCAAACTCGCGTTAGGTTGCCCCGGAGGCTTTCGTCCGCGCCTGACGCCGGTCCTGTGGTCACCGAATTGGTGACTGAGGGTGACACATCGAAGGCTTCCGCCGATTCCGACAGGGGATATGAGGTCGGCTACGGTCGACCACCGAAACACACGCGTTTCAAGCCAGGGCAGTCTGGCAATCCCAAGGGGCGAGCAGCACAGTCGCGCAACGTGAAGACGATTGTCACGCAGGTTCTTGATGAGCCTATGAGCATTCGAGAGGGAAATCGCGTCAGAAAGGTTACGAGGTTCGAGGCGCTGGTCCGGATGATGATGAGCCGGGCGTTCAAGGGCGATCTGAAGGCCGTTTCTCTGCTCGCTGTCATGATGAGGCACGTTGGCTACGGCAGTGAGGTCATCGAACACATCTCGGAACTACCGCCTGGCGTAGACCATGAAGCTGTCCTCAAGGAATATTTGACCCGCTACGAGCCCGAAAAAGATCCACTGGATGATTCAGGTCCTACTGATCAGGGGACGGCGTGATCGTGGCGCAGAGGTTGCCGGGTCATTCCCATAAACCCGCGCAGGTCGAAGGCCATCTTGGCCACAGACCTCTATTCCTTTGTGCAGGGTGCGTTTCCCATCGTATCCGGAGGAGCTGCCTTGTCACTCAACTGGCACCTCGAGGCAGTCTCGCACGAGCTGAACTCGGTTATGATAGGCAAGACGAGGCGGCTCATCATCACGGTGCCGCCGCGCAGCTTGAAGTCTATCTGCGCGTCAGTTTGCCTGCCCGCGTTTGCGCTAGGACATAACCCTGCTCGGCGAATCATCTGCGTCAGCTACTCGGAGAACCTTGCGCGCAAGCATGCCAATGATTGCCGTGCGCTGATGCGATCGGGTCTCTATCGTAGCCTGTTCCCAGGCACACGCATCAGTCCATCCAAGGACACCGAGACCGAGGTCATGACCTCATCAAGGGGCTCTCGGCTAACGACATCGGTGGGCGGTACCTTGACGGGCAGGGGCGGTGACCTCCTTATCATCGATGACCCGCTCAAGCCGCAAGACGCCCAGTCGGAGAGCGCCCGAGAAGCGCTGAAACAATGGTACTCAAATACCTTGTTATCTCGGCTCGACAATAAGTCTGAGGGTTCAATCATCGTCGTGATGCAGCGGCTCCATCCCGACGATCTCGTTGGCCACCTTCTCGATCAGGGCGGGTGGAGGCATTTGAACTTGCCGGCGATAGCTGAAAAGGAGATGGAGGTGGCTCTCAGTCTGACACGCACGCATCGGCGTCAAATTGGAGATCTCCTTCATCCCACTCGAGAATCTCAAGCGGCTCTCGATGAACTCAAAGCGTCCATGGGGTCTATGGAGTTCGCCGCCCAATACCAACAGGCGCCAATTCCCATTGGGGGGAATTTGATCAAATGGTCATGGTTCAAATTCTACGACCAGCCGCCCATCCCCGAACCGTCTGACAAACTAATCATCAGCTGGGACACCGCGCTTAGTAGCAGCCAATTGGCTGACTATTCCGCCTGTATCGTTCTTCTCGTACGCAAGGAATCTATCTATGTGATGGACGTGGTACGTGCCCGGCTGGAATATCCAGATCTCAAGCGCGCCGTGCTGGAGCATCATCAACGTTGGCGACGTGCGGGTTGTTCGTATGCGCTGCTGATCGAAAAGAAGGGATCTGGTCTTAGCCTTATCCAGGACCTCAAACGGCAAGATATTCATCCGATCGGCGTGAACCCGGAAGCCGAAAAGGTCTTGCGGATGGCTGCGCAGACGGCGCCCATCGAGGCTGGCGCAGTCCACCTCCCGGCGCGAGCGGCCTGGCTGGAGGAATTCAGGAAGGAAATACTCTCTTTCCCGATGAGCAAACACGACGATCAGATCGACGCTTTTTCACAGGCCTTACAGCGCGCTTTCGCTCCGCCACATGCGCAAGCGGTTTTCGGCACTTACGCGAATTGCATATAGATCGCGAGGATACTCGCCGCTCTTCAGCGCTGTGAAAATGTGGCCAGCGCCGGCTTCAGCCCTATGAAGTTGTCCCGGAGTATTTCCTCGAAGCTATCGGGCGTCAGCGACTCAATGTCTGCACGGCGCGCAGTGCGGAATCACAAAAATCTCTTGCGAACAGTCGATCGCCACCATCAATTCGAATCCCCACTGGTAGGCGGGCCTTTGCAGCGCGACCTCGGCTTGCAGAGGGTGCAGACTAGGCAGCAGGGCGACGCACGTCCGTCTGCTTTTGAACACGGCAAGAGCGCCGGCAGGTTCTCTCAGGCGTCATCGCGCAGCACGACGCTCAGCAAGGAACTGTGGACCTGCAGATGGCCGTTGTAGGAGACGAAGCCCAACTTCCTGAACTTGTTCATGAAATGACTGACCCGCGGGCGGGTCGTGCCGATGATCTCGGCCAGCATCTCCTGGGTGACCGGGGCGGTGATCGGCTGCGGCCCGCCTTCCTTGCCGAAATTTGCCAGAAGGAGGAGCGTTCTCGCCAGACGCTTCTCGCTCGAGTTGAAGAGATGGTCGACGAGGTCTTCCTCGACGCGGCTGTTGCGGGTCAAGAGATGGGCGGTGAAGAGCTCACCGAAAGCCGCCTCTTCGTGGAGAACGCGGATCATCTCGGTCTTGTCCACCCGCATCAGTCTGCTTTCGACCATTGCCGTGGCGGTCGCCAGACGCAGCGGCTGGCCGATCAGGCACCCCTCGCCGAAGAAGTCGCCCGGCCCCAGGATCGCGATGACCGCCTCCTTGCCGAGCCTGGATGTGACCGTGATCGTGATCTTGCCCGTCTGGATGTAGAAGACGGCGTCCGCCCGCCCTTCCTGCAGGAAGACGATATCGTCTTTGCGATAGTCGGATACTGAGCGACCTTGATTGACGGTGGCGAGAAACGCCTTCGCATCAAAGGTGGCGGTTGCTTTTTTTGCCATTGAGCGGCGCCCTCCCGATCGCAGAAGCACGCAGGCTCATTATAGGCTTTTGCTTGATCTTCCGCATGAAATTCCCATCGGCGTGTAGAAGACTTTGTAGGGCCTCGGATTGTCAATTGGGAACAGCTCCGAACTCCCGTTTGGGTCGCAATACAATCCTCTCGAACAACATGACAAACTTTGGCCGGGGGGACGCCAGACCAGCAACATTCGGCGAGACCCATTGCGTCGTCGCCGCGCGGCCAAGCAGGCCAAGGGCGCCGTCAGGCAAGCCGCCAGCCTGATCGTCAAGGCGGCCGGTCAATAGTGACCGCACCGTCATGAGAAGGCGACCTGGATTGCCGGCTCGGTATAGGCCCTTAGCTTGCCTTTGGGTGGGAGGATGAAGATCGGTTTGTCCAAAGATGGTGCAGGAGCGTGCTGCGGTTCGAGCCTGTCGCCGTGCTTGATGAGCCATCGGTCCGGTGCTTGCTGCCGTCAGCAGCGCGCCCTGACGTGCTGCCGCCGCTGGATGCCTTCGCTATAGCCGTCAGTGTGGCGAGCAGCAGCGCCATCGGTCCCATCACGCCTATCATTCCTGCACGAATCTTCACCGCTCTACTCGCCGTTGGCCGGTTGTCATGTTGAGGATCAACGTCTCGATCGCCGCGACAGATGTACTTGGTGCGCATGCTGAGTAAGCGCTCCCGACCCCAACGCTGTCTGTCCAAAAAGGAACAGCGCCCCCGATTGGCGGGTGGCCCGCCTGCGAATGGTGTGTCGCGCACTCGAGCGATAGGGGCTGTCATGGATCGGGCAAGTGCGCGTTCGTCAACGGGCTGCGCGAGCGCGGCCCCGACGCCGATGTCGCATCGGGCGCCCAGCCCAACGGTCACGCCGAGGAGCCGCACCCTTCCCACTGACGCCAGAGCGGGCGTTTCTCCATCGCCTCGCTCTGGCGCTGCACATGCCCGTCGCCGATCTCGAAAGCTCGATGACGCTAGCTGTCGACTGGCATCGCTTCGAGACGCTGCACCAGCCGCTGCCTGATCGGCTCGCCGACATCCACGTCGCGATGCTCGCGACGATCATCGTCAACCTGGCGCGCGCACCCGACGCCATCCCGGCGCGGCCTGCTGACTTCCTCGTGATCCGCGAGCGACAGCCGCCCGACGACGGGCTAAGCGAGGTCGACCGTCAGATGATGAATTGACGGGGAGGCTGACCATGGCGGTGATCGGCGACGTCCTCGTCAAGCTGGTGGCGGACTTCGCCGAATTCAGCAAACCTCGAGGCGTACATGGCACGCCACCCAATCGGCAGTCGCGCCCGCATGGCATTCGCGCTGATGTATTACGCGGGCGTCCGCAAGAGCGACGCTTTCCGGCTCGGCCCGTTCCACGTGAAGGCGCGCGGCACCGAGCTGCACTGGACCGAGTGGAAGGGCTCACGCTCGACGGCGCTCGGCAAGCATCGCCCGCTTCCGAAGCGTCGCGAGCTTGAAATCTACCCCGAGCTGGCGCGCACCATTGCGGCGACCAAGGCTCGCGCCTGAGGAACCACGTGTCGCCGTTCGGGCTGCGATAGAGTTCTCGACGTTCGGACATGAAGGCTGCTCCTTCTGCCGGGTGGCTGAGAGCGAGCCCCGCGCTGGAAGTGTGCTTGTGGCATTTCCTTCGCGAAGCTCCGACGGAGTTGTGATGCCAGGCGGTGGCCGGTTAGGCTTTGA
>Ga0310811_10012434_pt1 | contig 11047 bp, 13 predicted proteins | sample YCmetagenome_FD_207642 | JGI IMG/M metagenome (GOLD analysis project Ga0310811, IMG submission 207642) | Soil microbial communities from experimental microcosm in Duke University, North Carolina, United States - YC | ecosystem: Engineered > Artificial ecosystem > Soil microcosm > Unclassified ...
CCACCCGCACCTACCCCCGTCATGGCCGGGCTTGACCCGGCCATCGCCAACCCGCACCAATTTGCGAACGGCTCTCGTCAACAATAACACATCCGTCGCGGCACACTCCCCCAGTCGCATCAGCGAAGTGAGCGCAGAGGAACCCATCCGGCACACGCCGAAAATATTCCTTGTCCTTCCAACCAAATCCTGTTAGTATATCCAACATGGAAGCCGACGTACCCGACACAGCCGGTCCAGCCTCGCCTCCCGATCCGCCCCAGGATCGCCCCGGCAGCACCACGCCCATGCCCGAGTACATAGCGGTCGTGCTCCACGCCGTTGACATCCTGCTCGGCTACGGCCGCCACCTCCTCGTCACCGTCCGGCGCCGCGCCAACGCCCCCACATTCCCCACCATCGCGGCGGCGTTCGGCACCGCCAACCTCGCCACCATCCTCGCCCACCTCAACCGGGGCATCCTGCGTGCCGCCGCGCTGGAGCGCTTCCTGCTCGCACGAGCCGCAGCCGGCCGGGACATCAGCATCGTGATCCGCCGCGTCCGCGACGATGAACCACCGCCCGCGCCAGCCTCCCTCCAACCCGAGCAACCAGCGGACCAGCCAGCCAAGCCCAAAGCCGCGCCTCGCGCGTCGCTGCCCCCTGGCTGCAACGATCCCGAACTCTACATGCCCACACCGGAGGAACTCGATCGTCAGGTACGCCGCCGTGCGATCGGCCGAACCATCACCGAGATCTGCGGCGATCTCGCTGTTGTCCCGAGCCTCTGCACCAGCACCTTCTGGAACAGGCTGTTCGAGATCATGCATTACTTCGGCGGCAACGTTGCCACCTTGATGCGAGAAAAGACCCGCCGCGTGCACGCGTTCATCCAGGAGCAGGACAAGAAGCTCGGCAGCACCTTGGACTGGTTGCATCTGAAACGAGACGAGATCCGCCAGGTCCTCGGCTTCTTCATCGGCGAACCACCGGTCGATCCATTTGCCGCGGTGGCCACCGGACCCCCCTGACCCATCGCAGAACGACGCGGCGCTGAATGAACGGGGCCCGACAACGGCTCGCCCCGCCGTCCCAATTCGCCCCACCCCATCCCGGCGCGTCCGTGCGTCCGCCGCAGAGTCGTAAACCTGACTGACCACCCACGCGCACTTCTTCGTCACGGTCTGGCGAAGTCCCGGCCACCAGTTGTGGCATACTCCCGCCTCGAGACTGACCGCGCTTTGGTCGTCAATCAGATCTGGCTACGCTCACGACGATCAAACCAACAGAGGGCGTGGTTGATACATGGTCATAGGACGCCGTTCGTGAATGTCGAGAAAATCCTGCGGCTCAACGCCCGCGTCCGAGGCATTACCTCCATCGCCCGGACATCGTCGCAATAGTGATGAAGCAAGGTCTGCGACTCGTGCTGCAAGGCATCCGGCACGCCTACGGGAAACTATCCGTGCTGGAGGACATTGATCTGACAGTCGAGCCAGGTGAGGTGACCGTACTGGTCGGTCCATCCGGTTGCGGCAAGTCAACCCTGCTCGGCATCATGGGCGGAATGCTGGCTCCCACAGCCGGCAAAGTCGCGCGCGAGGGCGACATCGCGGATGACTGCCTGAACGCACTGACCTACGTGTTCCAGGATTTTGCGCTGCTCCCATGGCGCACCGTCGCCGGGAACATCACGCTGGTTCTGGAGAACCGTCTGTCGCGCAGCGCCTGCGCCGCGAGGGTCAACGAGGTGCTGGCCCTGACCGGCCTCACCGACTTCGCCAAGGCCTGGCCGCGACAATTGTCCGGCGGAATGCGCCAGCGCGTCGGCATCTCACGCGCACTGGCGGTGCGTCCCGCGTGTCTGCTGATGGACGAACCGCTGTCCGCCCTGGATGCACAGACCCGAGGATTGTTGCTCGACGAATTCGCGGCGTTGATCGACCGCGCGGGCACCACGACGGTCTATGTCACGCACAACCTCGCCGAGGCCGTCCGCCTGGGCCATCAGATCGTGGTGCTGTCTCGGCGGCCCGGTCGCGTGCGCGCAATCCGACGCATTGATCGGCCGCTCGCCGGTCGCGCAACAGATGATGCAGACCTGCGCCCAATCGAAGCGGAGCTGTGGGCGTTGATCCGCGATGATGCCGCCGCCGCCGAACGCGAGATCGAGGACGGCCAAATTCGCGCACACTCGTGATGCGGTTCACAGCGGAACCCACAGAAGTTATGGTGTGGTGAAACATTCCGCACGGTGAGGCCCATGGGTATCATGTCCATGCTGTCGCCATTCGCCATCGTTCGCCAACTCCGAAGCGGCAAGGAATCGTCGACCTTCGAGCGCCTGGGCCGCTCGCGTCATGTCGCCGACCTGCGGCTGATCTTCTCAGTCACCGTCATCATGATGATCGTCGGCGTGATTGCCGCGCTCGCGTTCTGTTTCGAGTACGGTGTGGTCAGCGACTGGCAGAAGGTGCGCGACAGCAAAAGCGGTTGGATCTGGGTGAGGCTGGCATTATCGGCCATCGCGTCCAGCGGTCCGTTCGTTGGCGCGATCTGTGCGCTGGGCGGTGGCGTGCTCGCATGGACCTACCAGGCCGGCAGCGCGCGTCTTGGCGTGGTCGACCTGTTCGCCTGCGAGATCGCAACCTTGTGCCGCGTCGGCGCCGTGATTGACATGGTGCAGCGCTACGTTGATCTGTTCCAGCAAGGTCCGCAGGTCGCGCTTCACCACGTCGTGGACGGCGAGATGCCCGCCGATGTCAGCCGCTTCACTTCGCAGGAAAGCTATTTCCCGGTGTTCGATGCATCGGTGAAGGACCTGCAGGCGCTGGAGGCGGACGTCGTCAAGCACGTCACCGCTTTCTATACATATATGAAGGTGATGCGCGATGCGCTGCGGCGGCTTGCCGGGATGCAACCACCCATCGCGGCCGGGCAGCGGGACGATGACTGGCACCGCACCATGTGTAGCGTTGTGTATATGCAGTTCCTCGCCTTCGAGAGCGGCCGCAAGGCGATCAGGGACCTGGTCGAATTCGAGCCGACGCAGGCGGAGGACATGATCACCATCCTGCTCAGCGAACTGGTCGCCTACGGCTTCCTCCGCGAGCAGTTCACCGGCGATCTGCGCGAGCGTCGGCTCGCGGCACGCGACGCAGGCTACCGGCGTGACGTTCCCGAGCTGTATCAGCTCGTGAAGAACGGTGATGGCCCGCAATGGGCCGCGGCGCACGACATAGCGGACGAGATGATGCGGCGGTTTGCGCGGGTGTTCCCGGACGAAGCCGCGCAGCCTGCCCGTGCGCCGGCATTCGCCTGAAGCGCTGTTGGGTCTACGCTCAGCCCAATCCAACCGAGGGAGACGGCCATGAGCGCGGCCAGCGGTGAACGTCAGGCGTATCCACATCCGCACGTCAACGAAGCCTGGCTCGCGAAACTGAGTGAGGACATCATCGACCCCGCGCTGCCGATCGTCGAGGCGCACCATCATCTCTGGGACCGCGCGTCGGGTGTCTATCTGCTCGACGAGCTGCGAGCCGATCTGGCGGCGGGTCACAACGTGCGGGCGACCGTGTTCATCCAGTGCGGCTTCGCCTATCGCACGGACGGTCCCCCGGAATTGCGGCCGGTAGGCGAAACCGAACACATCGCCGGGATTGCGGCGACCGCCGAAGCAGCCGGCATTCGTGCCTGCGCCGGCATAATCGGCTATTGCGATTTCCGCTTGGGTGACCCGATCGACGCAGTGCTGGAGGCGCACATCAAGGCCGGCGGCGGCCGCTTCAAGGGCATTCGCCAGAGCGCCGGCTGGGATGCCGCGGTCGTCATGACGACGTCGTCACCTGCACCGCAACATCTTCTGATGGACCCGGCGTTCCGCACGGGACTGAAACGGCTGCGACGGTTCGGGTTGTCGTACGAATGCTCGCTGTATCACCCGCAATTGCCGGAGCTGATCGATCTGGCGCGCGCGCTGCCGGATCAGCCGATACTCGCCAATCATTGCGGCGGCTTCATCGGCGTGGGTCCGTATCGCACGCATCCCAGTGCGACGTTCGCCAATTGGCGGCACGATCTACGCGAGCTGGCGAAGTGTCCCAACGTAGTGCTGAAACTCGGCGGCCAGGCGATGACGATACGCGGCTTCAGCTTCCACGAGGAACCACTGCCACCATCCTCCGGCGAACTCGCAGCAGCGTGGCGCCCATTGATGGAAACATGCATCGAAGCATTCGGTCCAGATCGCTGCATGTTCGAGAGCAACTTCCCGGTCGACAAGGGAATGTGCAGCTATACGGTGGTATGGAACGCGTTCAAGCGTCTCGCGGCAGGCTATTCCGCCGACGAAAAGGCCGCGCTGTTCCATCGCACCGCGGCAACGTTCTACCGGTTGGGCGACATTGCCTGACGTAGCGTTTCGCGGCGGCGGCTTTGCGCCCCGAGACCTGCCGCTCGCTGGTGCCGCGACGCTGCTGGGGCTGATCGCACTGTGGCAGATCGGCGATTGGCTGCGCGTCATCCCGACGCTGTTCCTCCCGGCACCGATCGACATCGCGGTCGCCCTGTATCATCTGACGATCAGCGGCGAGTTGTGGAAGCAACTCAGTGCCTCGTTGGCCCGGCTGGCGATCGGCTGGTCGATCGGTACCGTATTCGGCATCGGCCTCGGACTCGCGGTCGGACTCTGGTCGCCGTTGCGCTCGCCAGGCATGGCGGTGGTATCCGCGCTCTTCCCGATCCCGAAAATCGCACTCGTCCCGCTGTTCATCATCTGGTTCGGCATCGGCGAGGGCTCGAAGATCGTGACGCTGTCGTTGGGCGTGTTCCTTCCCACAGTGATTGCGACCGCCGGTGCCGTGGACAACGTGCCGCGCTCATTGATCCGCATGGCGCAGAGTTTCGGCCTGTCCCGCGCGGCCATAGTGCGCAAGGTGGTGCTGCCGGCAGCGCTGCCTGCAATCCTCAACAGCTTCCGCGTCACCTCGTCGATCGCCATCGTGCTGCTGGTGGCGGCCGAGATGATCGGTGCGGACCGAGGCATCGGCGCGTTCGTGCTGTCGGCGGGCAATCTCTACGACACCGACAATCTGCTGGCCGGCATCGTCGTGTTGTCGCTGCTCGGGCTTGCGGTATCGTGGCTGATCGGCTGGGCGGAGCGTCGGTTCCTCGCCTGGCGATAACAAGGAGCAGGCCATGGAACGGATCGATCTACGCTCGGACACGGTGACGATGCCGAGCGATGCGATGCGCGCAGTGATGGCGCGCGCCCCGGTGGGCGACGATCAGTATGGCGAGGATCCGACGGTGCGCGCATTGCAGGAGCGCGTTGCAGCGCTGCTGGGCAAACAGGCAGCGCTATTCGTGCCGAGCGGCACGATGGCGAACCAGATGGGCCTCAAGCTGCTGACACGCCCCGGCGACGACGTGGTCATCGGCGACGAGGCGCACATCGTCTGGCACGAATCGGGCGCGGCGGCGGCGAATTCCGGCGTGCAGTTCACGGTTGTAGGCCGCGGCGGCCTGTTCACCGCGGCGGAATTCCGCGCTGCGTGCAAGCCTCGCGGTCACATCATCTTCCCGCCCACCACGCTGGTCGCCGTGGAGAACACGCACAATCGAGGCGGTGGCGTGGTGTTCCCCCAGCCCGAAGCAGACGCAATCTGCGCCGCGGCGCACGAACTCGGGGTGGCGACGTATCTCGATGGAGCGCGCCTGTTCAATACCGCGATTGCCAGCGGACGGTCGCTAACGGAACTGGCGGCCCCGTTCGATATCGTTTCGGTGGCGCTGTCCAAGGGGCTGGGATGTCCGGTAGGCAGCGTGATCGCCGGCAGCACGGACGACATGGTGCGCGGCGTTCGGGTGCGCCGGATGTTCGGTGGCGCGATGCGTCAGTCCGGGATTCTGGCGGCGGCTGGCGTCTACGCGTTGCAGAACAACCTCGCCCGGCTGGCGGAGGACCACGCCAACGCGCGGATCATCGGCGAATACGTGGCCGGCACGCGGGCCGAGATCGATCTGTCGACGGTGCAGACCAATATCGTGATCTTCCGGGTGCCGGAGCCATTGCCTGACGCGGCGACCGTGGTGCGGTTGGCGCAGGAGCAGGGCGTGTTGGTATCGGCGTTCGCGGCTCGCACGGTGCGGGCAACGACGCATCTCAACGTGGATGCGGCGCACTGCCGGCGTGCCGGCGGGGTACTGGCAAAGGCGTTGGGTGGCTAAGGGCCTGCCTCCAAATAAGTGAATCGAGTTGGGCACGGCCCAGGCGTCATCGTCATGGCGGGGCTTGGTCCCGCCATCCACGTCTTCGTTGACTGCATCGAAGGAAAGACGTGGATGGTCGGCGCAGGCCGTTCACACCAACACGTCTTTCCTATGATGCACTCGATCGTTGGCGCTCCAGTATTTATTAACCGAAGCGGTGCTGAGGTGGGCGGTCTGTCTGGGATCAACCCGAATGAGCGCCATCGTGCGGTTGCTGGGACTCGACTTCGCCGATGTGGATACCCCGCACGCCGCGGACCTGCTGGCACGGCGTCCGGCAGACGAGCCATTCGGCTATGTCGTGACGCCGAATGCCGATCATCTGGTGCGGCTGCATAAACATCCGAAACTCGCACCACTCTATGAGGATGCAATGCTCCGGCTGCTGGACTCGCGCGTGGTCGCGCTGGCGTCGCGGTCTGTTGGGTTGCCCACCCCACGTGTGGCACCAGGCAGTGACCTGACCGCCGCGCTGTTGCGGAGCCATGTATCGGGCGGCGAGCGCGTCACCATCATCGGTCTGTCGGCTCGGTTATTGCCGGCACTGATGGAGCGGACCGGCATCACCGCTCCGGCACATTATGATCCGCCGGTAGGCTTCGATCTGGCTCCGGATGGCATGCGTGCGGCGGTCGACTTCGTGCTCGCGCATCCGGCGAGGTTCGTGTTCCTGGCAGTCGGTTCACCGCGTCAGGAAATGCTGGCCGCGGCGATCCGCGCCACGGGACGCGCGACCGGCGTCGGGCTTTGCATCGGCGCCAGCCTGGAGTTCATCGCCGGCGGACGGCCGCGCGCGCCCCAATGGATGCAACATGCAGGGCTGGAATGGCTGCACCGCCTGATGCGACAACCAAGGCGAATGGCACGGCGCTATCTGATCGACTGTCCCGCCATCTTTCCCTTGCTGCTGAGGGAGCGGCTTGCCGCGCGAGCCCGCTCCGGAACCGGCAGCCTGCGCAACAGCTCATGACATGCCGCTCTCAACCACCGTTCCCGGTGCGCTGTGTCATGCGCCCGGAGGTATTCGCGTGCAGCCGGAGAGTGGCGCTGGCCGACGGTGCCTGATGCCATGCCGAACGACGCCAGGAACGCCCGCAGCGTCTGTGACAGCGTGCCGTTGCGGGCACCCTTGAGCGCATAGAAGATGCAGCGCGGCAGCAGCGGCAGCCAGCCGGATGTCCACTTGCGGCCGATGTAGAGCCGATTGCGCACGTAATGGAACCAGCGGTTGCCCGACCAGGCAACGCGCTGCTCAGGGCTGACCTTGTGGCGCACGACGATGTCGCCGTGATAGCGGATACGCCATCCCTGCTCGATCGCGCGCAGGCAAAAGTCTAGTTCCTCCCAGCAGAAATGCAGATCGTCATCATAGCCGTTGCAGGCTTGCCAGGCGCTGCGGCGGATGGCGTGGCCGGCACCGACAAAGGTGATGGCATCGAAGGTGTCGGTCGAGCGGGCCCGCAGACCGGGTGGATAACCCCAGGACGACATGTCGTCCGCGCCGTTGCTGTGCAGAACGATCCGGCAGCCGATGGCGGCGAGCGTGGTGTCGGCGTCGAGCATCGCGACCGCTGCCGCGAGCGTGGTCGGGGTAGCGAATTCCGCGTCGTTGTCGAGGCCGAAGATGATGCGGCCATGCCCCAGGGCCGAACCACGATTGCGGCCGCCCGCGACGCCGTAATTGCGGTCGAGCGCGACCAGGGTTGCGTCCGGGCAGTCCGCGACCTCTGCCACCAACAACGCCAGGTTGGCGGGCCGCGAGCCTTGGTCGACGATGAAGACATGGCGAGACGCGCCGGTTTGCGACAGCGCAGAGCGGATTGCGGCAATCGTCTCGTCTGCCCGATCCAGCGCGAGGATCACGATGTCGGCGTCGTAGTCATCACCGGGAGCCGACGGTGCACCGGCCATGATGTCAGGATGCGGGTTCGTCGCTCGATCGCGGGAGGGAAGCTCCGCAGCATGGTGACCCATCTTGGGCTGACCCTCTCATCAGTAGGCGTTGTGGTCGACGAGTACCGACACGGCGGTGCGGGCCATGACAGCGAAGTCGAGCCAAAGCGACCAGTTCGCGATGTATTCCAGGTCGGCATCGACACGCCGGATGAGCTTTTCCTCGGTTTCGGTCTGACCGCGCAGGCCACGCACCTGGGCAAGCCCGGTGATGCCGGGGCGCACGCGATGGCGGATGGGGTAGAACGACGTCACCAGCTCGAAGGGTTTGCCGCCGGCACAGGTGCCAGGCGCATGCGGGCGTGGTCCAACCAGCGACATGTCGCCGCGCAGTACGTTGAACAATTGCGGCAGCTCATCGAGCGAGAGGCGACGGAGAAATGCGCCGACGGCGGTCACGCGTGGGTCGTGTCGCGTCGTCTGGCGCAGACGGCCTCGGCCCGGAGCATGATGATACATCGTGCGGAACTTCAGCGTTTCGAAGGGCAGATTGCGGTATCCTATACGGCGTTGCCGGAATAGGATCGGGCCTGGGCTGTCGATGCGAATCAGGCAGGCGATGATGAGCAAAGGCACTGCCATCATGGCAAGTGCGAGCAGGCTGATCACGATGTCGATGAAGCGCTTCGCGGTGCCGTTGCAGCCACCTGCCGAGGCGAACAATGGTTCGGCATGGGAACCCGGGATGACGGTAGAAGCTGGTAAGGCCAGCAGGACGTCGCTGGGGCTACTGCTGCTGGACTCAAACATCTGTATTTCCGCGGCTTGCGGGATCGGTTGTATTTTTCCCGCTGTTGACTACCTGTGGTTGTGATTTATCCCTCAAATGGTTGACTGGGCGGTTAACGACGCACCGAACGTAGTGTAATTTTGTAGTGGGCAACCGGAACGGGACCTACCGGGTCGATGATTGGCGGTCCCGATCAGGCCGGATCAGCGGAACACCATCGCGCGAGAGAGGCTGAAATTCAGGAACATGCCGGCGATGGCGCCGGCGCCCACCGCGTATACGGGCTCCTGCGCGCACAGCGGCACGAATGTGACCAGGATGGCGTACGCGCCGCGGTTCAACACGAAGCCAGCGAGATTTACGCCGAGGAAACGGGCCCACTGCTGATGCACAGGGCCGCTACCACGGCCTCGGAAGGTCCATAGCCGGTTGAACAGCCAGGTGACCGTCGCGGCTACGATGTATGCGGCCGCTCCGGCGCCGTAGAGCCCAAGTGAACGGCGCAGCGAGTAGACAGTGGCAGTGTCGGCCAGAAAACCGACCACGCCGACGGTCCCGAACATCAGGAACTGCACCAGGGTCGCGATCCGGTCAGGCGTGGCGAGATGCCGCGCGGACGGCGGAAGCTGGGTCGCCAAGCGAAGCAGCAGGGCTTGCATGCGGCGGTGAGTATAGAAACTCCGAGCCGCTACCAAGCCCATCCGGCGTGGTCATCCTCCCTTAACCAGATTGACGCATTGATCCACCGGATACGTGTTCGAGGAGACCTCTGATGCTGCGCGCGCTGGCTGACCGGATCGCCAGCGGGATGTCGGCGACGGCAGAGCGCACCAACGAGCAATCGACGATCGTGGCGGCTGCGTCCACGCAGACCCCGGTCAACGTGCAGACGGTGGCGACGGCGAACGAGCAACTGTCGTCGTCGGTGCAGGAAATTGGCCGGCACGTAGCGCGATCCACCCAGGTCGCGCCCAAGGCGGTGGAGGTGGCGAAGCATACCGACGCCACGGTTCAGCGGCTTGCCGCAGGCGCGCAGAAGATCGGAGAGGTGGTGACGATCATCCACGACATCGCGACGATCGAGGCGGCGCGCGCAGGCGATGCGGGGAAGGGGTTTGCGTGGTGGCCTCGGAGGTGAAGGCACGGGCCAATCAGACCGGCAAGGCAACGGAGGAGATCAGCGCCCAGATCGTCCAGATCCAGGAAGCGACGCGGGCAGACGGTGACTGCCATCCAAAACGTTGCCTGAACGATTGCCGAGATCAACGAGATCGCCGCCAGCATCGCCTCGGCGGTGGAGCAGCAGAGCGCGGCGACGCAGGAGATCTCGCGGAACGTGCACGAGGCGGCACCCAGGAGGTGTCGAGCAATATCGCCGGTGTGAAGCAGGCCGCGACCGACACCGGCGCGGCGGCGGGCGAGGTGCTCGGCGCCGCGCAGCTTGTGTCGCGGCAGGCAGAGGAACTGAGTGGCGAGGTCGGTCATTTCATCGCCGACGTGAAGGCGGCGGCCTGAGGATCGGTGGCGCCCCGCTACCCCAACCCGCTCCCGCGAGGGGAGGGGAGGGGAGTTTGTACCTCATGGCCCGGCATTTGTACGACGTGGCCCAGCACCGGGATACGGCTGGTCTTTCCCGTTAGGCTGGTGCAGGCTATCTGACGCCGGGGCTGGGAGCCTGGCGCACCAGCAAAAAGGCGTGGAGGCTTGAGCGGGCGATGCATGATTGGGGATGCTTGCGGGTATCGATCACGAGTTCGGCGGCGCGCATGAGCCTGCCAGTGCTCTGATCAGAGACCGCTGAGATGTTCGCCTACGTAACCCGCCGCATCCTGGCCACCATTCCGGTGATGCTCATCGTCGCATTCTGCGTATTCAGCCTGCTCTACATAGCGCCCGGTGATCCCGCGGCGATCATTGCCGGTGACCAGGCGACCCCCGCCGATGTGGAGCGCATCCGCGCCTCGCTTGGCCTCGATCGGCCGTTCCTGGTGCGGTTCGGCGAATGGCTTTGGCAGATCTTCCACGGCGACCTCGGCACCTCGATCTTCACCAATCTGCCGGTCAGCCACATGATCGCACAGCGTATCGAGCCGACGATTTCGCTGATGCTGCTGG
>Ga0310811_10012436_pt1 | contig 11047 bp, 9 predicted proteins | sample YCmetagenome_FD_207642 | JGI IMG/M metagenome (GOLD analysis project Ga0310811, IMG submission 207642) | Soil microbial communities from experimental microcosm in Duke University, North Carolina, United States - YC | ecosystem: Engineered > Artificial ecosystem > Soil microcosm > Unclassified ...
GCATCGACTTGTCGGAGTTCGCGGCGGACCTCGGCTACACCGACTACTCCCACTTCTCCCGCCAGTACCAGCGCGTTATCGGCGAGTCACCGCGCGCGACGCGGGAACGCGGCCACTAGGCCGCGCTTCCTATGACTTCCCAAATGAACTGACCGCCCCGGGCGCTTGTCCTATCATTTCGCGAATGACTTCTGGTAGTGCGCTTAGCCGCGCTTGTGAAGAGATCGCGGACTCGTTGTCCCGTGGCGACCAGCGTCGTTTCGAAAACGCACTGAAGTCACTGGCTGCGGCCACGCAGCAGGCGCCACCGGATGACGTCCAAGACGCCATGGCGCGCCTGGCGGGCATCCTCGCGACGATCGAAGTCGGGCGCGGCCCTGATTTGGCCGGCCTCGTCGGCGCGATGTCGGACTTCGGCCCCATGCCCAAGGAACTGCTGCCGGTTCTCGTGCGCCGCGCGACCGAGGTGCTGGAACTCGCAGCCCAGTTCGCTGCGGCATACGGCGGCGACGAGGACCTCCCCAGCCCCGACAACCCCCGTCTCCATAAGAAGGCCGTGGCCCGGTTGGGGAAGAACGACGCTGCTCGGGCCATGACGACGGCATGGTTCACCTGCAACGGCTGGGTGCAGCCGGTCCTGTACCTGTCGCAGCGCAAGGATGTCCGGGCCAGCATCCCGGAGCGGGGCCGACTGCTCGCGGCGACCCAAGCCGTCGCCGACCACGTCGGGATCGCGCAATGGCTGCTCGGGCTGCTCCTCGTCCTCGACGACGAAACGCTGATCGTCCTGCACCGTCAGACGGGGCGCGGATACCGGGTGACCATCAGCGGCATCGGGGACAACTTCCAATTGCACACCCTGCTGGCCGCGAACCTGATTGGCGATGAGTCGCGCGGCCTGCTGCCCGGTGAGCGGCCAACGCCCGCCGAGATCGCGGCCGCCTCCGACGGAGACCCCACCCCGGCTGCGCACATCAGGGGGAACTTCAACCTTGTCGACGCCTACGGCGCCTGGATCTGGAACGAAGGCCGGCCCGCGGACATCCCTGAGCTTGACGGGACCCGCGTCGTCGTGCTCGACCCGCCGCCCTATGCGCGCTCGTGGAACGCGGGGCGTGTCTACCCGCTCATGCTGCCCACCGTCACCGTGGAGGAGAGCCTCTCGGCGGAAGACGCGGCCGGCTGGCTGTCCAAGGTGAAGCCGCCGTCGCGTAATGGACACGCCGGCGGCTAACCGGAACACCAGGTTCCTGTTCAGTAGGAGCGGCCGAACAGGACTCGCTTGCCGTAGGCCGACGGAGCGTTGCAGCGGACGCAGGTGCCCGTGTCGGGCGGGCCGTCGTTAGGAATGCAGCGCGGGGTCGCGCCGGTTTCCGCCTTGATCTCGTCCTCGCAGGCGGCCTGGCCGCAGTGCAGCGCGCTCGCCCAGCCGGTCTCCACCGCCTCGGTGAACTCCGCCCAGTTGTTGACGAGTGTGGTGTGCTCGTTGCGGAAGTCGGTCGCCCGCTGGAGGAGGAACGCCTGGAAGGCCTCTAGTTCTTGTTTGAGGGTTTCCGGTGCCGTGTCCAGGCTGATGGCGGTCTTGCCCTCGTCGCCGAGCCGCTTGGCCAGCAGCGCGGTGCCATTGGCCAGGTCGCGGGGACCGATCTCGAGCCGCATCGGTACGCCGCGCAACTCCCACTCGTTGAACTTGAAGCCAGGTGAGAGCTGGGGCCGGTCGTCGACGTGGGCCCGGATGCCTGCTCCCTTGAGCCTTTTCGCCAGGTCACGGACCGCCTCTTGGACCGCCTCGGCCGCCTCGCCGCGCCCGATCGGCACGATGACGACCTGGTAAGGGGCGAGCCTGGGCGGCAGCACAAGGCCCTTGTCGTCGCCGTGCGTCATGATGACGCCGCCGATCATGCGGGTGGTCATGCCAAACGAGGTGGTGTGGCACAGTTCCTGCTGCCCGGCCTGGCTCAGGTACTGCATCCCGAAGGCGCGGGCGAAGTTCGTGCCCAGGTAGTGCGAGGTCCCTGCCTGCAGGGCCTTGCCGTCGCGCATCATGCCTTCGATCGAGAACGTCTTGACCGCGCCGGCGAACCGTTCCCCGGCCGTCTTTTCTCCTGGCACCACGGGCATCGCGGCGATATCGCGAGCGACCTGCGTGTAGATGTCGAGCGACTGCAACGTCTCGTTCATGGCGCCGGCCTCGTCGGCGTAAGCCGTGTGCCCCTCCTGCCACAGGAACTCGGTGGTGCGAAGGAACAGGCGGGGCCGCAGCTCCCACCGGACCACGTTCGCCCACTGGTTCAGCAGCAGCGGCAGGTCCCGGTAAGACGAGATCCACTTCGCCATCATCTCGCCGATGACGGTCTCAGAGGTCGGCCGGATGATGAGCGGCTCCTCAAGCTCCTTGCCGCCGGCGTGCGTGACGACCGCGAGCTCCGGCGCGAAGCCCTCGACGTGCTCCGCCTCGCGCTTCAGGTAGGACTCGGGGATGAGCAGCGGGAAGTACGCGTTCTCGTGCCCGGTGTCCTTGATGCGCTGGTCGAGCTCGGCTTGAAGCAGCTCCCAGATCCGGTACCCATACGGTCGGATGACCATCGTGCCCCGCACCGGCCCGCGGTCGGCCAGCTGCGCTTTGGTCACCAACTCGTTGTACCAGGAGGAGAAGTCCTCGCTCTGCGGAGTAACTCCGCGCTCGTCACGTGCCATGTCAAGAGGTTACCGGCCTGATTTGAGCTTTGGCGCGCGATATATTTCCAGGCTGCCGTTACCGTTCCCGCCGGTGATTCAGCAAGCGGGCAGCCTCATCTCGAAGCGGCAGCCGCCTCCGCTGTTCACTACCCGCACGCTGCCGTGGTGGGCTTCCACGACACCGCGCACGATCGCCAGCCCGAGGCCGGCCCCGCTGTCGGGTGCGGGACTGCGGGCGTCGGTACCGCGCCAGGCCAGGTCGAACACATGGGGAAGGTCGGCTTCCGGAATACCGCCGCAGCCATCAGTGACGGCCAGCAAGGCGTCTTCGTGCGCCGACTCCGCCCCGACGTGCACGCAGCCGCCCGTCGGGGTGTGCCTGATGGCGTTGGTCAGCAGGTTGGTCAGGGCACGGGACAGTTCCCGCGGGTCAGCGCGGACCGCGAGTTTCCCGGTCGCGCTGCCGGCCAAGCGGACGCCGCGTTCCCGGGCCAGCGCCTCCGTGCTCGCCAGCACGTCACTGACCAGGTCATCCAGCGTGATCAGGTCGGGGGACAACTGCAAAGTGCCCGAGTGGATGCGGGACAGCTCGAACAGGTCATCGACCATGGTCGCCAGCCGTTCGGCCTCGGCCCGCATCTGCTTGTGGTAGCGCGGCGGATCGGCGGCCAGGCCATCTTCGAGCGCTTCCGCCATAGCGCGCAACCCGGCCAGCGGAGTGCGCAAGTCATGCGAAACCCAGGCCACCAACTGCCGCCGGGACTGCTCGAGCGCACGCTCGCGGGCGCGCGATTTGGCCAGTTTCGCGCTGGTGTCCGTCAGTTCCTGGGACAGCGCGGCGAACTCTGCCGCCAGTGGCAGCTCCGGGGGCCGGAACTGTCCGGCCTCGTCGCCGAGAGACCGCGCGGCCTGCCGCAGTGCGGCGCTGCCCGATGCGACCTGTCGCCAGAGCAGCCAGCTGAAACCAGACGCAACGATGCCCGCGATGATGCACACCATCACGACGACGCCGAGATCGTGCTGCGACAGGAACATCGCCTCGGCGGTGCCAAGCGTCCCGGCCACGATCGCAAGCACGGGCACCGCACCGCTCACCTGCATGGACAGGCGGAGCGAGGCCCGGCGCAGCAGCCAGATGATGCCCATGCCCGCCAGCCCCACAGCACTAGTGCAGCCCGCCGCGATCAAGACAATCTGGACCTGGGCGTTCACGACGGGTTCGCCTCCCAGCGGTAGCCGACACCCCAGACTGTCTGCAACTGGGTCGGCGAGGCGGGCACCTGCTCCACTTTGTCTCGCAGCCGGCGGACGTACACGGTGATGGTCGACAGGTCGCCGAACGACCAGCCCCATACGTGCTCGAGCAGTTCGGCGCGGGTGAACGCACGACCTGGGTGGGAGACGAAGAACGCCAGCAAGTCGAACTCGCGCACCGTCAGGTCCAACTCCTGGCCGTCGCTGCAGGCGCGCCGCGCTGCCACGTCAACCTCCAGCCGCCCCGATCGCAGAGGCAGCGGCGTAGCCGCCACGGCATCGGCCGCACGGGCCCGGCGGAGGACGGCCTGCACCCTCAGTACCAGTTCCCGCGGGCTGAACGGCTTGGTCACGTAGTCGTCGGCACCGCTCTCCAGCCCCAGCACGCGGTCGCTCTCCTCGCCGAGCGCGGTGAGCATGATCACCGGCAGGGGCGCCGCCGCATCCTGCTTTTCGCGCAGGCGCCGGCATACCTCCAGGCCGCTGAGCCCCGGGAGCATCAGGTCGAGCACCGCTAGATCGGGCCGCCAGGCGGCGGCGATATCCAGGGCACTCTGCCCGTCCAGCGCGTGCCGCGGATCCAAGCCCGCGTGGCGCAGGTAGTCAACGACGACTTCCGCTACGGTCAGGTCATCTTCAACAACGAGAATGCGTGCGTCCACGGCCTGAGTCTAGGAATCACCTGGCAGTCGGCAAGGTCGCCAGGCGCCTGTTGCGGCATTACTGAGGGGTTTTTCTGTAGATTGTCATAACTAATCGCCGGGCATAACCGGAAATCACGTGCTGATTGAGTTCGCTATTTCCAATCAGTGCTTGCGGGCAACCGCGCCGTATAGGGCTGAGTTGCCCTTGGCGTCCTGGTTCGCGGCGTCCGGCGCCGGCCGCCATTTCTCGACTGGCACAAGCCCCGGCTCCACGAGGTCCATACCCGCGAAGAACCGTGTCACCTGCTCGTGGTTTCTGGGTGTGTACTGCTGCTGGACCATCCGGTTGACGACGCCGCTGAAGCTGTCTTTCGTCCCCTGGTCGAAGAGATCTGACCCTGAGTGGGAGACGGCGAGGTAACTGCCGGACGGGACGGCGTCCATCACCTTGGCCACGATCGAGTACGGGTCATCGGAGTCGGGGATCACGTGCAGGATCGCGAGCAGCGTGACCGCGACTGGCTGGGTGAAGTCCAGCACTTGGGCGGCCCGGGCGAGGATCGCATCAGTGTCGCGCAGGTCGGCGTCTAGATATTCAGTGGCGCCCGCCTCGTGGCTGTCTAGCAGCGCACGGGCGTGCGCGAGCACGACCGGGTCGTAGTCCACGTAAACGACCCGGCTCTCAGGGGCGATGGCCTGGGCGACCTCGTGGGTGTTGCCCGATGTCGGGATGCCGGTACCAATGTCGAGGAACTGGCGTATCCCCGCTTCCGCGGTGAGGTATCGAATCGCGCGGCCGAGGAACGCCCGGTTCGCGCGCATCGAGAAGGCCATGTCCGGCCACGCCTTGAGCCCCGCCTCGACCGCCGCGCGGTCAGCCGCGTAGTTGTCCTTGCCGCCAAGGACGTAGTCGTACATCCGGGCTTGGTGCGCGACACTGGTGTCGAACGGCAGCGACCCTGTCTCGCGCGCGCCGCCGTCGTCCTTCGCAAGCGCCACGATCTCGTCACCAGTCATGCCCATACAGTAGCGAAACGGGCACGCCCTAGCCCTTGCTGGCGATGAAGTAGGTGTTGATGTCATCGCCGTGGTGGTGCGCGGTCTTGATGGTGGTGAAGCCTGCCTCGCCGAGCATTCTCCGTGCGGCCTGCTCTCCCCACATGGCGCCGAGGCCCATACCGCCTTCGGCGAGGGAAACGGTCATGCAGTGCATGCACGAAACCGTGTACATGAACGGCCCGAGCGGATGGTCCAGGTTCTCCGCGAGCACGCTCGAGGCGGTCGTCTCGCCGCAGAGGTAGACCCCGCCGGGGCGCAGTGCCTCGGCGATCCCGGCGAGCATCAGGTCGGGCTGAGCCTGGTCGTGCACCGCGTCGAAGGTAGTGATGAAGTCGAACTGCCCGGTCTCGCCGAGGTGCGCGGCGTCGCGTTCCTTGAAGCGCGCGTTCCCGAGCCCTTTGCGATCCGCCTCTAGGCGGGCGGCGGCGATACCCTCGTCGGACAGGTCAAAGCCGGTGAACCGCGAGCGCGGGAAGGCCTCGGCCATCAGGTTGATGGCGTGGCCTGACCCACACCCGACGTCAGCCACGTCGATCCCTTCCCTGAGCCGGTCGACCAGCCCGGGCACTAGCGGCAACGTCGCGTCGAGCAAGGTGGCGTCCTGCACGGCGCCGCTGTCTTCGGCCATGAGGGCGTGGAACTTAGGGAATGCCTCGTACGGGACGCCGCCGCCGCGCCGGAAGCAGTCGACGATCTGATCCTCGACCAGGGCCAGCATCCCGATGTACTGCATCCCGATGGCGAGGTTGTCCATGCCGGCGGCCCTGGTGAGCCAGGCAGCATGGTCAGCGGGCAGTGCGTACTGGTTGTGCGGGCCGTCGTGCTCCACGATCCCGCCGGTGGTCATCGCCGCGAGCCATTCCCGGACGTAGCGTTCGTCGAGCGAGGCGCGCGACGCGATCTCGGCGCTTGTCGCCGCGGGCATCGCCGCCATGACATCGAACAGCCCGGTGCGGTGGCCCACGCTCACCATCAGAGCCAGCGAAGCCTCGTTCAGCATGTGGTTCATGCGTCCGGCGAAATCCGCCGCTGCCTCGCTCATCCCGGCCCCTTCACGTCAGCGGATCACCTAAGCCTAGCCCGGACCGTTCAGGTACAGACTCGTCAGCGCTGATCACCAACTAATGTGTGGCATTTAGTGGGAATCTGCCCATGTTGTGGCGCTTACCTGCAACCCTGAAGATCAAGATCTTCGCGCTGGACACCGTGATACGGAGCGCCTCAGTTGGTGCGCCCAGCGTGATCACTCACGGATGGGAACAATGCCGTCACGGCTAGCAGCGATTCGCGGAATGTTGCAGGTGAACCGGGAGCTGCTACGCAATGCAGGCAGCCTCGCGGCCACTACAGGCATCACCTCAGTCTTCGGTTTCGGTTACTGGATCTACGCCGCCCATGTGTTTTCGCAGGAAGCGGTCGGGTACGGGACCGCCGCCATCTCCACCATGACCCTGCTCGGCACGATCGGCATGTTCGGCATCGGCACGATGCTCATCGGAGAGTTGCCAAAGCGAGAATCGCGCAGCGGGCTCATGGCAGCCGGGGTCCTTGCCTCCTTCTTCGGATCGCTCGCACTCGGGGTGGGCTTCGCCGTCGTGTCGCGGGCATTCGGCGCTCGTTTCATCGAGATCGGAGGGACGCCCGGGCGGATGGTGCTCTTCTCGTTCGGCGTGGCCATCACGGGCGCCACACTCGTCTTCGACGAAGCCACCATCGGCCTCATGCGCGGCGGACTGCAGCTGACCAGGAACGTGGCGCTTGCGATCGCCAAGATGACGGCCCTGCCCGTCTGCTCCCTGATCTTGCACGACGTGCTCGGCGTGGGGATCATGCTGTCGTGGGTGCTCGGCACGCTTGCCTCGCTGGTCCCCGTCGTCGTCATGGCCAAGCGGGGCGGCGTGACCATCCTGCACCCGCCGGACTGGAAGTTGTTCCGGCAGCTCGGCAAAGTGACGCTCGCCCACAACTGGCTGAACCTCGCCATCGGCGTGCCCGTCAAGCTCCTTCCCGTCATCGTGGTCGCCGTCGTGTCGCCCGCGTCCAACGCGGCTTACTACGTCGCAGCGATGCTGGCAAGCTTCCTGTTCATGGTGCCCACGCACCTGTCGACGGTGCTGTTCGCGATCGCGTCCGCGGCCCCGGAGATGATCGCGGAGAAGCTCCGCTTCGTCCTTCGCACATCGCTGGTCGTCGGCGTTCCCGCCGGGCTGCTCCTGGGGATCAGCTCCCACTACGTGCTGTCGATCTTTGGTGCCAGCTACGCGAGCCTGGCGACCGGGCCGCTGTGGCTCATGATCGCCACTTACCTCCCCGGCCTGCCGAACACCGTGTACATCGCCGTTTGCCGTGCCACCGGGCGGGTGAACCAGGCAGCAGTGTTTCTCCTGACGGCTGCGGCGGTTCAGATGGCGGCCATCGTGGTGGGCGGCAAGCTCGACGGCCTCTACGGGCTTTCCTATGGCGCGCTCGCCGTGGCGATCCTGGAAGCGCTGGTGACCACGCCCTACGTGCTGCGGGCCGCCTATGGCACCGTGGCTGTGCGGTCCGCACAGGCTCGCTCCGCACAGGTCGGCTCTGCACAGCCTCGCTACGCGACCGCCCGGATGGCTAATGACCGGCAGCGACTGCGCGAAGCAGCGCTAGACGACCTGATGCGGGCCAGGCAAGAGGAAGGCCTAGCCGCTCTCCTCGCCTTCGCGACCACTGTTACCGGAGACGCCCCACGGGCCAGGCACGACGCCTCACGGGCCAGGCAAGAGGAAGGCCTCGCTGCTCTCTTCTCCTTCGCCACCACTGTTACCCCGGACGCTGCGGTGGATCGTGGAGCCCGTCACCGGAACGCCGCTGTCCGCACTACGACGCCCATCCCCGGACTCAACGACCCATCCTTGTGGTGGCCCGACGCTAACGAGACAAGATTCCATGCCCGCCAAGAGGCCGGCGTAGCGGCGCTCCTCGCAATCGCCACCCACGCCGCACGCTTCTGAGCAGAACCGGCCGAGGCGCCGGGCAGATAGCGCAGCCCGGCCTCAGTTGAGCCCCAGCGCCGCGGCCACGTTTCGCGCCGCGGCCCCTCCTTCCTCGATGCCTGTGTCAATGGCCGCCGCCACGTCGAGGTCAGCAGCCAGGAGCCGGACGATTTCCGAGGCCGCCTGGGACGCGCCGGTGCGCCCGGCCGCCTTGTAGAGGTCTTCCAGGCGTTTCTCCGCCCTGTCAAGCAGGGCGGGAGAGTAGTCCCAGTCCTTATCCCAGGGCCGGTCTAGGATCATCAGCCGCACGGCCGCGGCGGGATGGCCTTCAGCGAGAAGATCGCGGACGAGCACCAGGTTCCCCGTGGACTTGGCCATCTTCGCTCCCCCGATCCGGACCGTGCCCGCGTGCAGCCACGCGCGCGCGTAGGGGCGGACCCCGGTGAACGCCTCGGCCATCGCCGCGTGGTAGGCGTGATGCGGGAAACGCAGGTCAGCGCCGCCGGCGTGGACATCGACCGCCGCACCGAAGACCGACATGGCCATGGCCGCGCACTCCGCGTGCCACCCTGGGCGGCCCTGTCCCCATGGTGACTCCCAGGCCGGGTGCCCGGGCTCGCTGGCCTGCCAGACCGCCACGTCCACCGGATCATCCTTGGCTGCGTCGTCCGGCCGGCCCCCGAACTCGGCGGATAGCCGCAGCGCCGTCTCCAGGTCCAGCCCCGACCTGCGGACAGCGGGCTCCCCGCGGAAGTACACGCTGCCGTGGCGCACATAAGCGGCGCCGACGGCCAGCAGGCCGCCAGCCAGGCGGATGACCTGGTCGACATAACGGCGCGCCCGGGGCTCATGCGCAACGTCCCGCACGTTCAGCGTGGCCATGTCCCGGTCGAAGTAGTACTGCTGAACCGCCGCGAACGAGTCGTACGGCTCCCCAGCACGGCGCGCCGCCTCGTCGAGCACGTCATCGACGTCGGTGACGTTCCGGCAAACCTCAGGCTCCGCGCCGAGCAAGCGCACCGCCCTGGTCAGCGTGTCAATCCAGACGAACGTGGCCGCGTGCCCCAGGTGTGTGACGTCGTACGGCGTGATCCCGCACGCATAGATACGGACGCGATCGAGGACTGCCAGCCGACGGCCACCCAGGGTAAGGCCGCTCACCCCATCGATCCCAGCGTCAACCCAGGTTTCACTCATGATCCCAGTGTCCGTCATTGTCGCCGGTACATCGAGTGGACCAGTTGGGCGCACCTGTGCGGGGAAAGACCTCGTCTCAGCCCGAGGAGGTAACCCGCGGGTGACTCGCTGAGTTCCCGGTTGGCTTGTTGCCGGGTATCGAGACCAGCGCTGATGAGGCATCCGGCGAGAGTGGCTCCGGCGGCAACGACTGACGGTACGCCCACGTGCGGGGCCACCGCCGCGACGACGGCTGGTGGGGCGACGGTCTTCATGCTCAGGATCGCTTTAACCGGCTGAAAACCAGCGGCCCGCAGACTTTGCTCAAGGTCAGTGACGCGCGGCTCAATCTCGCTTTCCACGAGAATCTTGAGGCGTTCTTTGCGCACGTTTTCATCGGTGATGTTCGCGATTTCAGCGAATGGCCCGGCCTGGGTTTCCAGAAACCGCCGGTACTCGTACATGCGGCCCGCGAGCCGCTCTCGGAGCTGCAGCACCTTGTGAAATGGAATGTGGTCTAGCCCCTGTGGCAGCACCGTTTCGATCGCGAGAACCGTGAACGAGTACGCGATGTCGTCCGGCGCTGTCGCCCCTTCCGGGGCTGCGTCATCGCCGAGGATCAGGCGGGCGAGCGTGTCGACGTTCCAGCCGTTGAGTGCCCCGTGAACTTGCGGCTGGTCGGTGACAGCGGCCAACTTGTTGCGGTGCGCGAGCCGGTCAGCGAGCGCGCACAGGTACAGCGAGGCCAGCCTCGGGTGCATGCCAACCCAGTCGAAGTCCTGGGCCGCCAAACCGTGCTCGGTCAGCGCGCGGATGATCCGCCAGATCCCTTTATGCGTGTGCACCCACCCCAGGCGCGGGTCTCCGACCTCCAGCGATTGCCCGAGGTTGTTGAGGTACCCGTAGGTCGGCGTCTCACCCAGCAGCCACCGCAGGGCATAGCGGCCTTCGACGGCCGTCCAGTCTTTTCCGAGTGCGGCAAGGAACTCCTCGCCGACCTCTTTCTCAACTTCGGTGACGCTGAGGTCCAGCAGGTAGTCGTATTGGGCCGAGAATCTTGCGACGTCTTCCGGCCACGCGCGGAAGTACTCAGCGGTCCCTATGGGCAGGCGCCTGTCTTCATCGGACGGGACCATCCGCGCGATCTTCGGCCAGTGCAGCAACGCGGCCTTCAGCCACGTCGAATCCCGGACCCGCATGTTGGGGTAGTACAGCGCGATATCCGACACTGGCCCTCCTATACGCTTGACAATAGCGTTCCGCAAT
>Ga0310811_10012438_pt1 | contig 11047 bp, 10 predicted proteins | sample YCmetagenome_FD_207642 | JGI IMG/M metagenome (GOLD analysis project Ga0310811, IMG submission 207642) | Soil microbial communities from experimental microcosm in Duke University, North Carolina, United States - YC | ecosystem: Engineered > Artificial ecosystem > Soil microcosm > Unclassified ...
GGAGTGGATCTGCCGCGCACCAAGCGCGTCGAAGTTGGTCTGACGTACATCTACGGGATCGGGCGGAAGCGCTCGACGGACATCCTGACGGAAGCCGGTGTGAGCCCGGATGTGCGCGTCAAGGACCTGTCGGAAGACGACGTGCGGAAGATCAGCCGCGTGATCGAAGAGCAGGGCCGCGTCGAAGGCGACCTCCGCAAGGAGATCTCCATGAACATCAAGCGGCTCATGGAAATCGGCAGCTGGCGCGGTATGCGGCACCGGCGGAACCTGCCGGTCCGCGGCCAGCGCACGCGCACGAATGCGCGGACGCGCAAAGGCCCGCGCAAGGGCGCAGTCGCAAAGAAGAAAACAGTGTAAGTCGCCGGTAGCCAGTCTCCAGTGGATCCACTGAGAACTGGGAACCGGCAACTGGCCACTGGAAGCTGGCAACTGGCAACTGGCAACTGATAATTGAGTATTTATGGCAAAGAACGAAGCAGCCGATCCGACAGCCGCTGAAGGCGGAAAGAAACCTGCCGGACGTCCCGCGAAGAAGAAGACGTTCAAGAAGCGCGGCGAGAAGCGCATCGTCCATCACGGGCTGGCGCACATTCACGCGTCGTTCAACAACACCACGGTGACGATCACCGATTCCGAAGGCAACGTGGTGGCGTGGTCGAGCGCGGGGGGCATCGGTTTCAAGGGGTCGCGCAAGGGGACGCCGTTTGCGGCGACCCAGGCGGCGATTGCGGCGGGAAACGCCGCCAAGGCGTTCGGCATGCGCACGCTGGAGGTTCGCGTGAAGGGCCCTGGGGCCGGACGCGAATCGGCGATCCGTGCGCTGCAGACGATCGGCCTCGACGTGAAGTCAATCCGCGACGTCACGCCGATTCCACATAATGGGTGCCGGCCGCCCAAAAGGCGGAGGGTCTGAGCAGACGCCCAACTCCCAAATCCCGACTCGCAAAGAGAGTTCGGTTGGAGGTTGGGAGTTGGTAGTTGGGAATTCACACTGAGGCAGCATTAATGGCACGTTACATCGGACCTGTTTGTCGGTTGTGCCGGCGCGAAGGCATGAAGCTCTTTCTGAAGGGCGAGCGCTGCTACACGGAAAAGTGCGCGATCGAGAAGCGCAACCTGCCGCCGGGCCAGCACGGCAAGCTCCGCAAGGCGAAACTCGTCGGATACGGGTTGCAGCTTCGCGAGAAGCAGAAGGTCAAGCGCATCTACGGAGTGCTCGAGAACCAGTTCCGCCGCTATTTCGAGGTCGCGGAGCGGACTCGAGGCATCACCGGTGAGACGCTCCTGCAGCTGCTCGAGCGGCGCCTCGACAACGTCATTTACCGTCTGGGGCTGTCGACGTCCCGTGCGCAGGCGCGGCAACTGGTCCGCCACGGCCACTTCACGGTGAACGGCCGCAAGGTCGATATCCCGTCGTATTCGGTGAAGGCGGGTGACGTCATCGGCGTCCGGTCGACGAGCGCGCAGAATCCGCAGATTCAGCACGCGCTCGAGGAAGTGAAGGGGCGCGGCGTTCCCGAGTGGCTGTCGTTCGATGCGGGCTCGATGACCGGCCGCATCGCGTCGCTCCCGACGCGCGAGCAGATCAATCTGCCGGTGCAGGAACAGCTGATAGTCGAGTTGTACAGCAAGTGATACCTACACAACTGCGCAATTTCCAACTACGCGAGGTGTCAACTCCCCAAAGAGTTCCTTGTGTAATTGGTAGTTGCGACGTTGTGCAGTTGATCTTGTCCACCTTGGGTCGTTGGTAGTTGCGAAGTTGCGTAGTTGATACGCTCCCTGCCCGCAGCCTTCCCGGATCTGCGGTGGGAGGCAGGGGGCTCAATGCAGATCCGGCGGTGGCCTAACATCGGGCCTCCGAATGAAAGAAGGTAAGGGATCATGTTGTGGAAAGGTTTTCAGCGGCCGAAGCGGCTGGAGTTCGAGCGCGAGACGCTCACGGATCGATTCGGGCGCTTTTACGCGCAGCCATTCGAGCGGGGGTTCGGGACGACCGTCGGCAACGCCATGCGGCGCGTGCTGCTGTCCTCCATTGAAGGCGCAGCGGTGACCGCCGTCAAGATCGACGGTGTGCTCCACGAGTTCTCGCCGATCCCCGGCGTGGTCGAGGATGCGACCGACATCATTCTGAACCTGAAGCAGATTCCGCTGAAGATGCACGTGGACACGACCAAGACGCTCTACGTCCGGGTCGACAAGGCCGGCGAGGTCCGCGCGCGCGACATCGAGGCGGACGCGGACATCGAAATTCTCGAGCCGGACGCGCACATCGCGACCGTCGCGGAGCACGGGAAGCTGCACATGGAGCTGCGCGTCAAGCGCGGCCGCGGCTACGTGTCGGCCGACAAGAACTTCGACGAGGACCTCGGCATCGGCTGGATCCCGGTCGACTCGGTCCATTCGCCGATCAAGAAGGTCAATTACCTCGTCGAGGCCGCGCGCATCGGCCAGAACACCGATTACGACAAGCTGACGGTCGACGTGTGGACGAACGGGTCAGTGACGCCGCGTGACGCGGTATCGCTGTCGGCGAAGCTGATTCGCGATCACCTGAACATCTTCATCAACCTCGAAGACACGGCGGACATGCAGGCGGACGGCGGCGCGGAGCAGCCCGGCGCTGCGAGCAACGAGAACCTGGACAAGAGCGTCGAGGAACTCGAATTGTCGGTGCGCTCGTACAACTGTCTGAAGAACGCCAACATCCGGACGATCCGCGAGCTGGTGCAGAAGACGGAAGGCGAGATGCTGAAGACGAAGAACTTCGGGCGCAAGTCGTTGAACGAGATCAAGGAGATTCTCGGCACGATGGGATTGAGCCTGGGGATGCGGCTCGATCAGCCGGCGGCCCAGTCGCAGGAATAGCACCATGCGTCATCGAGTAGCACACAGGAAACTGGGCCGCGTGACGGAGCACCGGATCGCGCTGCTCCGCAATCAGGCCGAGGCGTTGATCCGTCACGAGCACATCGAGACGACCGTGCCGAAGGCGAAGGAGTTGCGGCCGTTCGTCGAGCGGATCATCACGCTCGCCAAGCGCGGGCTGGCCGCCGGGGACGGCAGCGGCCGCACCCTGCACGCGCGCCGGCTCGTGCTCCAGGACATCCAGAACCGCGACACCGTCTCGAAATTGTTCGATACGATAGCGCCGCGGTTCGAATCGCGACCGGGCGGCTACACGCGGATTCTGCGCATGGGGTACCGCCGCGGCGACAGCGCCGAAGTCGCGCGCATCGAGCTGATCGGCTCCGAATACGATCCGAAGGCCGAAGCCGCCGCAAAGGGCGAGGGAGAAGCCGCGGAGCAGAAGCCGAAGGGCGTCGGTAGCCGGCTGCGGGCCGCAGCGCAGCGCCTGCGGAAGCCCAAAGCTCCCGAAGGCGAAACCGCGGAAGCCGGCGAGGCCGGTGCCAAGCCGAAGGCTGCGCGTTCCAAGCCGGAGCGCGGCGGTAAGGCCGACACGCGGGGCAAAGGCGCCAAGACTTCCGCTCCGCGCAAGGCGGGCGGCTCTTAAAGCCAGTAACCAGTTGCCAGTAACCAGTTACGAGTAGCCGGTCGAGAACAAGTAGCCAGTAACCAGTTGCCAGTAACCAGTTACGAGTAGCCGGTCGAGAACAAGTAGCCAGTAACCAGTTGCCAGTAACCAGTTACGAGTAGCCGGTCGAAAACAAGTAGCCAGCAAAAAAGAGCCGAGTCGCTGTCGCGATTCGGCTCTTTCCTTTTCAACTGCTGGCCACTGGGCACTGGCCACAGGCGACTGACAGCGGCCCCTCAGACTTCTTCCGCCGCCTCTGCCCCCCGTTCAGCCTTCGACGCGGCGATGATTTTCGCGTGGAGGTGCGCCGGCACTTCCTCGTAGTGCGAGAACTCCATGTGGTACGAGCCGCGCCCGCCCGTCGCGGACGTGAGGTGCTGCTCGTAGGTCAGCATCTCGGACATCGGCACCTTTGCGCGGATGATCGTCGACGTGCCGCGCGTGTCCATGCCGGCGATGCGCCCGCGGCGGCCGTTCAGATCCCCCATCAGGTCCCCGGCGTAATCGCTCGGCGCGTAGACTTCGACGTTCATCACCGGCTCGAGCAGCGTCGGATGCGCGCGCGCCATCCCGTCCTTGAAGGCGAGCGAGCCCGCCATCTTGAACGACATTTCACTGGAATCGACGGCGTGATACGAGCCGTCGAACACCGTCGCGCGGAAGTCCACCATCGGATATCCGGCAAGGAACCCGCGCATCCGCGAATCCTGGATCCCTTTCTAGATCGCCGGCACGAACTGGCGCGGGATCGAGCCGCCGAAGATGTCGTTGGCGAACTCGAAGTCGCTGCCGGGCGGCAGCGGCTCGAAGCGGACCTTGCAATCGCCGAACTGGCCGTGGCCGCCCGTCTGTTTCTTGTGGCGGCCGTGCGCCTCCACCGCCGACTTGATCGTCTCGCGGTATGGGATGCGCGGCAGCTTGAGCATCACTTCGACGCCGAAACGCCGTTTGAGCTTCGCCACGGTCACTTCGATGTGGGACTGACCCTGGCCGGCGAGCAGCAGTTCTTTGGTCTGCGCGTCTCGCGAATAGTTGATCGTCGGGTCCTCTTCCTGCAGCCGGTGGAGCGCCGTGCTGATCTTCTCCTCGTCGCCGCGGCTCTTCGGTTCGATGGCGTACGAGATCACCGGTTCCGGGAACTTGATCGGCGGAACGTTGACCGGCGCGCCTTTGTCCGCGATCACGTCGCTCGTCTGCGTCTCCTTCAGCTTCGCGACCGCGCCGATGTCTCCGGCCCTCACTTCCGGCACGTTCGTCTGCGTTTTCCCCTGCAGCAGCACGATGTGGCCGAGGCGCTCCGGTGTGTCGCGGGTCACGTTGTGCAGCGTCGAATCCGCCTTGATGGTGCCGGAGAGCACACGGAACATCGTGATGCGCCCCGCGAACGGGTCCGCGACCGTCTTCCACACGAACGCGGCGGCGGGCCCGCTTTCGGAGGTCGCGATCTCGACGTCCTCTCCGGTACCCGCGCGCGCTTTCAGCGGACGATCGATTGGAGAAGGTACGTAGGTGAGAATCGCGTCGAGGATCGGCTGCGCGCCGATGTTCGCGGCCGCAGACACGCAGAAGAGCGGGAAAATCCGCGCCGCGGCCACACCGCGCTTGAGCCCCTCGATCAGTTCCTCCTGCGTCAGCGTCCCCGCGTCGAAGAACTTCTCCATCAGCGCGTCGTCTGCTTCGGCGACCATTTCGATGAGCGACTCGCGCGCCGTGTCGGCGGCCGACTGCAGGTCCGCCGGGATAGCGCCCTCGGCTGCTTTACCGTCGGCAAACGTCCAGGCCTTCATCGTGACGAGATCGATCACCCCCTTGAAGTTCTTCTCTTCACCGATCGGGAGCTGTACCGGGACCACGGTGCGGCCGAACACGGCGTGGAGCGATTCGAGGGACCGGTCCAGGCTGGCGCGCTCGCGGTCGAGCCGATTCAGCGCGACGAGCCGCGGAACGCCGAGCTCCGTAGCAACCTCCCAGATTTTCTCGGTCGACACCTCGACGCCGGCGACCGCGTCCACCACGACCAGCGCGGCATCGGCCACGCGGAGCGCGGCGCGCGCGTCGCTGAGGAAATTCGCCATCCCTGGCGTGTCGATGAAATTGATCTTGTGCTTGTTCCACTCCGCGTAAGCGAGCGCGGCGGACAGCGTGTGCTTGCGGGCGATTTCTTCGTCGTCGTAATCGGTGACCGTCGTGCCCTCGTCCACGCGGCCGAGGCGGTTGACGGCGCCGGCGTCGAAGAGGAGCGTCGAGACGAGCTGCGTTTTTCCGGATCCAGAGTGGCCGACGAGCGCCACGTTCCGGATGCTTTGAGCGTCGTAAACCTTCATAGGCGGGTACCCTCCGCGCTGGTCAATTGCCGGTGACCAGTCGCCAGTCGCCAGTTCCGAGTGGCCACTCGCCAGGCGCCAGTTGCCAGTGGCCAGCCGGCAGTGCGGCCACGTACGGAGGCCGCTGGCGCGGGATCATGCGGCGATCCTATTGCGCGGCAGCGGCGGGATCAAGTTGACGGCTGGACGGCCGGACCCGACGAGGCGTCGACGCAGGGCTGGTGGATTGCGAACTGACAGCTAGCGACTCACCACTGGCCACTGAGAACTGGCAACTGAGAACTGGCAACTGGCGACTGGCCACTGAGAACTGGCCACTGGCCACTGGCGATTGTCTATTCGTATCTGAGCGCTTCGATGGGATCGAGCCGCGCGGCCTTGAAGGCGGGGAAGAGGCCGAAGAAGATGCCCACGCTGGCGGAGAAGCCGATACCGATCGCGAACGACCACCACGGCAGCGACACGGGGAAGCCTGAGAGCCAGTGGACCGTCAGCCCAATCGAGCTGCCAAGGAGGATTCCGATGATGCCGCCCACGGACGTGAGGAACACGGCTTCGACGAGAAACTGCCAGAGGATCTCACGCCGGCGCGCGCCGAGCGCTTTGCGCACGCCGATCTCGCGCGTGCGCTCGGTGACGGAGATCATCATGATCGCCATGACGCCGATGCCGCCGACCATCAGCGCGATTGACGAAATCACGACCAGCGCAAGGAACGTCGCCTGGCTGACCTGATCCCAGACCTTCAGCGCCGCGTCCTGAGTGACGAGGTCGAAATCGTCCGGCTCATCGAGCTTGAGATTGTGCCGGATCCGCATGATCGTCTCGACCTCCTGCAGCGTCGTCTCGCGGTCGACGTCGCTGCGCGGCAGGATCGCCAGCATCGCGGTGCGGAACACGGCCGGATTGAAACTGTTGGCCGACACCTTCGCCGACCCCTTCAGGATCTTCCCGTAGATCTTCATGTGCGTGCTGTAGGGGATGATCGCGAAGTCGTCGACCCCCTGCGCGAGCCCGCCGGCGTTCGGCCGTTTCCCGAGCGCGCCGATGACGGTGAACTCCTCGGGGCCGATGCGCACCTGCTTGCCGATCGGGTCGACGTTGGGAAACAGCGTGACCCGCGGCGTGTTGCCGAGAACCACGACGTTGCGCCGGTGTTCGATTTCGGCCGGGATGAAGAGCCGGCCCAGCTCGACCTTGGCGAAGTTCACGGCCGCGAAATTCTCCGTCGCGCCGATGATGGCCAGCTGGGTCGTGTGCTCGTGCCCGTAGTACATCCGCGAGCGCGTGCTTCCCGTGGCGCCGACCCACACATCCACGGTCGCGCACGATTGACACTCTCGCGCGATGGCCTCCGCATCGTCCGGCGTGAGGTTCGGGCGCCGCGCAATCTCGAGGAAACTCTTGCCGGATGCAAAGCTCAGGGCCCCGAACTTCTGCACGAAGATGACATTTGCGCCGAGCTCGCGGATGGAGTCGCGCAGCGATTCGTCGAAGCCGCGGATGAGCGACGTCATCCCGACGATCGACGTGATGCCGATGACGACGCCGAGCACGGTCAGCGCCGAGCGCATCTTGCTCGTGCGCAGCGTGTCGAGCGACATCACCACGATTTCCGACAGCAGTCCGGTACGAACGCCAGCCATATTATTCGCGCTGCATTCTTTCATGTGGCGGCGCTATTCGCGCCGCAGGGCCTCGATCGGATCCAGGCGCGCGGCGCGCATCGCCGGATACAGGCCGAAGAACAGTCCCACGACCGCCGTGATCCCGATGCCGATCGCCACGGACCAGAACTGCACCACCGCGGGCAGCGGCGACACCTTGCTGACGATGACGGCGGCGATGAAGCCGAGGAAGGTCCCCACGAGCCCGCCGAACGTGGACAGCGTGACCGACTCGGTGAGGATCTGCCAGACGATGTCGCGCCGCCGCGCGCCGAGCGCTTTGCGCAGCCCGATCTCGCGCGTGCGCTCGCTGACGACCATCAGCATGATGTTCATGATGACGATGCCGCCGACGACGAGCGAGAGCGCGACGACGCCGATGAGGACCGCGAAGATGCCGTTGGTGGCGGAGTGATACAGGTCCAGCAGCGATCCCGCCGTGAAGATGCCGAAATTGTCGGGGTCTTTCGGGCGCAGCTTGCGATCGATGCGCAGGGCCACCGTGGCGTCGTCCATCGCCGCGTCGAGCACGTCGGGCGTGCGCGGTTTGACGATCAATTGCAGGTTGTTGCGGGCCCCGAACATCTTTTCGAAGCTCGGGAGCGGCACAATCGCGAAGTTGTCCTGCGAATTGCCGAAGACTGATCCCTTCTTTTCGCTGACGCCAATGACGCGGAAGTGCTGGTTGCCGAGCTTGATGACTTTGTCGAGCGGGTCGACCGGCCCGAACAGCTTGTCGGCCACGTCCCAGCCGAGCACCGTGACCGGCCGGTCGGTTTCGATTTCGACCGGGCTGATCAGGCGTCCGCGTTCCGCGTTGAACGTGTCGAAGTAGATGTACTCTTTCGAGACGCCCTGCACCTGGACGCCATCGACCTGCTGCGACCCGTAGACGGCGCTCGCGCCGGCGTTTGCCTGTGCCGCCACGGCGGAGACGTTGTCGCTGTAGCGGCGTACCGCGTCGGCTTCGCCGAGGGTAATCCGCGGGTTGTTCCGGACCCGCTCCTCATCCTGCTGGCTGCGCACCACGGGCGTGCGCTGGATCGTGAAGTTGTCGGCGCCCACGTCGGACAGGATCGCGCTCGTGACGTAGCCGTTCATGCCCTGCACGAGCGACACCACGGCGATGATCGACGTCACCGCGACGATGTTCCCGAGCACGGTCAGGAACGATCGCAGCTTGTTCGACCAGATCGCGCCGAGCGCGATGATTGCCGCTTCGATGAACTGATTCATGCCTCAACACGCCGACCGGGGCGGGTCCTGTTCGCGGCCCGACCCCACTCAGGCGGCGGAGATCGCGCTCGCGTCCTAACTGCCCGACGTCTTTGTCTTCTGCGCCGCTTCGATTTTCACGTCGGCGCCGTCGGCGAGTTCGCGCACCGAGCTGAACGGCCCGATCACCACTTTGTCGCCCTCCTTCAGGCCGCCGAGGACCTCGAAATACTTCTCCCCCGCGATCCCGGTCTTCACCGGAACGAACTCCGCGCGATTGTCGTTGCGCACGACGAACACCCCCTCGAGCTCCTTCTTCTGCTCGCCGGCCTTCAACTCCGGCGTCGTCGTGGCCGTCGCGGTCCGCCGGCGGCGCTTGTCGTTCTGCGGCGGATGGACGACGTTGCCTTCGCGATCGACGACGACTTCGCGAACCGTCGTGGCCTGGATTGGAACCGAGAGCGCGTTCTTGCGCGTGGCGGTCGTGATGTCGGCCGTGCAGGTGAAGCCCGGGCGTACGTCGGGAATCTGATCGTCGACCTTCACTTTCACCAGGAAGTTCGTCGCCTGCGTCGCCGCCGTCTGCGTGCCGGTGGCGGCTTGAATCGGGCTGTTGCCGATCTCCGTGACGTGACCGTGGAACGTCTTGCCGGGCATCGCATCGATCGTGACCTTCGCCGGCTGGCCGACGGTGACCGTGGGGATGTCGGTTTCGTCGACTTCGACCTGCGCTTCGATGACGGACATGTCCGCAATCGTCAGCAGCACGGTCCCTGCATTGTTCATGGTCCCGACGACGACCGTTTCTCCTTCCTGAATATTGCGCTTGGTAATGATGCCGTCGATGGGAGACTCGATGCGGACTTTGCTCAGCGTGTAGCGCGCGCTGTCGAGCGCACCCTGTTCCTGCTGCATGCGGAGACGCTGGGTGTCGATCTGTTTGTCTGCCGAGGCCGCGTCGGCCTGCCGCATCCGCAGCGTGCTCTCCGCGTTGTCGAGCGCCTGCTTCGTGGTGAGCCCCTGCTTCCAGAGCTGCTGCTGCCGCGCGAATTCGTCCTGCGCCTGTTTCTGCGCCGCGTGCGCGCTGTCGGCGGCGACGCGGATCTGCTCCATCTGGGAACGCGCCGCCGCGAGACCGGCCTGGGCCTGATTTGCCGCGCTCGCGAGGAGCTTCGGGTCGATCTGCATCAGGAACTGGCCCTTCTTCACGCGCATCCCCTCGTCGACCGCGAGGTTGGTGACGCGTCCGACGGTGTCGGCGCTGATGTTGACAAGATCGTGCGGTTGAATCTTGCCCGACGCGCTGACGATGGCTTCCAGGTCGCGTTTCTGCACCGACTCGACGTTGACGGCGACGCCTTCCTGGCGCCGGTACTTGATGTTGACGAACGCCAGCGCAGCCAGAACGACGACCACGCCGACGCCGATCAAAATCTTCTTGTTTCGACTCATGCACGACTCCTGACCGCGGCGATGATCAGCGCGATCACGGCATAGACACCAAGGAGGGAGAACGCGATGGGCTGCGTGCGCCGCCGATACAGCACCCCGAGCCCAATCGCGAGCACGATCAGCTGCCAGATGAGGAAGACGTCGATCGCACCGAGGAAGTGCGCGGCGATCGACTTCTCAGGAAGCATCGGCAGCAGCGATCCGACGTTCGCCGCGCTCGTCATCGTTCCGCGGACGTAGTTGAGCGGCATCGAGAAGAGCTGTCCGACCACGCCGATCGGGCCGCTGTGGACGACGACGGCGAACACCTGCTTGAACGACGCCTGTCCCCCGAGCGCCGCATTGAAAACCGCGAACAGAATCCCCGCGACAACGAGCAGCGTCAACGGCAGCACGATGATCGTTTGACCAAGGGCGAAGTAGCCCGCGTAGGGGGCGATTTTCTCGAACGTCTGAAGCTGCTGATCCGTGAGTTGCCGGCCCGTCGTGACGGTATCGAGCCAGGCGTCCTGCCCGACCTGCGTGAACAGAAATCCTGCAACCAGCACCGCTGCCGCAACGATGCAGACGGCCAGCATGCCAAGCCATTTCGGATGGGCAGCGACGGAGGCAAAGGTGTCCCGTGGGCTCGTGATGACCCCGACGAAGCGCGCCGCAAGGCTTTTGGGCGCCGTTCCGCCGGGCTCGACGGACGTGTTGGTCATAGGTGTACCGGCAATAAACTGCAGGTTGTCTTGGGAAAAGCGCGATTGTACAACGTCCTATACGTCCGGGAACGGTCGGATGTTTCATTAGCTGACGTTGGAAGTCTCACGCAGCGAAGGGGTTACGGGGAATCGTCCGGAGCCGGA
>Ga0310811_10012439_pt1 | contig 11046 bp, 9 predicted proteins | sample YCmetagenome_FD_207642 | JGI IMG/M metagenome (GOLD analysis project Ga0310811, IMG submission 207642) | Soil microbial communities from experimental microcosm in Duke University, North Carolina, United States - YC | ecosystem: Engineered > Artificial ecosystem > Soil microcosm > Unclassified ...
ATCAACGGAATGTCCTTGTACAAGGCCAACTTCCGGCCGGTGACGCGCCAGCCACGGGAGCGCCGCACGACCGTGCCGGTGCAGGTCATCCACCCCACGCGCGACCGGTACGTGACGTCGGCGCTGACCGAGAACCTGCAGAAGTGGGCGCCGAAACTGTGGCGTCGCACGGTTCCGGCCAGCCACTGGGTGCCGATCACGCATCCGGACGTCGTCGCCCGCATGGCCACCGAGTTCATCCGGCACGTCGACGGCGCGGCGGCGACACGAAGCCTGCGCCGCGCCGAGGTCGGCCGGCACCGGCCGCCGTTCGCCGACCAGCTGGTGGTGATCACCGGCGGTGGCAGCGGCATCGGCCGGGCCACCGCGCTGGCCTTCGCCAAGCAGGGTGCGGAGGTCGTGGTCTGCGACGTCAACCACGACACCGCCGCCGAGACCGCCGTGCTGGCCGGCGGGAAGGCCCACGCGTACCAGGTGAACGTCGCCGACGAGGGCGCCGTGGCCAAGTTCGCGGCCGATGTCGCGGCCATGCACGGCATTCCGGACGTGGTGGTCAACAACGCCGGTATCGGGCATGCCGGCGCGCTGCTGGACGCCACCACCGAGGAGTGGCAGCGGGTGCTCGACGTCAACCTCTGGGGCGTCATCCACGGCTGCAAGTCGTTCGGCGAGCTGATGGTCGCCAACGGCGAGGGCGGCCACATCGTCAACGTCGCCTCGGGCGCCGCGTACGTGCCGTCCAAGATCCTCGGCGTCTACTCGACGTCCAAGGCCGCCGTGTTCATGCTGTCCGACTGTCTGCGGGCCGAACTGGCGTCCGCCGGCATCGGCGTGTCGACCATCTGTCCCGGCATCGTCAACACGAACATCGCCGGCACCACCACGTTCTCCGGCCTCACCGCCGCCGAGCAGGCGCGGCGGCAGGAGGAGAGCGGCAAGGTGTACCGACGGCGCAACTTCCCGCCGGAGCGGGTCGCCGCCGAGATCGTGCGGGCCGTGCGGCAGCGGCGGGCGATCGTGCCGGTGACCGTCGAGTCCAAGGCCGCCCGGGTGCTCAGCCGGCTTGCCCCGTCCGTGCTGCGCCGGGTTGCCGCTAGGTTCTGACCCATGACTTCGCGCCCGTTCAAGGTCGTGTGCGAGATCGAGCCGCCGACCAGGCCCGATCTGATGCACGTGCGACACCAGATCGGCACCCTGTCCAAGGTGGCCGGCAGCTTCCTCATCCCGGACAACCACATCGGCCGGGCCACCGTGTCCAGCGTGGCCGTCGCGCACGAGGTGCAGGCCATGGGCGGGCGCAGCATCGCCTGCCTGAACTCGCGGGACCGCAACATGCTCGGCTTCCGCCGGGACCTGCTCACCGCGGCCGCGTACGGGGTCGAGGAGTTCCTGTTCGTCTACGGCGACAAGCCGGCCACCGGCAGCCGGACCGGGCAGCTCACCGTGCGGTCGATGATCGACGAGGTGCGGTCGCTGTCCGAGGACAAGGCGTTCGCCGGGGTCGCCCCGTTCCGGGTCGGCACCGCCGCCGGGCTGCGACCGCTGCCGTCGTGGAAGCGGGCCGCCGACTTCATGTTCGTGCAGGTCAGCTTCTCGCTGGACGCGCTGCTGCGGTGGCGCGAGGCCAACCCGGTCGACATGCCGGTCTACGCCGGCGTGATGGTCATCGCCAGCGCGGCCCACGCCCAGCGGCTGGCCTCCGCCATTCCCGACATCGACATCCCCGCCGACCTGGTCGACCGGCTCGACGGCGACCGCATGGCCGGCGTCGAGTCGACGTGCGAGCAGGTGCTCAAGATCCGCGAGACCGGCGCGTTCGACGGCGTCCACCTGGTGCCGGTGGCCCGCTACCGCCAGGTCGCCGCGCGGCTGGAGGAGCTGCTCAAGTGATCTCCGCCTTCCTCTCCGCCGCCCGCACCGCCGGCGTGCTGCTGCACTCCCCCGAGCTCGCCGAATCGTGGACCAAGCCGTCCGCGCTGGCCGAGTTCCGCGTCTCCGGGCTGGCCGGGCACCTCGCCGGCCAGGTCGGCAACGTCACCCGCTTCCTCGACGTCCCCGTGCCGGCCGATGTCCCCGTGATGGACGGCATCCGCTACTACTCGCAGCACGGTGCCGAGGTCGACGTCTACTCCGAGAACAACACCCGCATCCGCGTGCTCAGCGAGGAGTTCGCCGGCCGGTCCGCCGCCGAACTCGCCGCCCGCTACGACGAGTCCGTCGAGACCGTCGCCGCCCGGCTGGACGGCCTGGCCGAGGACCGTCTCGTGTTCATGTTCAACCGCTGGGTGCTGCCGCTCGACCAGTGCCTGCTCACCCGCATCCTGGAGCTCGTCGTGCACACCGACGATCTCGCCGTCAGCCTGGGCGTGCCGACGCCGGAGTTCGCGCCGGACGTCGTCGACGCCGCCGTCACCACCCTGGCGCGCATCGCCGTCGCCAAGCGGGGCCAGCTGCCGGTGCTGCGCGCCCTGTCCCGCCGCGAACGGGCCGACGCGGTCGCCACGGCCTTCTGAAAACCGCGTGTCGATTTCGGCGGTTGCCGTTCGACGCAGGGTTGAATGCAGGCACGGCCAACCGAGGAGCACCCCATGCGCACCCTGATCAGCACCGCGTTCGTCTCGCTGGACGGCGTGGTCGAGGCCCCCGGCGGCGAAGCCGGCTACCGGAACGCGGGCTGGACGTTCCAGGGCATCGAGTTCGACCCGGCGGCCTACGAGCTCAAGGGCCGTGAGCAGGACGAGGCGGCGGCGATGCTGCTGGGGCGGGTCAGCTACCAGGCCTTCGCGCCGGTGTGGCCGGGCATGACCGACGAGTTCCCGGGCTACAACGCGATGCCGAAGTACGTCGTGTCCACCACCCTGAAGGACCAGGACCTGGTGGACAACTGGGGCGAGACCAGCATCCTGCGGTCGCTGGACGACGTGGCCGCGCTCAAGGCGACCGACGGCGGCCCGCTGATCGTGCACGGCAGCGCCACGCTCAACCGGAACCTGTCCGACGCCGGCCTGATCGACCGCTACCACCTGCTGGTCTTCCCGGTGCTGCTCGGCGCGGGCAAGCGGCTGTTCAGCGCGACCGACAAGGACAAGCAGGGCCTCAAGCTGGTCGAGAGCCAGTCCTACGGCAACGGCATCCAGAAGCTGATCTACGACGTGGTCCGCTGACACCGGCTGAAGTGCCACATGCGCTTCCCACTTGTCACCAGAGCGCACATGGGAAGCGCATGTGGCATCACGCCTGCCGTCACGCCGACCCGGCCCGCGGCCACATCACCGCCCACAGCCTCTGACCGCCTGACCACTTCTCGGCCGACTTGTCGCGCTGCTGGTCACGTCAGAAATGGACGAGCACCCGGCCGTCGTTGGCCGGGTCGAACTCCAGCCGCCGGTAGAGCTTGCGGATCTGCGGCTGGTTCAGCATGGCCAGCACGCGCTTGCGGAGCTTGCCGGCGCCCTTGCCGTGGACGATCTCGACGACCTTGATCCGCTCCCGGGCCGCCCGGAAGATCGCGGTGCGCACGGCGGCGTCGATGTCCCGGTCGCTGCGGAAGACCGGGTGCAGGTCGACGGTCAACATCTCCGGCATACGCCAACCCTACCGACCGACCACCCCCGAAACGCCACATGCGCTTCCCATGTGTCACCTGACGGCGAGTGGGAAGCGCATGTGGCGGTGAGGCGGGTGTCAGAGCGGCAGCGTCATCACCGGCATCGGCGACTTCAGCGGGGTGGCGGTCGCGGTGAGCAGGCCGGTGGCCCTGTCCACCCGGTAGCTGGTGACGGTGGCCGAGTCCTGGTTGGACGAGAACAGGAACGAGCCGGTCGGGTCGAGGCCGATGTGCCGCGGGTTCTTGCCGACGGGCGTGTTGGCCAGCAACTTGAGCGATGCTCCGTTGTCGCCGACCGCGAAGACGGCCGCGTTGTCGGCGCCGCGGTTGGACAGGTACACGAACCGGCCGTCGGCGGAGATGATGATCTCGCCGGGGTAGTTGCGCACACCGGCCTTGGGCGGCGCGGTCAGCGTGGTCTGCGGCTTGCCCGGGGTGAGCACACCCGAGCTCGGGTCGTAAGCCGCCACGATCACCGAGTTGCCGAGCTCGTTGGCGATGTAGGCGTACCGGCCGTTGGGGTGGAACACCAGGTGCCGCGGGCCCTGGCCGGCCGGCACCTTGGCCTGGTGCACCAGCTTGAGCTTGCCGGCGCTGGACACGGTGTAGGCGTACACGGTGTCGGTGCCGAGGTCGACCGAGTGCACGTAGGCGCCGGTGTTGTCCGGCAGCACCTGGTGCGCGTGCGGCCCCTCCTGCCGGTCGGGATCGGGCCCGGAACCGGTGTGCTGGGCCAGATCCGTGGCCGCGCCGAGGCTGCCGTCGGACTTGACCGGCAGCACGACGACGCTGCCGGAGTCGTAGTTGGCGGCCAGCACGTGCTTGCCGTCCGGCGTGACGCACAGGTGCGTCGGGCCGTCGCCCTTGCTGGACTGGCTGTTGAGCACCTTGAGCGCGCCGTTCGACACGGACAGGGCGGTGACCTTGCCACCCGCCTGCTCGTCGACGGCGTACAGGAAGCGCTGCGACGGGGCGAGTGCGAGGAAGGACGGGTTGGCCACGGTGACCACGGACTTGGCGGTGAGCTGGCCGCTGGCGGCGTCCCAGGTGCCGACGCCGATGCCCTTGCCGGCTCCGCTGCCGTCCGTGTACGTGCCGACGAACAACGGCCGGGTCGCGGCTTGGGTGCCGAACACCGGGCCGGCCTCGGCCACGCCACCGCTCATCAGAACCGCTCCTCCGACCCCGGCCCCGAGCACTCCCAGGAACCGCCGACGATCCAGATCAGGCACCACACGCCCCTTTCGGCGAAGCAACGGCGGCGTGCCGCCACTGTGGCCTAGACCATCACCGGTCGGCAAGGCGTGCAACCGATGTTGCATATTGCGCAACACAGCCTGCATGCAACGAATCGCCGTCAGATTTTCGAACAGCGCAACAAACAGGTGTCGAACGCAACGTAGACCGGATGAAATCACCGCCAGGGGCCATCTAGCCTTGCTACATGACCGCCACCATCGACACCCCCACCACGGCCGCCGGTTACGTCGACCTCGACGAGCGGTGGAGCACGCACAACTACCACCCGCTGCCGGTCGTCATCGCCGAGGGCGACGGCGCCTGGGTGACCGATGTCGACGGCAAGAGGTACCTGGACTTCCTGTCCGGCTACTCGGCCCTGAACTTCGGCCACCGCCACCCGGCCCTGGTCGCCGCGGCCGTCGAGCAGCTGTCCCGGGTCACGCTGACCAGCCGGGCCTTCCACCACGACCAGTTCGGCCTGTTCTGCCGCGAACTGGCCGAGCTCACCGGCACCGACCTGGTGCTGCCGATGAACTCCGGCGCCGAGGCGGTCGAGTCGGCGATCAAGGTGGCCCGCAAGTGGGCGTACCAGGTCAAGGGCGTGCCCGCCGGCACCGCGCAGATCGTCGTGGCCGGCGCCAACTTCCACGGCCGGACCACCACCATCGTGTCGTTCTCCACCGACGACACCGCCCGCGCCGACTTCGGCCCGTTCACCCCGGGCTTCACCGTGGTCAAGTACGGCGACCTTGACGCGATGCGCGACGCCATCACCGAGCACACCGCCGCCGTGCTGATCGAGCCGATCCAGGGCGAGGCCGGCGTGGTCGTGCCGCCGGCCGGCTACCTGGCCGGCATCCGCAAGCTGTGCGACGACAACAACGTGCTGATGATCGCCGACGAGATCCAGTCCGGCCTGGCCCGCACCGGCGAGCTGCTGGCCCTGGACCACGACGGCGTCCGCGCCGACCTGTACACCCTGGGCAAGGCCCTCGGCGGCGGCATCATGCCGGTGTCGGCGGTCGTCGGCCGCGGCGACGTCCTTGGCGTGCTGCGCCCCGGCGAGCACGGCTCGACCTTCGGCGGCAACCCCTTGGCCTGCGCGGTCGGCCGCGCCGTGGTCAAGCTGCTGGCCACCGGCGAGTTCCAGCAGCGCTCCCGCGAGCTCGGCGGGTACCTGCACGGACGGCTGGGCGAGCTGATCGGTCACGGCGTGGCCGAGGTCCGCGGCCGTGGCCTGTGGGCCGGCGTGGAAATCGCCCCCGGCGGCCCGGCCGGTCGGGTGGCGTCGGAGGCGCTGGCCCAGCGGGGCGTGCTGTGCAAGGAGACGCACGACACCACGCTGCGCATCGCGCCGCCGCTGGTCATCACCCGTGAAGAGATCGACCGTGGCGTGGACGCGATCTCCAACGTTATAGGTAGGTAAAATGCCGTACCGCATGTGACCCACGTCATGAGACGTTGACCGCATGGACACGGCGTCAATCGCGCGGCTGGGCATCGAGGACCTGGCCGCGTGTCTCGATCTCGCCGCCGACCGGCGGTGGCCGCGGGCCCGACGGAAGTGGTCGTTCCTGCTCACCGTCGGCGAGGGCTTCGGTCTGCGCGACCACAATGGCATCGAGCAGCAGGACCTGGCCGGCTCGGTGATCCTGAGCCGGTTCGGTCCGCGACTGGCCTGGATCGGCATGATGTTGGTGGCCAGCCGGTGGAACCGTCGCGGGCTGGGCCGGCTGCTGATGCGGCACGCCATGGACCGCGCCCGGGCCGACACCATCGCCTTGCACTCCACCGCCGAGGGCGTGCCGCTGTACGAGAAGCTCGGCTTCCGGGTGACCGGTCCCGTGCACACCCACCGCGGCCGCTTCGCCTGCTCCCGTGCCGGCGCCGGTCGAACCCGGCCGTTCACCTACGCCGACCTCGACGCCGTGCGGGCGCTCGACGCCGAGGTCACCGGCGTGGACCGGGGCGAGCTGCTGACCGGATACCTCCGGTTCGCCGGGCACATGCGGGTGCTGGAGACCGACGGGGTGATCACCGGTTACGCCGGCTCGTGGCGGGACGGCGACCTGGTGGTGATCGGCCCCGTGCTGGCCGCCGACCTGTCCGACGCGGCCGACCTGATCGCCGCCGTCGCGTCCACTGTGGACGGTGACGTGCGGCTGGACACCGAGCACCCCGCCCTGGCCGAGTGGGCCACCGGGCACGGCATCGCGCCGTGGTTCGAGACCACGTGCATGGTGCACGGCCAAGACCTGCCCGGCGACCGGTCGCGGCTGTTCACACCTGTGATGCAGGCGTTGGGATAAGAGTTAAATCTTGTCTTGAAGAAAGTCTCGGTGTTGTCTCGCGCCATGCGCACCCGAGTGCTGGTGACCCTCGCCGTCGCCGCGGCCGCGACGGTCCTTCCCGTGACCGCCGCGGCCGCTGTGTCTTCTAATCCCGCCCACCAGCCCAATGGGCCGAACCCGACGACCGTGCACGAGTGGCTGACCACGCCCGGCGTCGAAACGCCGACGGACGCCTCGTTGCCGCTCAACGACACCGTGACCAAGACGCCCGTGACCGTGCACGTGGACCCGAACGTGAGATTCCAGCAGGTGTCCGGCTTCGGCGCGGCGATCACCGACTCCTCGGCGCACGTGCTCTACGGCCTGACGCCGGAGAACCGGGACACGGTGATGCGCAACCTGTTCGACCCGAAAACGGGTGCGGGCATCAACTTCCTGCGCCAGCCCATCGGCGCCTCGGACTTCGCCGTCGGCCAGGACTACAGCTACGACGACCTGCCGGCCGGTCAGACCGACTACCAGCTGCGGCACTTCTCCATCGCCCACGACCAGGAGCAGATCCTGCCGCTGCTGCGTCAGGCCCTGAAGCTCAACCCGCACATCCAGGTCGTGGCCAGCCCGTGGAGCATGCCGGGCTGGATGAAGACCGGCGGCTCGATGATCGACGGCAAGCTGATCGACGACCCGAAGATCTACCGGGCCTATGCCCTGTACCTGGTCAAGTTCATCCAGGCCTATCAGCGGGCCGGCGTGCCGGTGGACTACATCACCGTGCAGAACGAGCCGCAGGCGTTGGAGCGCAAGAACTATCCCGGCACCGACCTGAACTGGGAGCAGGAGGCCAAGGTCATCGAGGCGCTCGGCCCGGCCATCCGGGACGCCGGTCTGCGAACCAAGATCCTGGCCTTCGACCACAACTGGTCCGAGCACCCCGGCGACATCTCCTCGCACCAGCGCGCCAACGAGGACCCGGAGCCGAACTACCCGTACGACCTGTTGGCCACCGACGCCTACCGCTGGATCGCCGGCACCGCCTACCACTGCTACTACGGCGACCCGACCGCGCAGACCGGGCTCAAGGCCGCCTTCCCCGGCAAGGACATCTTCATGACCGAGTGCGAGGGCGGCGACTCCTCGACGATCATCGGCGTGCTGCAGAACTGGGGCCGCAGCTCCATCGACTGGAACATCGCCCTGGACGAGAACCACGGTCCGCACCTGGGCGGTTGCGGCAGCTGCAACGGCACCATCACGGTCGACTCGGTGACCAAGGCCGTGACCTACAACGACCAGTACCGCGACCTCGAGCACTTCGCCAAGTTCGTGCCCACCGGCGCCACCCGCATCGCCAGCACGGTCGACACCAACTCCAGCAAGGGCGCGCCGCTGACCACGGTCGCCTTCACCAACCCGGACCGCTCCACGTCACTGGTGGCCCTCAACACCGGCACCACCACGCAGACCTTCACGGTGGTCTACGGCACCCACTCCTTCGACGCCACCCTCCCGGCGGGCGGCACCGTAACCTACCAGTGGGCCCGCGTCAACTAATCGGTGTTGGGAAAGGACCATTCCTGACGTTCAACGCGAGGAATGGTCCTTTCCAAACGATGCCGGCGGCTGGTCAGCGCTCGGTGATCTCGGGTGGGGAGGGGATCTTGTAGCCGGTGCCGCCGAAGTTGTGCTGGAGCGAGGAGTTCCAGGCGCCGGTGCTGACCATCTTGGTGATGGCGTCGTCGATCTTGGACACCGACGCGGTGTCGCCCTTGCGCACGCCGATGCCGTAGCGCTCCTGCGTGAAGGTCTTGCCCACCACGCGCAACAGCTCGGGGTTCTGCGAGGCGTAGCCGGCCAGGATGAGGTCGTCGGTGGTGACGGCGTCGACGATGCGGGCCAGCAGCGCGGTGATGCACTCGGAGAAGTGCGCGTACTCCACCAGCTTCGCCTGCAGCGCGAACTTGTCCTTGACCTCCTGCGCCGACGTGGTGCCGGCGACCGAGCACAGCCGCTTGCCGTTGAGCGACTCCGGCCCGGTGATCGAGTTGTCGGACAGCCGCACCAGCAGGTCCTGCCCGGCCACGAAGTACGGCCCGGCGAAGGAGATCACCTTCTTGCGCTTGTCGGTGATGGAGTACGTCTCCACCACCATGTCGGCGGATCCGTTCTCCAGCACCGTCTCCCGGTCGGCGCTGACCGTGGACCGCCAGGTGATGCCGGACGGGTCCACGCCCAGCTCCTTGGCCACGAACTGGGCCACGTCGATGTCGAAACCGGTGTAGTCCCCGTTGAGCCCCTTGAGGCTGCTGCCCGGCTGGTCCTCGGCGATGGCGATGGTCAGATGCCCCGTCGCGGCCTTGCCGATCACGGTGTCGCTGCTGCCGCCGCTGCCGCAGGCCGTGGCGACCAGCGCGGCGGCCACCAGGACGGACACTCGACGGGCGGCGGTCCACGCCTTGGTCACGATCGTCCACCAAACAGTCGTCACGTCGTCAGGGATCAGGAGAACCTAGGGGGTCGCACCACGGGACGTCCAGACCATGAGTGTGAACAATTCTTTCCTGACCGATTCTTGTGAACGAAAGTCACCTGGCCCGGGCCACCCGGCCTTCGTCCCACACCGGTTCCGGTACTTCGTGAACTATCCCGGTGGAGCCGAACAGCAGGAAGCGGTCGAAGGACTTGGAGAACCAGCGGTCGTGGGTCACCGCGACCACGGTGCCGGTGAACTCCTCCAGCGCGTCCTGCAACGCCTCGGCCGAGGTGAGGTCGAGGTTGTCGGTCGGCTCGTCCAGCAACAACAGCGTGGCGCCGGACAGCTCCAGCAGCAGGATCTGGAACCGCGCCTGCTGCCCACCCGACAACGTCTCGAACCGCTGATCACCGCTGGCCGCCAGGCCGTACCGGCTGAGCACCGACATGGCCGCGCCGCGCGCCAGCCCATTGCGGCCGTTTTCCCCGTGCCACAACACATCCACCAGCGTGCGGCCGATCCATTCGGGATGCTCATGAGTCTGCGCGAACAGTCCCGGCACCACGCGGGCACCCAGCCGGCACGAGCCGGTATGCGCGACCTCACCTTGGTCCAACAGCCGCAAGAAGTGGCTCTTGCCGGAACCGTTGGAGCCCAACACCGCGACCCGGTCGCCGAAGAACACCTCGAGATCGAACGGCTTCATCAGGCCGGTCAGCTCCAGCCGCTCGCACGTGATCGCGCGGACACCGGTGCGCGCGCCGCGCAGCCGCGGCTTGACCTCGTGCGTCACCGGCAGCTCGGGCGGGCGCGGGCTCTCCTCGTACTTGCGCAGCCGGGTCTGCATGGCCCGGTAGCGCGAGGCCATGTCCGGGCTGCTCGCGGCCTGCCGCTGCAACTCCTTGACCAGCTCGATGAGCCGCTCGTGCTCCTCGTCCCACCGCTTGTGCAGCTCGGCGACCCGGGTCCAGCGCGCGGTGCGGGCCTCGTGCCAGGTCGCGAAGCCGCCGCCGTGCACCCAGGTCGTGTGGGCCTCCAGCGCGACGATGTGGGTGGCCGCGTTGGCCAGCAGCTCGCGGTCGTGGCTGACCAGGAGCACGGCCTTGTTCGTCTCGCGCAGCCGCTCCTCCAGCCAGCGCTTACCCGGGACGTCGAGGTAGTTGTCCGGCTCGTCGAGCATCAGCACCTGGTCGTTGCCACGCAGCAACGCCTCCAACACGAGCCGTTTCTGCTCGCCGCCGGACATCGTGCGCACGCCGCGGAACCGGGCCCGGTCGTACGGGATGCCCAGCGCGGCAACGGTGACGACGTCCCACAGCACTTCGAGGTCGTAGCCACCGAGCTCGCCCCACGCGGCCAACGCGTCGGCGTAGCGCATCTGGGTCGGCTCGTCGTCGACCTCCATCAGCAGCAACTCGACCTCGTCGAGCTCCTTG
>Ga0310811_10012441_pt1 | contig 11045 bp, 5 predicted proteins | sample YCmetagenome_FD_207642 | JGI IMG/M metagenome (GOLD analysis project Ga0310811, IMG submission 207642) | Soil microbial communities from experimental microcosm in Duke University, North Carolina, United States - YC | ecosystem: Engineered > Artificial ecosystem > Soil microcosm > Unclassified ...
GGCTTCTCCTTGCAAATGTGCATGAACTGCATAAGGAAGTCACGGTCATATCTACACGAAGCAATGAATGAGACATTCGAAGTAAAAAAAGTAAGACACACCTGAATCGGCCATCCTTGACGTTCACATTGAGCTCAGCCCTCGGGCTCTTGATGCCTTCGGGGTACGCAACCTTGCTGAGATTTTCGATGACACGTGCGGTGAGGGGTACAGAAGGGTGAGGGGCAGAAACATCTCTCTTCGCCGAAGCAAGGTCGAGAGAGCTAAGACCTCTTTGTGGAATCTAAGTGGGAGGGGGCATCAGGGCGTTCAATTCAGCAGTGGTACAAGTATTTGAGGCAGAACGGACGTTGAATGGCATGGCAAAACGCTCTTCACTGGTAAGTTTGCTTCCTGGAGATTTGAAGTTGCATATCTGGATATCGTTTGATACGGAGGGTTTCTGATAATCGACGTGAGGTTGACCACTTGTGGTAACCCGAATGTTGGAAGACATGTCGAGAAGCTGGATGTTGGCGCCCAGTCTGCCAGACGATGCAAGGATAGAACCCTATCCATCTCGCTGCACTGGGATTGTCCGGTCGCACATGGCTGGATCGATACAGCTCTTTGCAATGAGGCTTGCTTTCATTAATACTACTTGCTAGACAAGAAGAAGCGTGCATGGTGATGTAAGCATTGGTGGTGATGTAGTGCCAGCCGTAGCGTGTCACAGGAAGAAAAAGAGGATCAACTTAAGTGCAAAAGTACCGCGATGTACATAATTCAGTTTGCAGAACACCAAGAAAGTGCAAAATACGAACAAAAAGCGAACAAAAACAAACGAGAAAAACGGAATGACAGTCGGAGTGAGGCAGATTAATTTGAAGCTACGAGAGAGGCTAGCTTGGCGCTATCCTTGAGCTTCGAAGCGATCCGGTGCAGCCTCTCAGGTTCATTGTGCATCCCAGCACCCTGGAGCATGATAGCCATGTAGTCAAACGCCCTGGGGGCATCGATGGCAATATCATCCAAAAATTCTGCCATAGGCATGAATCCCTTCTCAAATATTTCGAGCGCACAGTGTCCGTTGCTCATAGCCTGCGCGAAGAAATCGCCCACCAATTTTGCATCTGTCTCTTTGCTCTCGAGCGCAGACGCAACCAGCTTGTCCACGAGCCGAAAGCGGTGCTCGCAAGGAATATCGGGGAAATAGTCATCCGCCTCTTGGAGATTGCGAACCATGAAAAACTCCTTCACGTCTTCATCAATCTTCTTGAGGGTTGTTTTTGATACGGAGTGAGATGCGTTTTCAGATTCTTCTTCCGAAGGATTCATGGCGTTCTCTTCGGTAGCAAGAATGGACCGCGGAAGAAGCTGGATCTTCTTGCGCTGTACAATGGTCTCAGGAACACCAGCGTGACCGAGATCAACGTCCAGCTTGGGTCTCAACGAATGATTGGGTTTCGTGGACATCTCAGGAGGGAGTTCATGGTTTTGGCACATATTCGAGCTCGAATTCGGCTGTGAAGGTGCCTCCAGCTTGCTGTCCATCTTTGTGCCTGCGAACGCGCTACTTGGACTCACGACCATGGGCGCGCCCATGCTGATCTTGCCAAACTGTGACAGATCATCAGCCTTGGGAGGCGCCCATGGAATAGAGCCACATGGAGCAGCCCAGGCATCAGGGCCGTGCTCTTGCTTGCTGCCGCCTCGAGGACCACCGCAAGACATTGGTATCTGTCGGTTGTCCACGAAACGAAAGCAAAGCTCACGTGGATGCTTGGTGACGTAAACGTCTGCTTCCTCGAGATTGCGAACCGCGAAGAACGCGCTCACATATTTGTTGATTTCCTTCTTGATGTCTGCTTCTGACATGGAGATGAACGCGCTCTCGCATTCGTCCTCCAAAGGAGCCATGCTCTCGTCAGCAAGCTGGAGCTCCCTGTGCTGTACAGCGAGCTCAGGAGCACCATCATGACCCAGATCAATGCTTTGTTTCCGGCTCAGCGAACGACTGGGCTTCGTGGACGCCTCGGCGGCGGATTCTGAGTTACTGAACGTGTGGAGCATATTTAAGCTCGAATTTATGTGTGAATGTGTCTCCTGCTTGCTGTCTTCCTTGCTAATCCCAAAGACGCTGCTTGGACTCATCACCAATGTCATGGGTGAACCAATAGTGATGTTGCCAAACGGTAACAGATCACCAGCCTTGGGAGGCGCCCGCGGAACAAAGTCACCTGCAACAGCCCAACCATCAGGGCCATCCTCTTCATTGCGGTCGTCGCCTCGTTGAGATCCACCGCAAGACATGCTCATCTGGCAGTTGAGACACTCCTCTGCAGCTGCTATCTCCTTGGCGGCCTGTAACAATGAGTGTCAATATTTAAATGATTTTTAACGACACATCTATCTTACCAGCACATGAACGGCAGCAATCGTCAGAGGCGCGACATCACGGTTCATCCATACACGCTCACGCAACTCGATGACATCCTAAAATCACGACGATGAGCACAGCCAGAAAAGATCCCCTAAAATGTCACATACCTGAAGCATGAACTGCATACGAGTGCTGACATTAGGGCTCTTGCACAACTCCTTCATGCGCGTGAAGTAAACATCCATATGCGCGTGGGCTTTCGGCGTGTCAAGCAACTGGCCAACCGTCTTCAACAGTTGACACAAGCTCTCGATCTTCTCTTCCTCGGGGTTCTCGATGTTGCCCAACAGCTTCATCACACACCCGTGCATGATACGCTCTGTGAGCATCCGCACCTTGAACAGCTCGCCAATAAATGTTATGAGATTAAGACCCTGGCGTTTCGCCTTCTGTGCAGCGTGATACTCATGAAAGTTAAACCCAGCATCAAATGCACCCTTCTTCTCGCGAACAGTCTCGTTCGGTTGATTGACAGGTGCCTTCGCCGCCGTGGTGGATACAGCAGTAGCATCCTTGGCGAACCACCCACGTTCGAAGTCTTCCTGACACCGGTTGAGGAGATATTTCCGGAAGAGATGGCCACCTCTGACAGGCCTTCCCTCCATATTCTTGATCCCATCATCCTGCACCTCAGGACTGATCTGCTCCATCATCTTCCGACATAGACGCGCATACATCTCACTCCAAACAGATTCATCAATCGCCTTCTCGAACACCAGCCGAATGACTTGAATGAGCGTCCGCCCATCCTTCTCATTGACGCTCTTGTTAGCCCAGTGAATAATCTGGTCTGAAATCGTCTCGAATTTCTCCATTGTGAGCTTGTTGAGCAATGCCTTGACCTTACGGTCCACCAGCTCAGCTAGATCAACACCAGGTTGAACCTTGCGGGTCGTACTCGCAGGAACCCAACGATTGGCAGATAATTTGAGAGGTACAACGGGTTCGGGGCCAGCGTGTCCTTGATGGGACATTGATGCCTTGTTGGTATCACCACGCCTCTCACCGCGTTTAGTGCGTATGCGCTTGGTGCCATGCATGGGATTCCCAGACCCACCTGTGCTGGGCGTGCGCGCCATCGGGGCGGGCAATTCAGTAGCACGGCGAGTCAAGGCAGGACGAACGCTGGATGTCATGGTTAAACGCTCTTCGCTGTTAAGCTTCCTGGGGAGCGGAAGATGCTGTCTGGAAACTGTTCGGAATGGAGGGTTTCTGGTGGTCAGTGTGAGGTTTGGGTGAGGTTGATGCTTGAGCCGGGTCGTACTGGTGGGGACCAGAAGGGCAGACGTGTCGAGGAGCTAGAGATTGGCGCCCAATCTGCAAGGGTAGAACCCTATTATGCCATATGGTTATCCGACGGGCCGAACATGACTGGGTCAACACAGCTTCCTGCAATGAGGCTTGCATTAATAAAACTCACCAGATCAGACGGATGTACTGATGAGTCAACGACCTGTCGGAATCTGAAATGCATTGCTTGTACCTGATGTACTGCTAGCTGTATCCTATGCCGCTGTATGTAGTGAACGATAACAAAAAAAAAGAGGACAAACGCAAAAGTGCCGTGCGATGTACATATATTAGTTTGCTGAACACCAAGAACGCATGCAATACGATCAGAAAACGAACGAAAACGAAAATGCAATAAAAGTGTAGGGTAAAAAGAAAAATGGATCGAAAATGTCAAATCATGCAACGAGAGAGACTAGCTTGTTGCTATCCTCGAGCTTCGAAGCAATCCGTTGAAGTCTCTCAGGCTCATTCTCGAATCCTGCGCCCTTGAGCATGATAGCCATGTAGTCAAACGCCTTGGGAGCATCGATGGCAATATCGTCCAAAAATTCTGCCATAGGCATGAACCCCTCCTCAATGACCTCAAGCGTACACTGTCCGTTGCTCGTAGCCTGCGAGAAGAAATCACCGACCAACCTCGCATCCGTCTCCTTGCCCTCAAGTGCAGACGCAACCAGCTTGTCTACGAGCCGGAAGCGATGCTCGTCAGGAAGATTAGTGAAGTAGACCTCCGCTTCTTGAAGATTGCGAACAGCAAAGAACTCTTTCACATCTTCATCGATCTTCTTCTTGGCGTCTGCTTCTGACATGGCGGTGGGTGCGCTTTCAGGTTCTTCTTCCGAAGGAGTCGTGGCGTTTTCTTCAGCCGCAAGAACAGACCGCGGGAGAAGCTGGAGCTTCCTGCGCTGTACAGCAGGCTCAGGAACACCAGTATGACCGAGATCAACGCTCGGTTTCCGACTCGACGAGCGACTGGGTTTCGTGGACGCCTCAGTGGTGAGTTCAGGATTCTGACTGAGCATATGGAACATATTCGAACTTGAATTCGTCTGGGAAAGTGTATCCCGCTTTCTGTCCTTCTTGCCGGCCGCGAAGACGCCGCTTGGACGCATTGCCATTGCTATGGCTGGGCCCGGATTGTCCCAATTGTTGATATTACCGAATTGCAACAGATTACCAGCCTTGGGAGGCGCACGCGGAATCGAGCTGTCATTCGCAACAGTCCAGCCATCGGGGCCGTGTTCATGGTTCTGGTTGAAAAACTCTTTCTCTGCAGCTGCTTTCTTCTTGGCGGCCTGTAACACGAGTGTCGATATATTAATTTTCGACGACGCCAATCTAATAATTCTATCTTACCAGCACATTATCGGCTGCAGTCTTTATATGCGCAGCATCGCGGCTCATCCATGCATGGTCACGCAACTCGATGACGTCCTAAAATCACGATGATGAGCACAACCGACAGGAATACCAAAAAATGTCACACCTGAAGTATGAACTGCATGCGAGTGCTGACATTATCGCTCTTACCGAGCTCCTTCATGCGCGTGAAGTAAACGTCCATATGCGCGCGGGCCTTCGGCGTGTCAAGCAACTGGCCAACCGTCTTCAACAGCTGACACAAGCTCTCAATCTCCTCTTCCTCGGGGTTCTCGACGTTGCCCAACAACTTCTTCACATACTTGTGCATGATACGCTCTGTGAGGATCTGCAGCTTGAACAGTTCGCCGATGAATTTGACCAGACCAAGACCCTGGCGCCGCGCCTTCTCTGCGGCGTAGGACTCATCGAAACAGAACTCTACTTCCTTCGTGCTAATTTTCTTGTGAGTACTAGTCTTAGTTGCGTGACCGTCGGAAGCCTTCGCCCCAGCGACCGCAGGGGTAGCTCCCTTGGCGAACCACCCGCGCTCAAAGTCTTCTTGACAGTGGTTGAGGAGATGCTTCCGGAACAGCTGTCCGCCAGCAATAGGTTTACCCTTCATATTCTTGATCCCCTCATCCTGCACCTCAGGACTGATCTGCTCCATCATCTTCCGACATAGCAGCGCATGGCACATCCCACTCCAAGCCTCATCAGTCGCCTTCGAGTTCTCGAACACCAGCCGGATGACTTGGATGAGCGTCCGCCCATCCTTCTCATTCACGCTTTTGTTAGCCCAGTAGATGATCTGGTCTGAAATCGTCTCGAATTTCACCATTGTGAGCTTGTTGAGCAGTGCCTTGACCTTACGGTCCACCAGCGCAGGTGAATCAACATCAAGTTGAGCCTTGCGGGTCATACTCATAGGGACCCAACGGTTGGCAGACAATTCCAGAGGTATAACGGACTCGAAACCAGCACCCAGGATAGGTGCAGCGCCAAAGCCAAAACCATGTTCTTCCTGAGACATCGGTGCCTTGTTGGTACCACCACGCCTTTTACTGCGTACACGCTTGGCGCCATGCATGGGAGGCCCACCCGTGCTGGGCGTGCACGCTACCGTGGAACGGAATTGGGAAGGAGCATTGCTTGTTGAAGCAGAACGGGTGTTCGACATAGCAAACCGCTCGGCGCTGGTAAGTTTGCTTCCTGGCGACTGGAAATTGCCCATCTGGAAACCGCTTGAAATGGAGTGTTTTTGAAAGCCACCGATGACCAGACTTGCAGAAGCCTGGCAGTCGGCAGGAACGGGTATCGCACTAGAGGCGTTACGATGACGTCCAGAGCCACCAAGGGCCATGGGAAACGAAGATCGATCGATGGGTTCAATGCCAAGGACATCGAGAGCAGGAAGAGTAGGTGGCTTCTCCTTGCAAATGTGCATGAACTGCATAAGGAAGTCACGGTCATATCTACACGAAGCAATGAATGAGACATTCGAAGTAAAAAAAGTAAGACACACCTGAATCGGCCATCCTTGACGTTCACATTGAGCTCAGCCCTCGGGCTCTTGATGCCTTCGGGGTACGCAACCTTGCTGAGATTTTCGATGACACGTGCGGTGAGGGGTACAGAAGGGTGAGGGGCAGAAACATCTCTCTTCGCCGAAGCAAGGTCGAGAGAGCTAAGACCTCTTTGTGGAATCTAAGTGGGAGGGGGCATCAGGGCGTTCAATTCAGCAGTGGTACAAGTATTTGAGGCAGAACGGACGTTGAATGGCATGGCAAAACGCTCTTCACTGGTAAGTTTGCTTCCTGGAGATTTGAAGTTGCATATCTGGATATCGTTTGATACGGAGGGTTTCTGATAATCGACGTGAGGTTGACCACTTGTGGTAACCCGAATGTTGGAAGACATGTCGAGAAGCTGGATGTTGGCGCCCAGTCTGCCAGACGATGCAAGGATAGAACCCTATCCATCTCGCTGCACTGGGATTGTCCGGTCGCACATGGCTGGATCGATACAGCTCTTTGCAATGAGGCTTGCTTTCATTAATACTACTTGCTAGACAAGAAGAAGCGTGCATGGTGATGTAAGCATTGGTGGTGATGTAGTGCCAGCCGTAGCGTGTCACAGGAAGAAAAAGAGGATCAACTTAAGTGCAAAAGTACCGCGATGTACATAATTCAGTTTGCAGAACACCAAGAAAGTGCAAAATACGAACAAAAAGCGAACAAAAACAAACGAGAAAAACGGAATGACAGTCGGAGTGAGGCAGATTAATTTGAAGCTACGAGAGAGGCTAGCTTGGCGCTATCCTTGAGCTTCGAAGCGATCCGGTGCAGCCTCTCAGGTTCATTGTGCATCCCAGCACCCTGGAGCATGATAGCCATGTAGTCAAACGCCCTGGGGGCATCGATGGCAATATCATCCAAAAATTCTGCCATAGGCATGAATCCCTTCTCAAATATTTCGAGCGCACAGTGTCCGTTGCTCATAGCCTGCGCGAAGAAATCGCCCACCAATTTTGCATCTGTCTCTTTGCTCTCGAGCGCAGACGCAACCAGCTTGTCCACGAGCCGAAAGCGGTGCTCGCAAGGAATATCGGGGAAATAGTCATCCGCCTCTTGGAGATTGCGAACCATGAAAAACTCCTTCACGTCTTCATCAATCTTCTTGAGGGTTGTTTTTGATACGGAGTGAGATGCGTTTTCAGATTCTTCTTCCGAAGGATTCATGGCGTTCTCTTCGGTAGCAAGAATGGACCGCGGAAGAAGCTGGATCTTCTTGCGCTGTACAATGGTCTCAGGAACACCAGCGTGACCGAGATCAACGTCCAGCTTGGGTCTCAACGAATGATTGGGTTTCGTGGACATCTCAGGAGGGAGTTCATGGTTTTGGCACATATTCGAGCTCGAATTCGGCTGTGAAGGTGCCTCCAGCTTGCTGTCCATCTTTGTGCCTGCGAACGCGCTACTTGGACTCACGACCATGGGCGCGCCCATGCTGATCTTGCCAAACTGTGACAGATCATCAGCCTTGGGAGGCGCCCATGGAATAGAGCCACATGGAGCAGCCCAGGCATCAGGGCCGTGCTCTTGCTTGCTGCCGCCTCGAGGACCACCGCAAGACATTGGTATCTGTCGGTTGTCCACGAAACGAAAGCAAAGCTCACGTGGATGCTTGGTGACGTAAACGTCTGCTTCCTCGAGATTGCGAACCGCGAAGAACGCGCTCACATATTTGTTGATTTCCTTCTTGATGTCTGCTTCTGACATGGAGATGAACGCGCTCTCGCATTCGTCCTCCAAAGGAGCCATGCTCTCGTCAGCAAGCTGGAGCTCCCTGTGCTGTACAGCGAGCTCAGGAGCACCATCATGACCCAGATCAATGCTTTGTTTCCGGCTCAGCGAACGACTGGGCTTCGTGGACGCCTCGGCGGCGGATTCTGAGTTACTGAACGTGTGGAGCATATTTAAGCTCGAATTTATGTGTGAATGTGTCTCCTGCTTGCTGTCTTCCTTGCTAATCCCAAAGACGCTGCTTGGACTCATCACCAATGTCATGGGTGAACCAATAGTGATGTTGCCAAACGGTAACAGATCACCAGCCTTGGGAGGCGCCCGCGGAACAAAGTCACCTGCAACAGCCCAACCATCAGGGCCATCCTCTTCATTGCGGTCGTCGCCTCGTTGAGATCCACCGCAAGACATGCTCATCTGGCAGTTGAGACACTCCTCTGCAGCTGCTATCTCCTTGGCGGCCTGTAACAATGAGTGTCAATATTTAAATGATTTTTAACGACACATCTATCTTACCAGCACATGAACGGCAGCAATCGTCAGAGGCGCGACATCACGGTTCATCCATACACGCTCACGCAACTCGATGACATCCTAAAATCACGACGATGAGCACAGCCAGAAAAGATCCCCTAAAATGTCACATACCTGAAGCATGAACTGCATACGAGTGCTGACATTAGGGCTCTTGCACAACTCCTTCATGCGCGTGAAGTAAACATCCATATGCGCGTGGGCTTTCGGCGTGTCAAGCAACTGGCCAACCGTCTTCAACAGTTGACACAAGCTCTCGATCTTCTCTTCCTCGGGGTTCTCGATGTTGCCCAACAGCTTCATCACACACCCGTGCATGATACGCTCTGTGAGCATCCGCACCTTGAACAGCTCGCCAATAAATGTTATGAGATTAAGACCCTGGCGTTTCGCCTTCTGTGCAGCGTGATACTCATGAAAGTTAAACCCAGCATCAAATGCACCCTTCTTCTCGCGAACAGTCTCGTTCGGTTGATTGACAGGTGCCTTCGCCGCCGTGGTGGATACAGCAGTAGCATCCTTGGCGAACCACCCACGTTCGAAGTCTTCCTGACACCGGTTGAGGAGATATTTCCGGAAGAGATGGCCACCTCTGACAGGCCTTCCCTCCATATTCTTGATCCCATCATCCTGCACCTCAGGACTGATCTGCTCCATCATCTTCCGACATAGACGCGCATACATCTCACTCCAAACAGATTCATCAATCGCCTTCTCGAACACCAGCCGAATGACTTGAATGAGCGTCCGCCCATCCTTCTCATTGACGCTCTTGTTAGCCCAGTGAATAATCTGGTCTGAAATCGTCTCGAATTTCTCCATTGTGAGCTTGTTGAGCAATGCCTTGACCTTACGGTCCACCAGCTCAGCTAGATCAACACCAGGTTGAACCTTGCGGGTCGTACTCGCAGGAACCCAACGATTGGCAGATAATTTGAGAGGTACAACGGGTTCGGGGCCAGCGTGTCCTTGATGGGACATTGATGCCTTGTTGGTATCACCACGCCTCTCACCGCGTTTAGTGCGTATGCGCTTGGTGCCATGCATGGGATTCCCAGACCCACCTGTGCTGGGCGTGCGCGCCATCGGGGCGGGCAATTCAGTAGCACGGCGAGTCAAGGCAGGACGAACGCTGGATGTCATGGTTAAACGCTCTTCGCTGTTAAGCTTCCTGGGGAGCGGAAGATGCTGTCTGGAAACTGTTCGGAATGGAGGGTTTCTGGTGGTCAGTGTGAGGTTTGGGTGAGGTTGATGCTTGAGCCGGGTCGTACTGGTGGGGACCAGAAGGGCAGACGTGTCGAGGAGCTAGAGATTGGCGCCCAATCTGCAAGGGTAGAACCCTATTATGCCATATGGTTATCCGACGGGCCGAACATGACTGGGTCAACACAGCTTCCTGCAATGAGGCTTGCATTAATAAAACTCACCAGATCAGACGGATGTACTGATGAGTCAACGACCTGTCGGAATCTGAAATGCATTGCTTGTACCTGATGTACTGCTAGCTGTATCCTATGCCGCTGTATGTAGTGAACGATAACAAAAAAAAAGAGGACAAACGCAAAAGTGCCGTGCGATGTACATATATTAGTTTGCTGAACACCAAGAACGCATGCAATACGATCAGAAAACGAACGAAAACGAAAATGCAATAAAAGTGTAGGGTAAAAAGAAAAATGGATCGAAAATGTCAAATCATGCAACGAGAGAGACTAGCTTGTTGCTATCCTCGAGCTTCGAAGCAATCCGTTGAAGTCTCTCAGGCTCATTCTCGAATCCTGCGCCCTTGAGCATGATAGCCATGTAGTCAAACGCCTTGGGAGCATCGATGGCAATATCGTCCAAAAATTCTGCCATAGGCATGAACCCCTCCTCAATGACCTCAAGCGTACACTGTCCGTTGCTCGTAGCCTGCGAGAAGAAATCACCGACCAACCTCGCATCCGTCTCCTTGCCCTCAAGTGCAGACGCAACCAGCTTGTCTACGAGCCGGAAGCGATGCTCGTCAGGAAGATTAGTGAAGTAGACCTCCGCTTCTTGAAGATTGCGAACAGCAAAGAACTCTTTCACATCTTCATCGATCTTCTTCTTGGCGTCTGCTTCTGACATGGCGGTGGGTGCGCTTTCAGGTT
>Ga0310811_10012442_pt1 | contig 11045 bp, 8 predicted proteins | sample YCmetagenome_FD_207642 | JGI IMG/M metagenome (GOLD analysis project Ga0310811, IMG submission 207642) | Soil microbial communities from experimental microcosm in Duke University, North Carolina, United States - YC | ecosystem: Engineered > Artificial ecosystem > Soil microcosm > Unclassified ...
CGCGAGGTTCGTCGAGATACCCGGCGAACCTCGCTCAGGTCATTCTGATTACTCCCAAGCCCACTGCGAGAAATCGTTGACGAACAGCGGGACCTGCTGCCACACGCCCTTCAATTTCTTGTTCGTGACCGTAATCCATTGTGGCTGATACAGGAAACCGGCGGCGGCATCGGTCGCGAGCATACGCTGGGCATCGCCCAACAGCTTGGCACGATCGGCGTCGTTACTGGCTTCCGTGATCTTCTTGTAGAGCGCGTTGAACGCCTCCGACTTGTAGCCGGTGTAGTAGTTGTCCTCGGTGTATTTCACGAGGTCGAACGGCTCGACATGGGAGACGATCGTGAGATCGTAGTTCTGCGGACCGGTGGTGTTGAACACCCCCGACAGCCATTGCGCCCATTCCAGATTCTCGATCTTCGCGGTGATGCCGACCTTGGCAAGCTGGGCCGCCAGCACCTCACCGCCCTGTCGGGCGTAAGCCGGCGGCGGAAGCTTCAGGCTGATTTCCAGCGGCGTCTTCACGCCGGCTTCCGCGAGCAGCTTCTTGGCCTTTTCGGGATCGAATGGATTTATGTCAGTCGTATCGACATAACCGAGCGCGCCCGGCACATAGAAGCTGCCGATCGGTACGCCGAACCCGTCGGCCGCTCCCTCGATCATGGCCTTGCGGTCGATCGCGGCGAGGACGGCGCGGCGAACCCGTACATCGTCGAACGGCTTGTGCTTGTTATTGATGGTGACGATGGTCTTGGCCCGCGAACCTCCGATCAACACGGCAAATCTCGGGTCGGCCTTGAATTGCGCGAGGCTGCGCGCGGCGGCCACACGCGGGAACGCATCGACGTCGCCCGACAATAGCGAAGCCACCTGCGCCGAAGGATCGCTGATGAACCGGATCGTGACCTTGTTGAGCTTGATCGCCGCGGCATCGCGGTATTCCGGCCATTTGGCCAGCGTGATCGACGAGCCCTTGGCCCAGGCGGCAACCGTGAACGGCCCGGTGCCGACCGGCTTGGTGCCGTTGGTGTCCACGCTCTTCGGCTCGACGATCGAGGCGGGCGCCTGCCCGAGCAGGAATGGCAGGTTCGGCTCCGGATTCTTCATCTTGATCACGACGGTGTCGGCGTCGGGCGTCGCGATCTCCGCGATGCTCTGGAACAGGCTCTTGTCCTTGTTGGTGCTGGCCGGCGCTGCCGACCGCTCGAACGAGAACTTCACCGTCTCCGCGTTCAACGGTTCGCCGTTCTGGAACTTGACGCCCTTGCGCAGCTTGAAGGTGTAGGTCTTCACGTCCGGAGACGTCGTCCAGCTTTCGGCGAGCAATGGCGCCGCCGTGCCGTCTTCCTTCACCTTGGTCAGGGTCTCATAGACGTTGTAGAGCGTGACCTCGGCAATGGCTGCCGCCGCGCCGCTGGTCGGGTCGAGGCCCGGCGGCTCCAGCGCCATCGCCATCACCACGCTGTCTTTCTTGCCCTGCGCGGCAACCGGCTGCGGCAGCAGGGAAAGCGCGGCGATCGCGGTCACCGCAAGCAAAGCTAATTTCCTGGACATGCAAACGCTCCTGAACGGGACGGACCGAATGGTCCGTCGGACTAAAACCTTCGCCCAGACTATCACGCTTCGCCCGCAAGGGGAGACAGCGCCATGATCGTCTCGGCATGGTGGCATGCGGCGGAATGGCCCGGTCCGACGCGTCGCGCGACGGGTGCTACCGCGGTGCAATGCGCGTCGGCAAAGGGGCATCTCCCGGCGTAAGCGCAGCCGGTTGCCCCCACAGATTGCGACGCGATCACCTGCGTGCCCCGCCGCCGCTGGCGGCCAGGACGGGCGCGCGGCACAGCTTCGAGCAACGCGCGGGTATAGGGATGCGCACAGTGGTTCAGCAGGTCTTCCGGGGTCCCCTGCTCGACGATGCGCCCGAGATAGATCACGGCGATCTCGTCGCAGAGATACTCCACCACCGCGAGGTCGTGGCTGATCAGGACATAGCTCAAGCCGAACTCGTCCTGCAGGTCTTCCAGCAGATTGAGCACCTGCGCCTGCACCGAGACGTCGAGCGCACTGACCGGCTCGTCGGCGACGATCAGTTTGGGCTGCGTGATCAGCGCGCGCGCGATCGCGATCCGCTGCCGCTGGCCGCCGGAGAATTCGTGGGGGAACTTGTCCATGTCGGCGTCGCGCAAGCCGACCTGCTTCAGCACCGCAGCGACCCGGGCGCGCTGTTCGGCGCGCTCGACATGGCCGATCGCGGTCAGCGGCTCGGCAACGATCCGCGCCACCGTCTGACGCGGATCGAGCGAACCATAGGGATCCTGAAACACCATCTGGAAATCGCGTCGCGCGCGGCGAAGCTCGCCGGCAGGCAGCCGATGCAGGTCGCGCCCGAGCAACCGCACCGAACCCGAGGTCGGCGTCTCCAGCGCCATCACCGCCCGCGCCAGGGTGGATTTGCCCGAACCGGATTCACCAACGACGCCGAGACTTTTCCCCGCCGTAAGTTGCAAGCTGACACCGTTGAGCGCCAGCACCTGCCCGCCCGCCCGGAACAGGTTTTCCCGCGGCAGCGTGTAGCGCTGCACGAGGTCGTCGACTTCGAGCAGCGGCGATTCGGGCGCGATGCCTGCCGTTATCGTGATGCTCATGCGGTCACGGTCCCGATCCGGTTCGCCATCGAGACATCGGTTCGCAGGCAGCGCACGGTGTGATCGGCCTTGACAGCGACAGGCGGAGGAAAAACCGCCCGGCAGCGTGGTTCGGCGATATCGCAGCGGTCGGCAAAGGCGCAGCCGGCAGGCAAATCCGCGAGTTCAGGCACGGTACCGAGGATGGTCCGCAGGCGGGTCCCCTTGGTGGCGCCCAGTTTTGGCCGCGCGCGAAACAGGCCCTGGCTATAGGGATGGCCAAGGCCCGCGAACAGCGTCTCGATGTTGCCGTTCTCCACCACCGTGCCGCCATACATCACCATCATGCGCTGCACGTTTTCGGCGATGACGCCGAGATCGTGGGAAATCAGGATCATCGACATGCCGCGCTCGGCCACCAGATCGGCGATCAGGTCGAGGATCTGTCCCTGGATGGTGACGTCGAGCGCGGTGGTCGGCTCGTCCGCAATCAACAGATCCGGCTCGCAAGCCAATGCCATGGCGATGGTGATGCGCTGGCGCTGGCCGCCGGAAAACTGGTGCGGATAGGCATCGACGCGCTTTGCCGCATCGGGAAGTCCGACACGGTCGAGCAGCGCGATCGCTTCGTTCCGCGCCTGCGTGGCGGAAAAGCCCTTGTGCCGGCGCAGCGGCTCGGCGATCTGGCGGCCGATCGTGTGCATGGGGTTGAGTGCCGTCATCGGCTCTTGAAAGATCATGCTGACGCGGTTGCCACGCAGCTTGCAGTAGTCGGCGTCGTCAAGGCCGATCAGTTCCTGCCCGTCGAACCGGATGCTGCCGCTGATCACCGCACTCTCCGGCAGCAACCCCATCAGCGCCAGCGCGGTCACCGACTTGCCGCAGCCTGATTCGCCGATCAGGCCGAGCGTCCCGCCGCGCGCCAGCGAAAAGCTGACGCCGCGCACGGCATCGGCCGGACCGCGGCTGGTATTGAGCCGGACGCGCAAATTCTCGACTTCGATAAGCGGTGCTGGCTTGCTCATCACCGCTCCCGCGACAGCCGCGGATCGAACAGGTCCCGCAACCCATCGCCCAACAGATTGAGCCCAAGCACCGCGGTCGCGATCGACAGACCCGGATAGACCGCGAGCAACGGCGACTGAAACAGCAGGCTCTGTGCGTCGTTGAGCATGCGGCCCCAGGACGGTTGTGGCGGCTGGGTGCCGAGGCCGAGATAGGACAGCGCCGCTTCGGCCAAAATCGCCAAAGCGAACTGGATTGTCGCCTGCACGATCAGGATGGAGAGGATATTGGGCAACACATGCTCGATGGTGATGCGGAATTTGCCCTTGCCGGAGGCGCGCGCCGCCAGCACGAATTCCCGCGCCCAGATCGCGTTGGCCGAACCGCGGGTGATGCGGACGAAAATCGGAATCTGGAAAATGCCGATCGCCGTGATCGACGTCAGCATGCCCGGCCCCGCGACCGCGGCCAGCATGATCGCCGACAGCAGCGCCGGAAACGCAAAGGTGAAGTCGCTTAGTCGCATGATCAGCTCTTCGACCCATCTGCGGCGAGCGACCGCGAGCAGTCCGAACGAGGCGCCGAGCAGCAGACCGATGCCGACCGCGATGATCCCGACCATGATCGAGGTTTGGGCGCCGACCATCAGCAGCGAGACGATATCGCGGCCCAGCATGTCGGTGCCGAGCCAATGCGCTGACGATAGCGGGTTCAGCTTGTGCGCCATGTCGATCTCGTAGGCCGGCCATGGCGTCCACAACAGCGACAGCAACGCCGCCGAAATCACCGATAGCGTGAGTACGCCGCCCGCCACGAAGCTGCGGTGACGAAGCGCGCGCCGCCAAAAACCTTTGGCCGACGGAAGCGGCTGCGGAACGCCCGCACCACCAGGGGCAGCGGAGTCCAGCGGCATCGCCGCGATGGGCTCAATGCTGCTCATAATTCGCTCGCCTTGATGCGCGGATCGATCACGGCATAGAGAACGTCGACCACGAAATTGACGATCACCACCATTGCCGCCAGCAGCATCACGCAATTGCGGATTACGATGAGGTCGCGGTTTGAGATCGACTGCAGGATCAGGCGCCCAAGGCCTGGCAGATAGAACACGTTCTCGATCACGATGGCGCCGGCGAGCAAATTGGCGAATTGCAGACCCATCAGCGTCATGACCGGGATCATGGCGTTGCGCAGCACGTGCCCCCACAGCACCTGCCGCCGGGTCAGGCCCTTGGCGCGCGCGGTGCGCACGAAATCCTCGCGCAAGACTTCGAGCACGGCCGAGCGCGTCACCCGCGCCAGGATCGCCGCCTGCACCACCGCGAGCGAAATCGCCGGCAACAACAGCGACCGGATGCCGGCAAGTATGCCCTCCCCCCATCCGGCGAAACCGCCGGCCGAGAGCCATTGCAGTTTCACCGAGAACAACAGGATCAAAAGGATGGCGAACCAGAAATTCGGGATCGCGATGCCGAATTGCGTCACCGCCATCACGCCGACATCGCCGACCTTGTTGTGATTGGCCGCGGTATAGACGCCGGCCGCCAGCGCCAGCACGACGGTCAGCAGCATCGCCATGACCGCGAGCGGAATGGTCAGCGCCAGCCGCTCGGCGATCAGGTCCGCCACCGGCGTGCCGTAGGAATAGCTGTTGCCGAGATCGCCGACCAGAAGCCCGCCGATCCAGTGCAGGTACCGAACCACCAGCGGCTGATCGAGCCCGAGCTTGACGGTCATCGCGCGGATCGCTTCCGGCGAGGAATCGGCGCCCATCAGCATCTCGGCCGCGTTGCCCGGCAACGCATCGAGGACGAGAAAGATGATCAAGGAGGCGCCCGCCAGTGTTGCCACCAGCGTCAGAAGGCGTCGCAGTATAAAGAGACTCACGCGCTGTTTCCCCCAGGCAACGCCGGCCAACGGTCGAGAGAATTCTGCGCGGCTTCGAACAACGCGCAGACCCGCAGCAACTCGGCATCGCCGCGAAACTGTCCGACCAATTGCAGGCCGATCGGCAGGCCATCGCCACCGAAGCCGCAGGGCACACTCACCGCGGGATGTCCGGTCATGTTGAAAGGCATGGTCCAGGGAAACCAGTTCGGGCGAACGTCGTTTCGTATTTCGCCATCGATGTCGATCGTGCCGAACAGATCCTGCTCAATCGGCAGCGCGGTCCGAGTGATCGTCGGCATCACGAGCAGGTCGGCGCGCGCCAGCAGCGACTGCACGCGACGGAACAGGTTGGTACGATCGAACATCGCCTGCTGGTAGTCGACGCTGCTCATTCGCTGCGCCAGTGCGATCTGCCTGAGGAAGGTTTCGCTGAGATCGTTGGGATGCTCGGCCGCGAGCTTTTCGAACCGGGCCCGCCAGGCGGTGTGATTGATCGCCCGCCAGATCGGCTCGACCTCAAAGCCGTCGCCCGGCATTTCTTCCAGTTCGGCGCCGCGGGCCTCGAGCGCCTTCAGGCTTGTCTCGAATGCCGCGGCGACGTCGGTCGACACCTTGCGGCCCGGCGGCGCAAGGCAATACAGGATCTTCTTGTCGCGGAGACTGCCGCGCGGCGCGGCATCTCTAATGAAGTCAGGCACCGGAACTCCAATTGACCAGGGATCGGAAGCGTCCTCCCCCGCCATCGCCTGCATCATCAGCGCCGTGTCGGCAACCGTCCGCGTCATCGGCGTGACATAGGTCTGGTTACCGAAAGCGTCCTGGACCTGGCTGTGTGGAATGACGCCGTTACTCTGCTTGATCCCGACGACACCGTTGCAAGCCGCAGGAATCCGGGTCGATCCACCGCCGTCGGTTGCGACCGCGAGCGGCGCGATGCCGCTGGCGACCGCCACCGCCGCACCGCCGCTGGAACCGCCGCTCGAGCGTTCCGCGCTCCAGGCGTTGCGGGTGCGGCCAAACAGCGGTGAATCGGTCAGGCATTTTGAGCCGAATTCCGGCGTCGTGGTCTTGCCGATCAGGATGGCGCCTGCCGCGCGCAGCCGCGCCACGGCGACGGCGTCATGGTCGGGGACGTTTTGCGAATAGGGAACGGCGCCAAACGTCGTCCGCACGCCTTTGGTGTTGACGATGTCCTTGACCGTAAACGGAATGCCTTCCAGCATACGCCGTTCGCCGGCAACAACCCGGCGTTCAGACTCTTTGGCCTGCGTCAGAGCCTGCTCGCCACAGAGCGTGATGAAGCAATTCAGCTCGGGTTGTAATCGCTCCGCGCGCGCGAGCACAGCCCTCGTCACCTCGACAGGCGATACTTTCCTGAGAGCGATGCGTTGGCCCAGCTCTGTGGCGGAGAGAAAACAAGGATCGTCGCTCATCCCGAGACTACTTCCCGAACCCGAAGCAAGATTGCATTGACGCCAAGGATGGCACTCCTATCAACCTGCCGTCCAATGCAAATTTTTCGTCGGCCATCGGGCGCCCGGGAGGCGACTCGTTTTGGAACGGCGCTCTAAATCGTTCATTTCGTTGATCTTCTCGTCGTCCATCGATAGCTCGGGTGAATACGCTGGATCAGACTAAACGCCACGTGGCGCACGCGGCGCCGAGGTGCTTATATCCCGGCACAAACGCGGTCTCAAAAAAACATAAAAGACCAGGGAGGGCGAATTGGCCGACAGCAAGAAAAACAATGTGACACGACGCACGCTGCTCAAGGCGGGCGCCACGATTCCGCTTCTCGGGGTGGCGGCCCCCGCCGTACTGGCGCAGGGCACTTCGAAATCGCCGACCAAGGTGCTTGATTTCATGACCAACGCCGATGTGGCGAAGGCCGAGCAGGAAGGCCAGCTCGTGTTCTATTGCCACGAGAACGAGGCGGGCACAGCCGGGATCATGGAAGGGTTCAAAAAGGACTTCCCGAAAATCAACACCAGCTATGTGCGCGCGCAGACCGGCGCGCTCTACAACAAGATTGTCTCCGAGCGCTCCGCCGGGCGCTTCGACGTCGACGTCATCCAGCTGTCCGATCTGGCGCCGGCCGTCGACTTCCAGAAAAAGGGCGGTTACGAACACTACGTTTCCCCGGAGACGCCGGCTTACAAGGCCGACCATCTGAGCACGCCCGCCGGCTCGTTTTTCTGGACCGGCGTCGACCCCGCGGGGATCGCCTACAACTCGACCAAGGTCTCCGCCGCGGACGCGCCGAAGACATGGCAGGACATTCTCAATCCGCGGTGGAAGGGCTCGATAAGCTGCAAGATCTCCGCGTCCGGCCTGCAGTTCGTGCAGTGGTACGCGCTGCGCAAGCTGTATGGGCCGGGCTTCTGGAAGGAGTTCGCCAAGCTGAACCCCCACGCCTTCGATTCCCGCGTCCAGCTGTTCGACCGGCTTGCCAAGGGCGACGACATCATCACCGCGATCGGGGAATATCCGGCCTACATCCTGTTCAAGGACAAGGGCGCCAAGGTCGAATTCGTAGCCCCACCCGACGGGCTGGTGGCGACGCCGCTGGTTGTCGGCGCGGTCAACAAGGCGCCGCATCCGGAAGCGGCAAAACTGTTCGTCGACTGGGCGATGTCGAAGCGCGGCCAGGCCTGGTATCAGTCCAACCCGAACCTCTATTACGGCTCGGTGCGCACCGACGCGCCGCCGATGCCGACCGGGGTGCGGCTTGGCGACCTCAAGCTGCTCTACCCGGCTGACTGGGACGACTACGCGGCACAACGCGATGTCTTCGCCAAGGAATGGAACGGTATGCTCGGTCTGTGAGCGAAGCTGCCGTCCCATCACCGACCTCGTCCATCTCGGCCCAGCAACTGGCGGGGTACGGGGTCGCAGCGGTTGCCGCGGTACTGGTGCTGTACCCGGTCTTCTTCCTGTTTCAGGCAGCGCTCGATGTCGGCGACCCGCAAATTCGGCCGCCGACCGCCTACGGTCTCGACAATTTCAGCGGCATTTTTCAATACCCGCAGATCCTGCTCAACACCTTGACGGTATCGGTTGCGGCGACCGTCATGGCGCTGGTGTTCGGTTTTGTGATGGCGTGGATCCTGACACGGACCAACGTGCCCGGCCGGCACCTGTTCGAACAATTGATGGCGGTCCCCTATTATCTGACACCGTTGCTGGGCGCGCTGGCCTGGAGCCTGCTCGGCGCGCCGGAAAGCGGCTTCATCAACCAGATCTGGCGCGCGCTCGGCGGCAGCGGCCATCTCATCGATATCAATACCGCGTACGGGATAGCCTGGGTCATGGCGCTGTTCGAGGGCTCCGTCGCGTTCGTCATGATCGCCGCGGTCATGAAGTCGATGGACCCTTCGCTCGAAGAAGCCTCGCAAATCATGGGAGCGAGCCGGCTGCGCACCATGCTGCGAATTACCCTGCCGCTGGTCGTGCCCGGCGTGCTCGGTGCCGCCATCTTCGTGTTCGCCGAAATGCTCGGCTCGTTCGCAGCGGCGCTCGTCCTCGGTCTTCCCAATCGGTATTATGTGATCACCACCGCCATCTACCAGCTGGTCCAGCAATATCCGCCGAAGATCCAGGTCGCCGCCGCCATGGGCGTTTCGTTGTTCGCGGTGATGTTCTTCATGCTGTTCCTTTACCGGCGCATCGTGATGTCCGGCAGCTATGTCACCATCACCGGGAAAGCGTTCCGGCCGCGGGTGGCCGACGTCGGGCCGCTGCGCTATTTGTTGCTCGGCGTCTGCGTGCTTTATCTGCTCGCCGCCGTTGGCCTGCCGCTCGCCACACTGCTCTATGCTTCCTTGCAAAAGCTCGCCGTCGCCTTCCCCGCCGCCGGCAACTGGACGCTGGACAACTTCCGCGTCGCCGTAACCATGAATGCGGTCCGCTCCGCGCTCGCCAACAGCCTGCTGCTCGGCTTCGGCACCGCGACCATCGGCGTCGTGCTGATGGGGTTGCTGGCCTGGCTGATCTACCGCTCGCGGTTGCCGGCCAGCGGCCTGATCGAATATGTGGTGATGTTTCCGCAAGCAGTTCCTCGTCTTGTGTTCGCGTTCGGTCTGATGTGGGCCTGGGTTGTTTTCCCGGTTCCGATCTACGGAACACTGTGGCTGTTGCTGCTTGCCTATCTGACGGTGTTCATGCCGCTCGGCGTGCGCACCATCGCAGGCGTCATGCTGCAGATTGACAAGAGTCTGGAGGAATGCGCGCAGATGTGCGGCGCGTCCTGGGCGTTCCGGGTCCGAACTGTGACAATTCCCCTTCTGGTGCCAGGTCTTGTCGCCGCGTGGCTGCTGCTGTTCATCGCCAGCATCCGTGAGCTTGGCGCCTCGATCCTGTTGATGGGCCCGCATTCCAAGGTGATCACGCCCTCGATCGTCGAATCATGGTTCGGGACCAGCTCGGAACTCACCGCGGCGATGGCGCTGATCCAGACGCTGGTGGTCGCCTGCGCCATGGTCGTGCTTGTCGCGGTCACGCGTCGCGTCGGCGCGCACAGCGTCGAGTAGAAATGTCGGGAATCACAATGATGCCAGCGTCGCCGCTGCCGAAACCACACATCGAGGTAGACCGGCTCGAACTGCACTACGGCAGCGTTCCGGCGGTCCGAGGCGTCAGTTTCAACGTCCTGCCCGGCGAGCAACTGACGTTGCTGGGCCCCTCCGGCTGCGGCAAGACCACCACGTTGCGCGCGATCGCCGGTCTCGAGCAGCCGACCGCGGGTGAAATCCGCATCGACGGCGTTACCGTCTATTCGTCGCAAGCGCGCATCAACATCCGCGCCGAGAAACGCGGCCTGTCGATGGTGTTCCAGTCCTATGCGATCTGGCCCCACATGACCGTATTCGAGAACGTGGCCTATGGACTGCGCGTGCGGCGTACCGCGGCGGCGGAAGTCGCCGAAAAGGTGCATCAGGCGCTGGACATGGTGCAGATGGGCAGCCTCGCATCGCGGCGGGCGGCGCAGCTGTCCGGCGGACAGCAGCAGCGCGTTGCGCTGGCGCGCGCGTTCGTGTTCCAGCCTTCGGTGCTTTTGTTCGACGAACCGCTGTCGAATCTCGATGCCAAATTGCGGGCCGATATGCGGATCGAACTGCGCGAGCTTCAGCATCGCCTCGGCATCACCTCGGTTTACGTGACCCACGATCTGGAAGAAGCGCTGGCGATGTCGGACCGCATCGTCGTGATGCGTGATGGGCTGATCGAGCAGACCGGCACGCCGGACGAAATCTACCGGCTGCCCAACAGCGCCTTTGTCGCGGATTTCGTCGGCTCGGCCAACCTCATTCGCGGCCGCCATCGCACCGACCTCGATGCCGACGGGTTGGTCGTGCTCGAAACATCTGCCGGACATATTGTCCACGCCATGGCCTATGGAAGGCCCGTCGGCACTGAGCCAGTGGTCTCGGTGCGGACCGTGCATCTCAGACTTTCGACGGAGCCGCCGGCCGCGACGCGGAACGTCTGGCGCGTGCCGATCCGACAGACGGTGTTTCAGGGAGATTTTAC
>Ga0310811_10012443_pt1 | contig 11045 bp, 9 predicted proteins | sample YCmetagenome_FD_207642 | JGI IMG/M metagenome (GOLD analysis project Ga0310811, IMG submission 207642) | Soil microbial communities from experimental microcosm in Duke University, North Carolina, United States - YC | ecosystem: Engineered > Artificial ecosystem > Soil microcosm > Unclassified ...
GGTTGCGCAGGTGCGGGGTCTCGGTGAGGGCGATGGTCACCTGATCGACGATCTGCTCGGTGTCCAGCACGGTGTCCAGGGACTCCACCAGACTGGGCACGTCGCCGGGGTGCAGGTGCAGCATCGTCAACAGCTGGCGCACCGTGAGCTGGTAGCGCTGGCGGATGAACTCCCGCACCGCGTCCGGGTCGAGTGCGTCCAGCGCGGCAACGGAGGTGACGTGCCTGGACAGCCACAGCGGCTTCGCCTCGACCGGCCAGCCCCGTTCCCGCGCGGCGTTGTTGACCAGGGCGGAGAGCAACTCGCCTTCCCGCATCGGGCACCACACCACCGGCGTGCCAGCCTCGTGCGCCTTGAGCGCCACCCACTCGGCGAACCCGGTGAGCACCGGTCCGAGAACGGAGGCGCCGTAGCGCCAGGCGGTGAGCACCGCCGCGGTGACCGAGGGTGCGTGCGCCTGCAGGGTTCGCGCCCGCAAGGTGGTGATGCCGAAGTCGCCGTGAACCGGGTCGACCAGCTCGCCGAAAGGGCCGGCGGAGTCCAGCGTCTCGCCTTCACGCCTGATGATGTGCTCGAAGTCCGCGTCGATCCGCTCGTAGTGCACGGTGCGCACACCGAGCCCGGCCGGCACCGCGTGGTCGGCGACCGCGTTGTCCCCGATGTGCAGGACCTGGGACGGTGTCCGACCGATATTGCTCAGCACGATCTCCCACAGGCCGGAACCCTTGTCGGTGCCGTGCTGATGGGAACGAAAGATGTGCACGTCCTCGAGCGGGCCGATCTCCGGTCTGTCGAGCAGGTGGGCCAGCTGATCCTCGGTGAAATAGGTGTCGGAGACGAGGACGACCGGAATGCCGTGCTGCTTCGCCGCCGAGATCACCGCCGCGATATCGAGGTCGACAACGGTGAAACTGCGTTCGATATGCAACTCGGCGGCGACGAGTTCAGCCAGATTCGCGCTGTCGAAGACGTCGTCCGGCATCGCCTGCCAGATGTCGTAAAGGGAGACCTCTGAGCCCAGCGAGCCTCGGCGGCTGCGCGCCTTCTCCTCGGCGCCGATGCGCATACGGCGGAACGCGGCGTCACTGACCCATGCCGGCGCACGGCCTGAGGTCCGAAGATGCGCGCCGAGCACCGTGAACAGATCGGTCGGGCGTGGCACCCTCCGCCACAGAATGGTGTCGAAGATATCAAGCGAGAGGACCGAGCATGATTTGTCGGCGATCATCCGTAAGACGCCGTCCAACTGGGCATGCTTCTGTGCCGCCACGATGATCCCGTCCCCCATGTCTACCTTTGCCGCGCACCGCAGCCCCCTGCCGCTCGGCGTCGACGGACAAGCTAGCAGCGGTCGTGACGCTTACCGTGACGTATCCATGACGCGACCGTGGACAAACGGGTCGCGGTAGGGATCGCCCTCAGGTCGCACCTTGACCAGCGCCGACATGCCTTCCGTGTCACATGCGGTCCGGAGGTGCCGCAGGGAGACAAGTATGACGCGCATGTGACATTCGAATGTGGCTGGCGCGGGGCCATCGCGGTGTACTTCTTGCGCACGGGCGGCACTCTGCCACGCCGGCGGTCACTCCCCCGCGGCCTCCGCCGACACCGAGTCCAGCAGCTCGGCCATCCGGTCCAAGGTGTCCTTCTGCTCGGCCAGCTCGTACCTGCCGGCCAGTTCGCGCGGGTCGTGGTGGCCGACGAAGGCCAGCTGCGGGGCGTCCTCCCAGACCAGCATGCGTAGCGGCAGGTCGAGCCCGACCCGCGGATCAGCCGCCATCAGGCCGGTGCCGGCCTTGGGGTTGCCGAAGATCACCACGTCGATCGGCGGCAGCGACAGCTCGGCCTGCCGGGCGTTGGCGGCGTGGTCGATGTGCGCGAAGATCGTCAGCTCTCGCCGCTCCAGCGCGGCGATCAGCCGCGCGACGGTGGATCTCTGGCCGAGGGTGCTCTTCCGGATCATCACGGGCCCAGTCTCCACCCCGTGTCACGGTCTGTCCTCACGGGCGAACCGCCCATGATCGGCAATACTCGCCGGCGTGCTGATCGTGACCGGGGTGGCGGCGCTGGCATGGCTGTACCTGCTGCTGGCGCACGGGGGCTTCTGGCGGACGTCCGAACGGCTGCCGGCAGGAGGACCACCGACGACCTGGCCGGCGGTGGTGGCCGTGGTGCCGGCCAGGGACGAGGCCGACATCCTCGGGCTGACGTTGCCGACGCTGCTCGGGCAGGACTACCCGGGGCCGTTCCGGGTGATTCTGGTGGACGACGCGAGCACGGACGGCACGGCGCAGGCGGCGCTGGCGGTGGGGACGGGGCGGCTGGACATCGTTCGCAGCGAAGGACCGCCGCCGGGCTGGGCCGGCAAGGTGGCGGCGATGCAGACCGGGGTCCGCAACGCCAGCGACGGTGAGTACCTGCTGTTCACCGACGCGGACATCGCGCATCCGGCCGATGGCGTGCGGAAGCTGGTGACGGCGGCGCTGGCCGACGACCGGGCGCTGGTGTCGCAGATGGCGTTGCTACGCACGGAGACCTGGTGGGAACGGCTGATCGTGCCGGCGTTCGTGTACTTCTTCAGCCTGCTGTATCCGTTCGGCAAGGTGAACGACCCGCGGTCACGGATCGGCGCGGCGGCGGGCGGCTGCATGCTGGTGCGGCAGGAGGCGCTGGAGCGGGCCGGCGGTCTGGCGGCGATCAAGGACGCGCTGATCGACGACGTGGCGTTCGGGCAGCTGCTCAAGCGCGGCGGCCACCGGACGTGGTTGGGGCTGTCGACCTCGGTGACCAGCCGGCGGCCGTATCCGAAGCTGGCCGATCTGTGGCAGATGGTGGCCCGCTCGGCCTACACCCAGTTGCGGACTTCGCCGTTGCTGCTGGCGGGCTGCGTGCTGGGGCTGCTGCTGATCTTCGTGACGCCGGTGCTGGCCGTGATCGTGGGGCCGCTCGACGTACGGCTCCTGGGGTTGCTGGCGTGGCTGGTGATGGCGGGAACTTATCTGCCGATGGTGCGGATGTACCGGCTGCCGCTGTGGCTGGCGCCGACGCTGCCCGCGGTGGCGGTGCTGTACACGGCCATGACGGTCGACTCGGCCCGCCGGCACTGGCTGGGCAAGGGCGGCGCGTGGAAGGGCCGAACCGCGAAAACCTGCCAGTAGTTGTCAGTCTCCTGGATGAGGATGGTCCGCATGGCAACACTGATGACGCCCCCGACCGGCACCGACGAGCGTGCCGCCCTCTTGACCTTCCTGGCCAACCAGCGCGATGCGCTGATGGCCGCCGTGCAGGGTCTGACCGACGCGGACGCCGGCAAGACGTCCACGGCCAGCGCCCTGTCGCCGCTGGCCCTGCTCCGGCACGCCAACCGCACCGAGCGCCGCTGGGTGCTGGCCGCGCTGGCCGGCCAGGAGCTGCCGGGCGAGTGGCCGCCGGCGGACTGGTCCAAGGAGTTCGTGCTGGACGCCGAGGACTCCATCGCCGCGTCGATCGCCGCCTACCGCGAGACCGCCCGCGGCACGGAGAAGATCGTCAACGGTCTGGAGTCGCTGGACGTGCCGTGCCGCAACGAGCAGGCCGCCGCGTTCAACGCCCGGTGGGTGCTGCTGCACCTGATCGAGGAGACCGCCCGGCACGCCGGCCACGCCGACATCATCCGAGAGTCGCTGGACGGCGCGCTGGCCCCGGCGCTGATCGACCAGCTCAACGCCGGCAAGTAACCGTCCGGCCGGCCGGAACGAAGACCCGGGCATGGGCTACGACCTGGAGAAACGACTCGTGGTCGGCATCGCGTCGAGCGCCCTGTTCGACCTGGCCGAGTCGGACGCGGTGTTCCGGCAGGACGGCGAGGAGGCGTATCGGCGCTACCAGGAGGAGCACCTCGCCACGCCGCTGCGGCCGGGGGTGGCCTTCCCGTTCGTCCGAAGGTTGTTGTCGCTCAACGACATCAGCCCGGACGATCCGGTGGTCGAGGTGATCGTGCTGTCGCAGAACGATCCCGACACGGGGCTGCGGGTGCTGCGGTCGGTCGAGCACCACGGGCTGGGCATCACCCGGGCCGTGTTCAACCAGGGTCGCGCGCCCTACCGGTTCATGCCGGCGCTGAACATGTCACTTTTCCTGTCGGCCAACGAATCCGACGTCCGCGCGGCGGTCGCGGCCAAGCTGCCGGCCGGGCGGGTGCTCGACTCGGCGTTCACCGACGACCCGGCGGACCGGGAGCTCCGGGTGGCCTTCGACTTCGACGGCATCCTGGCCGACGACGCCTCGGATCAGGTGTGGCAGCGGGAGGGCCTGCCGGCGTTCCAGGGCCACGAGGTCGCCAACATGGTCACGCCGCACGAACCGGGGCCGTTGCGGGACTTCCTGGCCGGCCTGCACCGGATTCAGCGACGCGAGGAGCAGCACCGCGCCGCCAATCCGGCCTATCGGGGCCGGCTTCGGATCGCCATCGTCACGGCCCGCGGCGCACCGGCGCACGAGCGGGCCGTGACGAGCCTCAAGCGGTGGGGCGTCATGGTCAACGACGCCTTCTTCCTCGGCGGCGTGGGCAAAGCCGGCGTGCTCGACGTGCTGCGGCCGCACATCTTCTTCGACGATCAGCCACACAACCTGGCCGGATTGCACGTGCCCGGCGTGCACGTGCCGTTCGGCGTGATCAACGAGCAAGCCGACTGAGCGCGTGCGGCAAGGGCTGGTCGGCGTCGAGCGGGCGGGCGTCGACGATGGTCTTGTTGTCGAACACCGCCATGGCGTGATCCGCCGGCAGGGCGTTGAACCAGCGGCGCAGCAGGTAGGCCCGGCCCTTGTCGGTGGGGTCGCCGGTGAGGCGGAGCCGGGCCATCCCGCCGTCCGGGAAGACGTCGAGGCGCACGTGCTGCACGGGTCGGTCGACGTTCAGCACGAAGCGGTGGCGGGTGTCAGGCTGCAACCGGGTTTTGGGCATCAGCTCGAACCAGGCCGACGGGTCGTCGACGCGGTCGGCGCAGCCGCTCAACGAAGCCCAGCCGGGGGCATTGCCCTTGAAGTGGCTGGTGTCGAGCTCGGCGATACGGATGACGCCCTCGGCGGCGAGGCGCAGCAGGACCCAGTCGTTGCCGTCGTCGCGGCGGCGGGCGGTCTCCCAGCCGTCGCCCATGACGGCGGCGAAGCCGGGGGAAATCAGGTTGGTGGGCTTGGAGTAGAAGACGTTGCTGGCGTCGAGGATCTCGCCGCCGTTCTCCAACGCGGCGAGGTCGACGGCTCCGACCAGTAAGCGCGGGTCGGCGATGGGGTCGCCGTGCACGCGGAGGCGAGCAACGCCGCCGTCGGGGTAGATCGTCAGCCGCACATGGGTCCAGCGGCGGTCGGAGTCGACGTCGAAGGCGTTCTCGGCGTCGCCGGCGAGCTTGGAGCGCGAGACGATCGGGTGCCAGGAGGCGGCGGCCAGTTCGTCGGCCGACGGGTAGCCCTCCAGCGCGCACGCCTCGACCGAGCCCTCGGGCGGGTAGTTGCCCTTGAAGAACGCGGTGTCGATGATGACGCCCCGCACCACGCCGGCCACCCCGAGCCGCACGATCGCCTGGTCGACGCCGGGCTCACGGCGGCGGCGCGTCTCCCAGCCGTCGTAGACCTGGCCCTTGTGGCCGAAGGTGTAGGTCTGGAACACGGGCGGTTCCGGCTTGATCAGGTTCTCCCGCTCGGCGAAGAACTCGTCGTTCGCCCACGGCACCCCGCCGCCCAGCCGACGGGAGGCGAGATCGGGCAGCGTGGTCCAAGCCGGTGTCATGAATCTCCTCTGCTCAACAGCTTGCCGAACGGCCGGTCGATGACTTCGCGGCCACGCAGCCAGGTGGTGCGCACGACGCCGGTCAGCTCACGACCGTGATAGGGGGTGACGGGGTTGCGGTGGGCCAGCTTGTGCACGTCGACGGTGAACGGCTCGTCGGGGGCGAACCGGCTCAGGTCGGCGTCGGCACCGACAGCGATCTGGCCTTTGGTGGCGAATCCCGCCAGCAAAGCGGGTTTGGTGGCCATCCAGGCCACGACCTGCGACAGGTCGAAGCCACGGCGGCGAGCCTCGGTCCAGACGGCCGGCAGCCCGAGCTGGAGACTGGCGACGCCGCCCCACGCGTGCCCGAAATCGCCGGTGTCCAGGCGTTTGAGGTCCTCGGTGCAGGGCGAGTGGTCGCTGACGATGAAGTCGATCACGCCATCGGCCAGGCCCTGCCACAGCGCGTCGCGGTTGGCGTCCTCCCGGATGGGCGGGCAGCACTTGAACTGGGTGGCGCCGTCGGGGATGTCCTCGGCGTTGAAGCACAGGTAGTGCGGGCAGGTCTCGGCGGTGATGCGCAGGCCGTCGGCCTTGGCCTCGGCGATCAGCGGCAACGCGTCGGCCGAGGACAGGTGCAGGACGTGCACGCGGGCCCCGGTCCGCCGGGCCAGCGCGATCACGGCCTTGATCGCCTCGTTCTCGGCCTTCCGCGGCCGGGAGGCCAGGAAGTCCTGGTAGCGACGGCCGCATGAGGGCGGTGCGGCGTCGATGACCTCGGCGTCCTCGGCGTGCACGATCATCAGGCCGTCGACATCGCGCAGCACCCGCAGGGCGTCGGCCAGCTCGAAGTGGGTCAGCGGCGGGAACTCCGGCACGCCGGAGTCGAGCAGGAAGCACTTGAAGCCGAACACGCCGGCCTCGTGCAACGGGCGCAGCGATTCAAGGTTGCCCGGCACCGCCCCGCCCCAGAAGCCGACGTCGACGTACACCCGGCCCTCGGCCGTCTTGCGCTTGACCTGCAACGCGTCCGGGTCGACGGTCGGCGGCAGGCTGTTCAACGGCATGTCGACGATCGTCGTGACGCCGCCGGCCGCCGCCGCCCGGGTGGCGGTGTCGAAACCCTCCCACTCGCTGCGCCCGGGATCGTTGACGTGCACGTGCGTGTCGACCAGGCCGGGCAGCAGCACCTCGTCGTCGTCGAGCGTGATCGTCGCGGCCGCGGGCGGCGGGTCGTCGATCGGCTCGACCACAGCGATACGCCCGTCGCGGATGCCAACGGCGACCGGCCTGATCCCCTCCGGCGTCACCGCGCGCCGCGCCACCACCGTCAGATCCACTGTGGACATAGATCCTCCTCGGGCCCGCTCAGCAGCATAGGTGATCTCTCACGATGCGCTCGGCCGTCGCCTCCAGCAAGGGGCCCGGTCTGGCCCGGCAGCGCGCCGGGTCCGGCTCCAGGTCGGTCAGCGCGTACGCGGCGCTGATCCCCGTGCCGACCAGGTCATCGGCAGTCAGGGAACACACGCCGGCAACCGCGACGACCGGCACGCCCCGGGCCGCCCGGGCGACACCGACCGGGGCCTTGCCGCGCAGCGACTGGGCGTCCAGGGAGCCCTCGCCCGTGATCACAAGCGAGGCGTCGTGCAGGGCGTCGCCGAAGCCGAGCAGGTCAAGCAGCACGTCAACACCGGCCCGGCGAACGGCCCCTAGCACTGCTAGCGCCGCATAGCCCACTCCCCCGGCGGCCCCGGCACCAGGCAGGTCGGGGTCGCCGCCAACGACCTTGGCCCATCGATCGAGCGCCTCGGAGAGCAATGAGACTTGAAGCGGTGAAGCGCCCTTCTGCGGACCGTAGACCGGCGCGGCGTCGGACAGCGGGTTGTCGACGTCGGTCGCAAGTACCAGTTCTACCTGCGACAACCGGCTGTCGAGGCCGGTGAGATCGAGCCGGTCGACGTGGGCCAGGCCACCGCCGCCCGGCTCGACCGGCACGCCGTCGACGTCCAGCACGACCGCGCCGAGGGCCCGGAGCATGCCCGCACCGCCGTCGGTGCAGGCGCTGCCGCCCAGACCGAGCACGATCCGTGAGCAGCCGAGGTCCATCGCCACCCGGATCAGCTCGCCGACGCCGTAGCTGGTGGCGGACATCGGCGAACTGCCCCAGCCGAGCCCGGACGCCTGCGCGAGCTCCACGACGGCGGTGTGCCCGCGCAACGCCAGCATCGCGCGGACCGGCGTGCCCAACGGCCCGGTCACCATCGTGACAAGCCGATCGAAGCCGGCAGCACAAGCGGCGTCCACGGTGCCCTCGCCACCGTCGGCAACGGGTACCACCCGCACCTCGACGGTCGGGTCGGCCCGCCGCAGGCCGGCCGCCAGGTGATCGGCGACCTGGCCGGCGGCGAGCGTGCCCTTGAACTTGTCCGGGGCCAGCAGCACCTTCACCTCAGCTGACCGGCTCGAACTCGACCACGGTGTTCAGCGCGCTGCCCATGGACGCGTTGGCGGCCCGGTCGATCATGATCTCGACCAGCACCGGCCGGCTGGTCCGGGCGGCCTCCTTGCGGGCCCAGGCCAGCGCGTCGGTGATCTCCGACGGCTCGGTCACCCGACGGCCGGCGCAGCCGTAGGCCTCCATGATCTTGACGTTGTCCGTGCCGTGCTCGTCGTAGTGGATGTCGACCTGGTAGTTCATGTGGTAACCGGTCTCGGCCTGCCGGATCAGCCCCAGGTACTCGTTGTTCAGCATGATCAGCACGAACGGCACGTCGTACTGCGCGGCCACCGCCAGCTCCTCGACCAGGAACTGGAACGAGTAGTCGCCGACCACCGCGACCACCTCGGCGTCCGGCTTGGCCGTGCGCACCCCGATCGCCGCCGGGATCTCCCAGCCGAGCGGGCCGGCCTGGCCGCAGACCTGGTAGTGCCGGGGCAGATGCGCCCGCTGGAACTGGCCCGACCAGATCTGGTAGAGCCCGATCGCGGTGACGAAGTAGGTCTCCGGGCCGTAGAACTCGTTGATCTCCCGGAACACCCGCGGCGCCTTGATCGGCACGGTGTCGAAGTCGTCCCGGCGCGGCAGCTCGGTCCGCAGCTCGGCGATTCGCCCCACCCACTGCTGCCAGCGCCGCTTGGTGTCGTGCTTCTTCGCCGCCGCCAGCAGCGCCTCCAGGAACAGCTTGGTGTCGGCGACGATGCCGAGATCGGGTCCGAAGACGCGGCCGATCTGCAACGGGTCGACGTCCACGTGCACGAACTTCCGGTCGCCACGGTAGGTGGACAGCTCACCGGTGTGCCGGTCGCCGAACCGCGCGCCGAGGGCCAGCACGAAGTCGGACTCCAGGAACAGCGCGTTGGCCCAGCGCTGGCTGGTCTGGATGCCGGCCATGCCGGCGAACAGCTCGTGGTCCTCGGGCAGACATCCCTTGCCCATCAACGTGATCTGCACCGGCACGCCCAGCAGCTCGGCCACCTCGCGCAGCACGCCGGACGCCTCGCCGCTGATCACGCCACCGCCGGCCAGCAGCAGGGGCCGTTCGGCCGCCAGCAACATCTCCAGGGCCCGTTCGACCCGCGGCTGGTGCGGGGCGACGGACTCGATCGGCAGCGGGGCGTCGATCGCGCCGTCCCACTCGATCTCCTGCTTCTGCACGTCCAGCGGCAGGTCGATGAGCACCGGGCCGGGCCGTCCGGACCGCGCGACGCGGAACGCCTCGCGGAAGATCCACGGGGCCTGCGCCGCCTCCTTGACCTGCACCGCCCACTTGGTGACCGGCTTGGCGATCTCCACGATGTCGACCGCCTGGAAGGCTTCCTGGTGCAGCTTGGTCGACACCGCCTGGCCGGTGATGCACAGGATCGGCACCGAGTCGGCCTGCGCGGTGTACAGGCCGGTGATCATGTTGGTGCCGGCCGGGCCGGAGGTGCCGACCGCGACGCCGACGTTGCCGGTGGTGCGGGCCCAGCCGTCGGCCATGTGGGTGGCGCCCTCCTCGTGCCGCACGATGAGGTGGTCGATCGGGCTTTCCTCCAGTGCCGCGTAGAACGGCAGGATCGCGGCGCCCGGGCAGCCGTACACGATGTCGACGCCTTCGGACGCGAGCACCTCGACGACCGCCTGCATGACGGGGATCTTCGGCATCGGTCAGTCCCTTCCGGACAGGGTCTCGACGACCTTGAGCAGGGCGGAGTGGTCGAGCGAGCCGTGGCCCATGGCGCGGGCGGCGGCGATCAGCTGGGCGGTGAGGCCGGCCATCGGCAGCGACACGTCGGCCTGCCGGGCGGCGGCCTGCACGATGCCCATGTCCTTGTGGTGCAGGTCGATCCGGAAGCCCGGCCGGAAGTCGCGGGCGATCATGGAGTCGCGTTTGAGGTCCAGGATGCGGCTGGCCGCCAGGCCGCCGGCCAGCACGTCCATGCCGGCCTTGGCGTCCACGCCGGCCGCCTCCAACAGCACGATCGCTTCGGCCACCAGCGCGTAGGTGCCGCCGACGACCAACTGGTTGGCCGCCTTCACCACCTGGCCGGCGCCGTGCGGGCCGACGTGCACGATGGTCTTGCCGAGGCTGTCGAGAATCGGCAGCGCTTCGGCGAAGTCCTCGGCCGTGCCACCGACCATAATGGACAGTGCGGCGTTCTTGGCCCCGGTCTCGCCGCCGGACACCGGCGCGTCCAGTACACGGATTCCCTTGCGTGCGGCCGATTCCGCCACGTTCTTGGACGTCTCGGGGCGGATCGTGCTCATGTCGATCAGCAGCAGTCCGTCGCCGCCGGCCGCGATGACCTCGGCGGTGACCGCTTCGACGTGCTCGTCCTGCGGCAGCATGGTGATCACGATTTCCGCGCCGGCGATGGCGTCGCTGACGCTGCCGGCCCGCTGCCCGCCGGCCTGGGCCAGCTCGGCCAGGGCCGATTCGGAGAGGTCGAAGCCGGTCACGGTGTGGCCGGCGGCGACCAGGTGGCCGGCCATCGGCGAGCCCATGATGCCGAGGCCGATGAAGCCGATCTTGCTCATTGTGCCTCCTGAAAGTCTTTCAGCCAGCCGAAGCTGTCGACGGTCGCGCCGGTCGGCCGGTACTCGGCCCCGACGTGGCCGCGATAACCGTTGGCGGCCAAGGTGGTCAGGTGTCGCAGCAGCTCGAGCTGCCCGCTGCCGGGCTCGCCGCGGCCAGGGGCGTCGGCGAACTGGACGTGGCCGATGCGCTCGATGTGCTTGCTGGTCACGGAATCGAGGTCGTCGCCGTTGACCGCGAGGTGGTAGAGGTCGCACAGCAGCGCGACGTTGTCCAGCGGCACC
>Ga0310811_10012444_pt1 | contig 11044 bp, 12 predicted proteins | sample YCmetagenome_FD_207642 | JGI IMG/M metagenome (GOLD analysis project Ga0310811, IMG submission 207642) | Soil microbial communities from experimental microcosm in Duke University, North Carolina, United States - YC | ecosystem: Engineered > Artificial ecosystem > Soil microcosm > Unclassified ...
GTGGTGGCGCCTGGGACCGCCACCGCGGCGGACGCTGCACTAATCACCGGCACCACCCCGGCGGAGGCGACAGAGAGCGCGCCCACCATATTTCCGCTGGCGACGTCCGCCACCAATTGGGCCACAAGCGATATCACCGTGCTCCCGAGCGACGCCGAATTGTCCTGCAACACCGTACAGGTAATCTTGTATGGCACCGGATCGACGGATTTCGTGTCAGCGGCGAACTCAGACACGATCACCTGATAGCTGAACACGTCCCAGGCGAGCGTGACCACCGCACCGCTTTTGCGGATGCTGTCCAGCAAGCGCACGCGCACCGAACGGTTCGGCCCGGTGAATTTGCCGCTCCATGAAATGCTGTTCTCGAACGGCCCCATCGCATCGAGGCATAGCCCGCCGCCCACCATCGGATGGGCGCCGATCATCTGCTTGCCGCCCACCGGCATGGCTTCCGGCAGTTCCAGGCCGGAGAGCTGCATCGGCCCGATGGTAAGCGTGCCATAGCCGCCGAACATCTGCCCGGCGGCCTGCACAGCGGAAAGCACCGAACTGGTGATGCTCATGCTCATGGCTGATACGATCCTGGTGCGGGAACACCCGGTGCCGGCGGCACGAGGTGATTGTTGAGCCCCGTGGGCGCGGTCGGCATGGACGCTTGATGCTGCGCCAGCATGTTGACCGTCGCGCTGGTCAGCGCGTCATGATTTGTCACCATTGTCGGGATCGGCGACTGGTCCGTGACGATCCGGGTGTAAACCGGCCGATCGGGTGTCGCACCTGGCACGGGCACGCCACCAAGTTGCGTGCCGTCACGGCCCGGCGGCTGTTCCCGCGCCGCCAGTTGCTCGGTAGCAACCGCCAATGTCGCGGTCACAATCGCGCCGATGATCGTAGCACCATCCGCGGCGCCACCACCGGCCGCGCCCGAATATGCAATGTCCCCGACCGGAGCGGCGGCCTTTCCACCCGGTCTTCGGATGCGCCGCCACGTCCCCTCGATCGCCGCACCGACGCGTGTCTCACCATCCCGCCCCATGTCCGACTCGCCCGCCATCGCGGCGCGTCTAACAGGATGATTCTGAATGTTACGGTCTTGGTTCGTTGCACCTGCGCGCCCGGAGGCGAAGCTGGCGACGTTGCGCAGGCTACTCACGGTCCTGTACCACAAGGCCACATGCGCTTCGGCTCCGGCTGGAATGCCGGCGAGAGGCGCCTTGTACCGCCCATCATCGTTGGCACGTATGAACACCGCCTGCAGGGCCTGCTCGTCCCTCATGCCGTCCGGCGTAGCCGTCGCCAGCAGGCTCGGCAGCTCCGCTGCCGTCACCCGGTCAGCATGCCTTTTGGCTCGGGCGTGCCCGTGCTCCGGCGATGGCGTGCCCGAAGCTACATGCTGGGCCACCGGCACAGACGCCGGGGCGTTGCGGCGCGGCACGTGGGCGGCATGAATGATCGGCCGCCCCGTCGCCGGCGTGACGTCGAAAGATGACGCGGCATCCGGCTGTAATAACGGCCGTGCAGCCACGCCGGCCGCCGCCTGTTCCCTCATGCCGCTTATAGGGCTGCCCTGGCGGGGCTTGTGCAGCGACACCCGTGGACGCGGATCCGCCCCGCCGGCCGCTGTTGCCGCCCCTTGGGTTGGCGCACGGCTCTGCGCCAGCGTGGCGTTGACCTGATTGATAACATCTCGGAGCGTTCCCAATCGGGGCGGCTCATCACCCAGCAATTTCACGCCAAGTTCGTAAAGGTCGACCTTAGACATCGCTCGCCCTTCCGGCCCGATTGATGGAAGCGGTGAACATCTGCGGCAACGGCGGACAGACTGAGCAAGCCGCCTTCACCTCTCCTCGCCGGGCGCTAAAATCCGCAGCCAGGCGCGCGCCCGCTGCGCCTCAAGCTCTTTCACAATCATCACCACGGCCGCCCGGCGTGTCGCGCTCATGGCAAGCGCAGCCTCGATCGAGGGTGCGGCCCCGGCCACCGCCAGGAACACCGCCTCCCGCAACGCCGGGCGGCCAGCTAGTTTTTTGCCGCCACCTCACTCAATGGCGGCTCCGGCCAGGCCTCATGCATCGCGTTGAACGCCACCAGCAGACCCGCAGCGCCGAGCTGTTCAACCCGTGCGCGCACGTCATCCTGCGTTGCTGGAAAGGCCAACACTGCGCCATCCACTTTCCGCACCTGTGCCGCGAGATAGGCCGAAGCGATCCAGCCCGGCACGTCGGCATAGTCACCGGCGAGCTCGAACAGATCGAGTTCCTCCACAGCGGACAAGGGCGATGCCTCGATGGCGCGTGTCTCCGGCGGCACCACCACGTCGCGCAGCGCCTCGGCAATTTTCTTTATGCCGTCCACGCCCAAATCCCCGACCATCCCGCGGATATGCGTGCGGGAGAACGGGAACGGGTTGGGAATGCCATTGATGCTGCGCACCGCCGCAACCTGCAGCGCCCGGTTCCACCACACGCGATTGCCGCTCAGCTTCTGCTCGCGCCCAGTGCCAGGCGCATCAACGCCCTCGGCCAGCCGCATCGCCTCATGCGGTTCGGCCGGCTTCAGTTCCAGAATCCGGCCGTCATCCAATGTCACGGTGATCATGCGTTGCTATAACTCTCAGCTGCCCATTCGATTGTCTGCAACACCGAACGGCCCGGCTCATAGCGGCCGATATCCGTGATCGTGAAGGTCACGGTCGAAAAATGTTGCGTCGTCTGGGTGCCGTTCAATTCGCAGATGGTCAGGGTCAGCGAGCCGGTGGGAATCGCCGCCCCGGTTTTCCAGGCCTGGAACATCTGCTCGTAAAGATTTTCGATCTGATTGTTCACGCGGGCAAACTGAATCGTGCCGGTGGGGCCACGCATCACCACCACCGAATTGGTCACGCCGTTCAGCGTCTGCACGTCAACCCGCTTCTGGTTCGGGTTGGTGGTGATCTGCGTCATCTCCGGCACCGTGATCGCCCCATAGGGGCCGATCAACGTGGCGCGGACATTTTCACCAATGGTAAATTGCGGCATGGGTCGGTCCTCCCGTTACGACGATGAGCCGGACGAAGACGAGATGGTCACCGTCTGGCCGCCCTCGACATTGACGATGAACTTCTCGTTGATCGCCTGGTATTGGATCTGCACGTCCGCCTGCACATACCCCAGCGCGGTGCGCGATGCAGGATTGTTGCTGGTGTCGCACACCACCGAGAACGGTAGCGCGCCGTCCGTGCTGCCGAGCAGACCTTGGCTGAGCATGCCGCTGAGGAAGCTCAGCAAGGTCGCCTTGATGTTGAGGAACAGCTGCGCGTTCACCACCTGGCCGACGTACCGGCCCATGCCGGCCTGCAGCGTGGCGGCGATATAATCGGTCAGGCGCGTGTAGTTGTCGCCGTTCATGGCGGCGCTGGACGAGGTGTTGAAGCCGCCGCGCACGCCCCAATAGGCGCCGCCCGGCTGCGGGTTGGCGATTACGTCAAGCCCGTTCTGGAACAGCACTGAGAGATCGGCGCTGGCATAAGCGCTCTGCTGCGCGGTGCCAGGGATGCCGGATTTCTGCGTGCCGACCACACCGTAAAGCGGCTTGTTGAGCGCGGATTGTTCAGGCGAAAGGTTGGCCAGTCGTCCCGCCACGAAGGCTTGCGGCGAGACCAGGCGCAGAACGTTATTGGCGGTATCCTGCCAATAGACCCAATCGCCGAACATCAGCTTCGCCCACGGCGAGTCCACGCCCGCCGTCTGCTTGTTGGCCACGGCCGTGGTGATCCCCGTTGCATTCAGCGCTTCGCCCGGCGGATCGGTCATGATCATGTAAAGCCCCTCGGCCACCGCAAAGGCGATCTGCGTGGCCCAAGTGGTGGAACTCGTCACATCCGCCAGCATGGCGATGCCGCAGCCCTGACCCTGCAGGGCATACATGCCGCTGTACGGCGGGGTGTTCACGCCCAGCATCAGCGTGTCGGTCATGGCGGCCACGCCATCGGTGCCGCCGGTAAAGGCGTAAGTGGCGGCGATGATGGTACCGGCCGTGCCGGTCGCGCTCGCGCTCACGATCTGCGACGGGCCGCGCAGCGCGCTGCACCCGTTATTGATCGCGTTGGCCAGGTTCGCCCACACCGTGGTGGTGGTGCCGGCAATGTTATCGAAGACTTCCGGCGTGAAGCCGGGAATGGTGAGGGTGAGGCGCCAGCTGTTCGCCGCCGAGCCGGCGGAGATCGTGGCCACGATGTTGTTGCCGAGCGTGCCGGTATATTTCGCCGTCAGCGTCAGCGCCGAGAGGATCGCTACGCTGGCTTTGGCGTCGGTGCCGTCCGTGGCGCGCACGCAGCGGAAATTCTGCGCCCCCTGCTGCACGGCAATCGCCGTCGCGGTGCCCATGTCATATTGCCGCGGCATCACCGGGCCAAAGGCGGCGGCATAATCCGCCATGTCGCCGATCACAGTGGGAACGCCGACCGGCCCCCAGGTGGCGGTACCGACGATGCCCAGAACATCGGTCGGCACGCCATTCAGCTGCGTGATGGAAGGCGGAACAATCACGACATAAAGATCGGGCACGATCAGCGCAGTGGTGTTGAGCGTGCCACTTTGAACAATCGGCATGAGGGAGTCCTTGCGCAAAGGGTTAAAACTGGGCCGTTCTGGTTTCGCTGCACAGGCCCAAAATCGAAGAAGTTTTTGCGCCGCTTTTTTCAAAAAGCGGCCTCTTTCTTTTCTCTTACGTAACTGTGATCGGCGACAACACGATGCCGCCCTGCACGGTGCCGCTTGAGGATTTGAGCCAGACGGACAGATAATACGTGCCAGCAACGTTCGGGGCGCAGGCATAGGCCGCGACGGCCGCGCCGCCATTGATCACGCTGGTGGCATTGCTGCTGGTGCCATAGGTCACGCCGCTCTCGCCGCTCGTGGGAATCGTGGTGGGCGCGGTCGTGGTCCAGAAAATATGCGCAGTGTCGCCGCTGGTGGCATCGGCAGGCGAGAGCGTGAATTGCAGCGGGATCGAGGTGGTCGGCGTGCCGCCGGCGGCCGCGCCGTTGGTCGCCGAGGAATAAGATGTCGCCGGGGCAAAGTTCGGATTGATAGCCCACGTGTATGTTGACCCATATGTGTTCGCGATGGTCGGCGCGCCAGCGCCCGCGCTCACGGTCACGGCGGCGGACACAGCCTGCACGCCGGTGCTGTTGGTCTGCTCGGCCCAGATGTAATAGGTGCCGGTGGCGTTCGGCGTGATGATAACGCTCCATGTGCCACTATTCACAGTCGCTGCCGTCCATGATGTCGGCGCCACGGTCGCGGCGTTGGAGAGCCCCACCTGCACAGGGCTACCGCTCGGTGTCACCGTGCCGGTGATCGCCAAAACGGTGCCGACCGTGCCGGTGGCCGGTGGGCTGGTCAGAGTGATCGAGGGCGCTGAGGTCGGCGTACCCGCGCCCGCCGCCGCAGCCGCCAATGCTTCGATGGCCGCGAACGAAAACGGTGTCGCGCCAGGTTGGTTCACCGGCGGCGTAGGTGCAAAAACCATGGAGACTCCTTAATTGTGGAAGATTGACTTCACACCAGAAGGGATATGGGTGTTGTAAAAAATCGCCGACAAAGCGAAGATGACAGAACCGATGAACCAGAGCACGGCCTTTCCACCCTGAATGCGATATTTATCCGCGCGCAAATCCTCAATCTGCGCCTCAAGACTCTTGAGGTCTCCCTGTGCTGCTTCGAGCAGAACTTGCAGTTTCGCGATGCTGATCGCATCATCGATTTCGGTCATGACAGAGCAATCCCAAACTCAGCGCTAGCTGATGCGCCGCTGCCGGTCATGGTCATGGGCGAGACCAGTGGCATGTTCACACGCCACCCGGCACCCAGAAGCTGATTCAAGTCGCACTGCGCCGGCACCGCGATCGACCCGAAATTATCGGTGATGGCGCAGCCTCGGCCGATTTCCGTCAAGAGCTGATCGGCCCACATTTCGCCTGGCCATGGATAGAACAGCCGGCAGGCATTGGGTTCGTTCGTTGGGGCACTCGCCAGCGTGAGTTGCAAATGCGTCGCATCCAGCCGGACACAGGCCACGGCCTGGATGATCGGACCCGGCGCGGTGATGCTACCGCCATCCATGACGCTGAATCCCACCCCCTGGGCCGGCAGTGGCGCGGCCGTACCATCCGGCGAACTCAGCGCCGGCACCACCAGATCGGTGCCGCCATCATGCTGGATGGTGAGCACCACCGTCGCCCCCGCAAGCTTGGCCGCGACAATCTGCGGCCCGATCCCGGTTCCCAGCGAAGCGGGCAGCACAAAAGCTGGCGCTGCGCCCTTGGCGGTGAGCGTGCCCGTGGCGGCCGAGGCACCTGCCGCCGCCGCAGCGAGCGCGCCGGACCCCGTCAGGGCTCCGCTCGCACCCGCGGCCGCAGCCGCAGTGGCAGACAACCCAGGTTGCTGGCCAGTCAGGTTGCCGGTTGCCGTCGCGGAGGCCGCTGCCGTGCCGGACAACGCGCCCGAGCCTTTCAGCGTGCCCGCGGCCGTGGACACATCCGCCGCAGTGCCGACCAGCGCCCCCTCGCCCGCCAGAGCGCCTGTGGCCGTGCTGGCGACGCTTGCCGCGCCCGTGGCCTTGGCGGTGCCGGTGGGCGTGCCGATCGCTGATGACGTGGCACTCGCCGCGCCTGTTAGCGCACCGGAGGGAGGTGTTGCAGCGGCGTAAATCTGCCGCTTGGTGCGAGGCCGCAGCATCGCGAACGGCTCGGCGGCGAGCCGCGCAACCTCCGCAGCCGAGAGCACTCTGTTATGGATTAAAGCGTTGGATATTAGGCCAGTAAACCATTGACCATTTCCACCGCTTAGCGCCGAACCGATGGTTATATTAGACGTTTGGGCGCTAACAACCATCTCTCCAGAGGCGATGGCTACGCCGTCAACATACAAGGTGGAACCGCCAGCTACGCCACTTTGAAACGTGAACGCAGCATGATGCCATTTAGAATCGAATGTGTTTAAAGACGTGTCGCCAATGTTAGCCCCTCCAGACCCCCACTGCCAACCGTTAATCTGATTGCCGTGTACAAGCAGGAACCACGCTGATTGTTTACCGAACACGCCAGCATAACTGGTTAGCGTTGCTGTCTGGCAAAACCACGCCGAAATCGTGCCCGCCGTTACATCGAACGCCGGCTTTTCGGGCACATAGACTGAATTTGAGCCGGCAGCATAAAAAGACTGCCCAAATTTACTTGGCGCAAATAATGGCGAACCGTAATACGATCCAGCCGGCCCTTCGCAGAGATCATTGGCGTTGCCGTTGAGCGGCATGCACAGAACGAGCCCCGCTGCCAGCGGATCGTTCCAATTGATTTCCGCCTCTACGGAAGGTGCGACGAGCGTATCGTCAAACCTGGGATCATTAAACAGGCCCATGTGTTAGGCCCCCTGGACATTCCACCGATACAGAGTCGCCGTCACGGTGCCGGAAAACGCCACGCCGCTGTTATTGTAAATCTGAAACCCATAGTAAAACGGGTCCAAATCAAACGGCTCAAAATCAACGGTCAGAAACGAGCCAGAGGCCACCAGCTGCCGGATCGATTGCAGCGCGTTCGGCGATGGCGCTGCGGCAGCAGCACCCGGTGGGTTCGGGAGGTTCGAACCATCCGCCGCCTTGAGCCGATAGAGCGTGATAAACGGCGCGCCAGTCCCCGCCGTCAAAGCGGCTGAAAACGACAGCCGCACCATCCCGCGCAGATAGCTCATCATCCCCGCGGTATTGTCCACGAGCGAGGACGGCGCGGAATACGCCCCAGACCCGAGCGAGGACAGGCTTGCGATGGTGAGCGCCGTGCTGATTGGTGCAGCGTTTGAGAATGTCGTCATGGCTGGGCTCTCGCTGTTTGAATGTCACCCGCCGTTAAAGCGGGCTGCCAAGTCGCCGCCGTCACAGAGCCGAGCGCGGCGATCGCGGTGTAGGATGCGGCTGACACGTCGCCGGCCGTTTGCAGCACCTGCAACGGCGCCAGAAACCCGGGCCAGTCGGCGACGGATACGCTGTCCACTTTGCTGCCCGCCAGGCTCACGGCCAGTTTCGCCGCCGCGATTGCCGCGTCGGTGGTGGCCGGATTTGCAGGCCACCCGCTGGAATAGGCCGCGGCCGAGCGCACGGTGATGCGGTCCCAATCCGAAGTGCTCGCGAGCATCAGGATGCCGTGCAGCGTCGCGATGGAGACTGGCACGGCCTGCGTCGTGGTCTGCGCATTGAGCGCGGCCGCCGCTGCGCCGGGATCAGCAACGGCAGGCGACAACGCGGCATCAGCCGCCTTCACGGTCGCATAGGTCCAGGCCATGGCTCAGCTCATCGTCGTGGTGAACGCCCCGACAGCGAATTGCGGCGTGATGCCGGTGGAAACCGACAGCGAACACGGTGCGAATTCCAGCATGTTCCCGCCGGTCGCGGCGTCCCACGTCTGGAACGCCACGATGGTCGCGCTGCCGCTGGTATCGGTGCCGAAATTGATGACGCTCGAATTGCTGCCGCTTTCCGCAGAAGCCGCCGCCAACAGACCCGCCAGAGGGACGCGCGCATAGCCGGTATAAGTCGGCTCGGTTCCTGGCGTTGATGCGGTCGGCGTCGTGGTGGCGAGGCCGAGATAGACGGTCGGCATGGTGTAAGACGCAACGCCGCGGATATGGTCGATGAGTTTGTTCGCCAGATAGGTGGAAAGAGCAGCCATGCGGATGTTCCTTGTTGCGAAAGTTCAAGAATTGAAGGTGGTCAAGCGGCCGCGCTGTTGCTGGCCAGGATCGCGCGGGCCATCACCAGCGCCGCGCGCCGGTAGAACGCCACATTATCCGCCGCGTCACGATGGCCGGGATTTGGCGTCCCGGTGGTTTCAACGCCGGTGGCCGCATTCCAGTCATCGCCGCGGGTGATCGAATCGTAAGTCTGCCGGACCGCCCAGATCAGATTGTTCGCCGGATTCGCCGCCAACTCTGCCCAGGCCTCGCGCACCATGGCCGACCCGGCGGGCGTGCCATACGGCGGCCCGAACAACCCAAACGGCATCTGCGCCGCGCTTTTGCCGAAAGCGGCGCGGATCTGCCCGATGTCGTTCAGCAGCGCCGCCTTATAGACGGGCTTGTCCGCATAACCGAGGCCGCCGCTACCGCTGAAAGCGGTGAGCGCACTATCCGTCTCGCCCCAATAGAGGATGCCCGCCAACGTCGCCGCGCGCGCCGCCGTCGTCAGGCCGGCGATCATGGCGAGCATCGCCACGCCATCTGCGGTGTACGCCGCCGCACTGGCCGCCGCCGCCGTATCCCCGCCATAGCTGAGGAACGAGCCATAGCCCGCGACGCCGGTATAAACGCCCGCGCCGCTCACGTCCGAGGCGGGCCCGGAAACTTGCGCCGGCGTGCCGGCCGCACCGAGATAGGCCGAGACGGCTTGCGCCAAAGCCAGCAGCGCCCCGTCCTGATCGTTGGCATAGGCTGCGTTGCTCTGGCCGTGGCCAAACAGGGTGATGTTGGAGAGTCCACTGCCGCCACCGCCGCTGCTGGCGACATTTCCCGTCATCAGCGCCAGGCCGGGGCGGATCAGCAGCAGCCGGCCGGCGGTGATGATCTGCGCCGTCACAGCGCGGCCACCACGGTCGGCGTGCTGCCATAGGCATAGATGCGCGCGATGCCGCCGGCGGCGATCTGCGTGGCACCGGTGTTCGTGGTCATGCCCGAGAGCGCCACGGTCGTGCCTGAGGCATTGATGACGGTGCAGGCGAAACCGTCGCCCAGAGAGGCCAATAGCGGCGTCAGCGTGACCCCAGCCGCTTCCACCACCAAAATCCGCTGGTTATGCAGCGGGGTTTCCAGAGCGAGCGAGGCGGTGACGGGCACGGAAGGGAGCAGCAGCCCAGGCAATTGCGTGGCGAGCCATTGCGCGATCACGCTGAAAGGCTGTGCCAGGATGTTCTTGCCGCTCTGCGCCACCAAAGCCGTGTCGGTGCCCGAAGGCGCGCCCGCCGCCGGCAATTCATCGGGCGTCTCGCCCGCGGCGCTGCCGCCCAGCAGGCTCGCCACCACGGCGGTGGGAATGGGCAAGGCCGCCACGGTCTGCAAGGCGGGCGAGGCCACCAGAACAGCCCCGCTGACCGCCTGCGCCCCCGTCACCGGGTCATAGGCCCACACATACCACGTCCCGCCCGCCACGGGCGTCAAAGTGGTCGCAAACGTGCCGTTGGCGGTGCTCGCGGTGGTCCAGGCCCCGGTGGGCAGTGTGGTGGCGCTGGTCGAAAGCTGCACCTGCACCGTGTCGCCAGCCGGGGCAACGGTGCCGGTCACCGCCAGCGCCACGCCGACCGTGCCGGCGCCATTCACGGAAACCGTGACGGAATTGCTCATGAAAAACTTCCCAACATCGTGCCAGCAGGGTCGCCGACCACATTCCCGGCCCCATCGGTCATCACGCTGCCCATGTGCGGCCCGTCGCCGGCCCAGAAAATCTGTCCAGCCCCTGTGCCGACCAGCAGCAGCGGCGCCAGCGCGCTCGGCTGGGTCTGCAGCACGCCCTCATCGAACAGACAGCGGAACGAAAACCAGCGGCGCCAGATGTCGTCACGCTTGGGCGTGTCGTCGTCGCGCTCATCTTCGGCGAGAATCCGCGCGCTGGTGCCATCGGCTAGACCAATAAAGCGCGTCAGAGTCCCCGTCGGCGTCAGCAGGCATTTCAGCCCGGCGACAAGGCGCCCCAGCGCCGCTCGTTTCAAGTAACCATTCTCGCCCGGCCCGGCCGTCGCCAGGATGGTCACGGAAATCACCGTCTCCTGCTGGCCTGTGGCGTAAAAGGCGGCCTGGTCCGCCACCACCCGTGCCGCTGCGACCGGCCCGCAGGCGAGCGCCGCCCCCGCCGCACTCGCCCCGGGAATCAGCGCCGCGAACGCACTCGCCACGCTTGCCGGCGTATCGGCGGCACAGAGGCGCCGCGCATAGCAAACCTTGTTCGTGGTCACCCCCACCACCATGCCGGGCCCGGCGATGCCGCCGAACACCACCCCAGGCCCGCCGATCGCGGC
>Ga0310811_10012445_pt1 | contig 11044 bp, 10 predicted proteins | sample YCmetagenome_FD_207642 | JGI IMG/M metagenome (GOLD analysis project Ga0310811, IMG submission 207642) | Soil microbial communities from experimental microcosm in Duke University, North Carolina, United States - YC | ecosystem: Engineered > Artificial ecosystem > Soil microcosm > Unclassified ...
TCCAGAATTCCGGATGGTCGCCATCGGTCAGCATGCGGCTGGCGCGGCGAATGGCCTGCGGACCATCGCGCGTGCCGGCACGATTGGTAGTGCCGATGTCAAGCGGGATGCCGGCGATGACGAACTCAGCATTGCGATCGCTGCGGCTGATGCCGAGGAAACCCGGGCCGGTGGCAAAGGTGGGAATGCCCGCCATCGCGCTAACGGACGATCACGTTGCGGAACTGCCATGGATCGGCCGGATCGATGTCCTCAGGGAACAGGCCGCCACGGCCTTTCACCGGCGTCCAGTCCGTATAGGCCCCGACCATCGAACCAAGATACGGTTCCATGATCGACAGGATGCGCTCGTGATCCAGCTCATCTGCTTCCACGACACCACGGCGTGGATTTTCGATCGCCCACACCATGCCGGCCAGCACGGCTGACGTCACCTGCAACGCCGTCGCATTCTGGTAGGGCGCCAGGGCGCGGGTTTCCTCGATGGAAAGCTGCGAACCGTACCAGTAGGCGTTATTCGCATGCCCGAACAGCAGCACGCCGAGTTCGTCGATCCCGTCGATGATCTCCTCGTTCATCAGCCGGAACCGCGACTGCTCCTGGAACGCATTGCCTTGCAGTTCATGCAGCGACAGGATCGCGTCGTCGCAGGGATGGTAGGCATAGTGGCAGGTGGGGCGGTACACCACCCGTCCATCTTCGCGCAATGTCAGGTAATCGGCGATGCTGATCGCTTCGTTGTGGGTGATCAGGTAGCCCTGGATCGGTCCAGCCTGCGGCGTCCAGCTTCGCACGCGCGTGCCGGCTCCAGGCCGCGCCAGATAGATTGCCGCATCACAGCCGAAGGCATGGCGGGCGCCTTCCGGCGGCATCTGCCTCTCGTGCGTGCCCCAGCCGAGTTCCGATGGCTGCATGCCTTCCGATAAGAAACCATCGATCGACCACGTGTTGACGAACTCGTCCTTCTGCTTGGGGATGCGCGCGCGCTGGGTGTCACGCTCGGCGATGTGGATGCCCTTGATACCCAGATCGCGCGCCAATCGTGCCCAATCGTCGCGCCCGGCTGGTGTCGTATGCAGTCCCAGATCACGCGCCAGATGCAATAGTGCGCGCTTCACCAGGTGGCTGACCATGCCCGGATTGGCGCCATGCGCGATTACCGCTGTTGGATCGTCGCCGCGTCGCCGCAACGCCAGCGCTGATTCGCGCATTGCATAGTTGGAGCGTTCGGAGATGGACCTGGTGGGATCGGTATAGCCGCCGGGCGGCGGTTCGATGCAGGTATCGAGATACAGTGCGCCCAATTCCCGGCACAGCTCGATTAGTGCCACGGACGACACGCCAACCGAGAGGTTGACCAGGAACCCACCGGTCGCCAGCAGCGGCGTCAGGATGCGACGCAGTGTCTCTGGCAGCAGCGGCACTTTCTCGAAGCGGATGCCGGCGAAATCCGCGATTCCTCGCGACGAATCGTCCGGATCGATGATCACCATCCCCTCGCGCACCACGTCTATATGGCGGAGAATCAGCGGCAGCGTGCCTTTGCCGATCGAGCCGAAGCCCACCATCACGAGGGGGCCGTCGAGGCGCGCATGCGTCGTGGTCGGTGGAGGCATTGCCGCGGGTTCCTCGTTCATGTCATGGCGACACGGTGGCTAGGGTCTTACCAATGCAATCACTATCTCGGCCATGATCAGGATCAGGATCAGGAACTCCATCAGCTCCGTCCGGCTCGCGGAGCTTTCGTCATAGAGTGCTGAATACGTGTCGCGGATAATCGCCAACTTGCGATCCACTGCCGCATTCACGGCCGGAACCTTGAACAGATCCAGTGCGCTGGCGTAGATACGAGCAAGATATACGTCCTCGGTCACCTGCAAGGCGTTGTCCACCCGTTCCGTCAGCTCCGTCACCTCGGCGACCAGCGTGTGCAGCCGCCGCGCGAGATCGGCAAAGCGCTTCGACGTCAGCAACGTTCGGGTGCGCCGTGCCTTCGCCACCAGGTCATACATGCGCGGCAGCTCGTCATCCAGCAGTTCATCATAATATCTCATTTCCAGGAGCTGGGCGTTGGCGACCTCGAGCACGTCCAGCACATCGGAATCGCCGCGCGGTTCGTAAATGAAGGCACGATCCCAGGTGAGTACGACCAGATCATCCGTATAGTATGAAAAACGCTGGCGCAGCAGGTCGTGCCGCGCTCCATCCGAAAGCGGGCGCTGCTCGCCAGAGAGCAACGGGACCAGGTCGACGCTGTCCTGCAACGAGGTCGCCGTCATGGGGTGATCGAATGCATGCACGACGCCGACAAGGTAGTCTTCCTGCACACTGGATTCCTCGGGTCGTTCGAATGCCGCCCCAAGCAGGCCGCGGACCTGCCGGAGCAGTCGGCCCCATATGTCGTCGGCCGATGCAACGCAGCGATCCACCGCGTTGACCAGGTGGGCGAAGCTGCTCCACGCCGTGTCGGTCACCGCAATGCGCAGCGCAATCGTCACGGCGCCGAAGTCGTAGAGGCGGACACCAACGGTGGCTGAGACAGCGCAGTCGTCCAGCGCAAGTGAAATTGCCTCCAGCTCAAGGCCGACCGGAGGGACACCGAACGCCATCGCCTTGGGCGGCGTCGTGCTGAGGCGGACGCGACGCGATGTACGGGCCTGTTCGGCCAGGAGAGCCTCGGCCCGCGCCAGATCGATGGCATATGCGACATCGAACAGCCGCAGTGCCACGATGGCGCCTGTCGTTACCGTCAGCGTTGACTGTGACATATTGATTGCAGCGGAGTCCGCCATGGCGGTGTATCTAGCACGGCCATAGCCGGGGCGGGGAAACAGCGTGGTGGATAGGTCCTGGCATCGTCGCCTTGGTCCAGCCGGTTGCCCCTCCCTGCCCCGCATGGCACCGTCGCTGTCCCCTTACTCGCGAGTGCGCGCCCGTGACCTTGATCCTCGCCAGCCGTCCCAACGTTTATTCGTCCAGTCCCCTCGACCGCGTCTCCCAGAAGAGGGAAGACGCCGCCTGGGTCGATGCGATGCTGCACGACCCGAACACACTCTTCGTCCCGGTCTGGCGCAATCGCAACCTTGTTCGCGGCATGGATGAAGGTGCTCCCGAGGCGGTGTTCATCTCCGGGGAGATGGGTCGCACGCTGCACATGCAAGGCGGCCCATGGGCATTCCTCGGCCTGCACGACGAATGTGCGGTGTTCGCGGTGGACATCAGCGCGGCGGAAGACCCGGTGCCGCTGCTGCCGCAGGAATTGGGCACCTTCGTCGATCTTCGTTCGGTCGGCTGGGGCGTGCCGCGGCCCGAAGCGTCGGTGCTCGCGCATGCGCGCGGACTGATGCACTGGCGCGCACGTCATCGCTTCTGCGGCGTCTGCGGCGGCGTATGCGATGCCCGGAGCGCCGGCCATGTGATGACCTGCACGGCGTGCGAAACGCAGCATTTCCCACGGACCGATCCCGCCGTGATCATGCTGGTCACGCGAGGCGACCGCGCCCTGTTGGGCCATTCGCAGCGCTTTCCGCGCGCAAACATGTATTCCACTCTGGCCGGTTTCGTTGAACCGGGCGAAACGCTAGAGGAAGCCGTCCGCCGCGAGGTGTTCGAGGAGTCCGGCATCAAGGTCGGCGAGGTGCATTACCATTCGAGCCAGCCCTGGCCGTTCCCGGGCAACATCATGCTCGGCTTCTATGGCGAGGGCCTGACCGAGGAGATCACCATCGATCCAGAGGAAATGCTGGACGTGAAGTGGTTCTCGCGCGACGAAATGCGGAACCCCGAGGCGCACGACTTCCTGTTGCCGCGCGCGGACAGCATTGCGCGGCGGTTGATCGAGGACTGGATGGCGGCAGGCTGATCGTGCGTTTGGTCTTGCTGCTGCCGCTCGCCCTGCTTGCCTGTGGTCCGCCAGGCGACACCCCCGAGGCTCAGTGCACGCGCCAGGCGGACCAGGATCCGACCGTGCTGTCGATCTATCGCGGGGATCAGGGTGATTACACAGAAATTGGTCCAGCGCGTTCCAATCTCATGTGGGCAAAGAAGCAGGCCTACACGAAGTGCATGCGGGAGAAGGGCTTCGAACCGCCTGGCGGAGTCGAGCCGATCAGGCCGCCCGTGTACTGATGCGGAGCGATCTCCTCACCATCGGCTATGAAGGTTGCACCATCGATCAGGTGCTGGCCGAGCTGAAAGCGGCCGGTGTTGAACTGCTGATCGACGTGCGCGCGGTGCCGATGTCGCGCAAGCCTGGTTTTTCGAAGCGGCAGCTTGCGGCGGGCCTGGATGAGCGGGGAATTGCCTACGTTCATTTGCAAGGCCTGGGCACCCCGAAGTCAGGCCGCGATGCGGTGCGCGCGGGCCACCCGGAGCGCATGGAGCCGATCTTCCGCGAGCACATGACGTCGGATCGCGCACAGGCAGAGCTTGCGCAGGCGAAGGGCCTGGCGCGCGAACGCCGCGCCTGCCTGCTGTGCTTTGAGCAGGATCCGATGACCTGCCATCGCCGATTCGTGGCTGAGATGATCGCGGAGGAGACGCAGCAGCCGGTGATGCACCTACACGCGGCGCCCCCTGCCCCATCCCGCTCCCGCAAGCGGAGCGTGAAGTCATGATCACGCAGCGGCGGCAATTGCCTTGGTGATCGTCTCCTCGGCCTCTGCCTTGCCGGCCCAGCCAACGACCTTGACCCACTTGTCGGGCTCCAGATCCTTGTAGCGCTCGAAGAAGTGCTCGATGACCGAGCGCGTGATCGCCGGCAGGTCCCCCACATCACCCACCCCGATGAACTGTGGATGCACACGCTCATGCGGCACGCAGATGATCTTCTCGTCAGGCCCCTTTTCATCCTCCATACGCAGCATGCCGATGGGCCGGGAGCGGATCACTGCGCCGGGCACGACCTGCGACGGGATCAGCACCAGTGCGTCGAGCGGATCGCCATCCTCGGCGAGCGTACCTGGGATGAAGCCATAGGCTGACGGATAGGCCGTGGCGGTGAACAGGAAGCGATCGACAAAGATCGCACCCGACTGCTTGTCCACTTCGTACTTCACGGCTGAGCCTTGCGGAATCTCCACCACCACGAAAATGTCGGCCGGCGGGGCTCGGCCCGTCGGTATCTTGGCTATGTCCATTTCATTTCACCTTCTGCTCGCTTGGCCGACCGAAGCATGATATCGCTCCCGGCATGAGTTCCATGTCGTCCATCGAGATGCTGGCGAAGCTCGTCGGCTTCAATACCGTCAGCCAGAATTCCAATCTCCGCTTGATCGAGTTCGTAACCTCCTGGCTCAACGAGCATGGGGTCGCTTACCGGCTGAGCTTCGATCCAACGGGGAAGAAGGCAAACCTGCACGCGACGATCGGGCCGGTTCAGGCTGGCGGGCTTGGCTTCTCCGGTCATCTCGACACGGTCTCGACCGAAGGCCAGAGCTGGACCGGCGATCCGTTCACGTTACGCCGCCAGGACGGCAGGCTGATTGGCCGCGGCGCCTGCGACATGAAGGGCTTCATCGCGTCGGTGCTTGCCGCGGTACCCGACATCAAGGCACGCTCGCTGGCGCAACCGGTGCACCTCCTGTTCACCTACGACGAAGAGGTTGGCTACCACGGCGCGCGCCGCATGATCGAGGATATCGAGCGCTCCGGACTGCGCCCGGCGGCCTGCGTTGTGGGCGAATGTTCCGAGATGCAGCCGATCCTCGCGCAGAAGGGCCGCTTCATCCTGCGCGTTGAGGCCCGCGGCCACGTCGCCCATTCCAGCGAGGCGCATCGCGGGGTCAATGCCGTGCATGCCGCGGCGGAGGCGATCGCGTGGCTTGCCGAGCGGTCACGCGATCACGTGCGCCATGGTCCATTCGAGGACGGCTTCGAGCCTTCCTATACCACGTTGCAGGTCACTGACGTCGCCTCCGACGCGCTGCCGAACAACGTTCCGGGCGTTGCCCGCTTCGGCGTCGAATGGCGCAACATCCCTGCCGACGATCCACACGCGGAACTGGCTCGCTTCCAGCGCCATGTCGCGACGACGATCGAACCGGAGATGCGCGCACTGCATCCGGACGCAGGCTTCGGCTACGATGTGCGGCTGGACCTTGCGGCGTTGTCCATGCCGCCCGATCACCCGCTGGCGCGCGCGGCCTGCGATATCACCGGGGCGCGGGTTGCCGGCAAGGTCAGCTTTTGCAGCGAAGGCTCACTGTACCAACCTGCAGGCATCGCCTGCATGGTGTGTGGGCCGGGTCATGTCTCGCAGGTCCACAAGCCGGACGAATGGATCGAAGAGCATCAGCTCGTGCAGTGCGATGCGTTCGTGCGCCAGGTGGTCGATCGCATGGCGATGTAACTTCCGGCCAGCGCGACACGGGTAATCAGTGCGCGAGTTCGAATTCCTCGGCGGCAGCCACAAGGCCAGACTCCTGGCCCAGGTTACGGATGTTGCCTTCGACGAAATTTTCCACTGCGTTGCCTTGGATAGGACGTCCGAGCAGATAGCCTTGTGCTTCGGTGCAGCCGTATTGCCGCAACATCGCAAGCTGCTGCCGCGTCTCGACACCCTCGCCGACCACCGCGAGTCCGAGCTTGTGGCACATCCCCAGGATCGCCTCCAGGATCACACGCACACCCTGATCGTGGGCCTGTCCCTGAACGAATGACTTGTCGATCTTGATCTTGTCGAATGAGAAGCGCCGCAAGTAGCTCAGACTCGAATACCCTGTGCCAAAATCGTCGAGTGCTATGCGAATGCCCATCGCTTTCAACGCATGCAGACTCTCGAGCACGGCCTGGTTATCGTCGGCCATGACGCTCTCCGTGACCTCGATCTCCAGCAAAGCAGCCGGCAGGCCAGTTCGCTTCAGGATCGCCGCAATCTCTCCCGGCAGGTCACGCTCATAAAGTTGCAACAGCGACACGTTCACTGCCACCGGCAGCCGCGATTTCCACTTTGCCGCTGCCTCGCACGCCTGCTCGATCACCCATAACCCGAGCCGCTTGATCAGCCCACATTGTTCCGCCACACGGACGAACGTTTCCGGTGATATGGCGCCACGTGTCGGATGGCGCCACCGCGCCAGCGCCTCGAACCCGACGATCGACAGCGAATTGCAGGCGAACTTCGGCTGGTAGTGAACCTCGAGCGCATCGTTGTCGAGCGCCCAGCGCAGACCGCTTTCCAGCAGGCGGTGCTCGTTGACGGACCGCGTCATCTGCGGGTCGAAGAAGCGGAACGTCCCGCGCCCCGCCGCCTTGGCGCTGTAAAGGGCGATGTCCGCATGTTTGAACAGGGCGTCTCCATCGTGACCGTCAGTCGGATACAACGCGATACCGATACTGGCGCCCACACGCACCTGTTGTCCGCCAATCTGCATTGGTTCGGCCAACCTTTGCAGCAGGCGTTCCGCCAGCGCCCCAGTCTCTCCGACCTGATGACACCCGGGTTGCAGCACCACGAATTCGTCGCCACCCAGGCGCGCAACGAAATCCACTTCGCGCACCAACGCCTGCAAGCGGCGGCCAATCTCGACCAGCAGCTCGTCACCCACGTCATGGCCGAGCGTATCATTGATCCCTTTGAAGCCATCGAGATCGATCATCAGGAACGCCGTGATCTGCTGATCCGCTGCATCCGGGGGGCAGAACTCCGGCATGCGCTGACGCAATTGCACACGGTTCGCCAGTCCGGTCAGCGTATCGTGGTGCGCCAGATAGCGCACGCGGGCGTCCGCCAGGCGTTGTTCCGTGACATCGGTGTAGCTGTGCACGAAGCCGCCGCCAGGCAGCGCGTGGTTCCGAACCTCGATCACCGTGCCATCCTCGCGGGCGACGTCGAATTGCGCGTCCGCGCCGGGGTCGCCAGTGTCCGTGCAAGGTGGATGGTGTGCCGTCAACTCCTTGGCTCGCGTTGCCGCAACCTCCTGCAGATTCTCTGTCGGATTGTTCGGCAGCGCCAGCAAGTCACGGGCGCGAGGGTTGAGCACCGGCACGTTCCCGCGCCTGTCCACCATCAGGATGCCCTGGCTGATCGTCTCCAGCGTGATTGTCAACGCACGTCGCGAGGCAATGCTGCGGCGCTTTTGCTGGAGCCACAACCCGCCGATCAGGCAGATTGCGACCGTGGCGGCGATCCCGCTGATGATCATGCGCATCCGCAGCGACCAATATTGCGAAAACACCGCATTGGTATCCAGCCCCACCATCACGATGAGTGGGTATTCCTGCAGACGTCGGAAGCTGGCGATCTCGCCGGCGTCGTGATGATCGCTGGTGAACCGGATCATCCCATCGTGCTGCGACAGCACCTGGCGGAACGCGGTCGCTTCCTTCATTGGCTGGCCGATCTGATCTGGGATCAGCGGTCCGCGCGCCAGTTGAGTTCCATCGGTGGAAAGCAATGCGACGAAACCGCCGCCCAGGTCCAGCTTTTGATAGAGCTGCGACAGTTCATTGCATCCAAGCGAGAACACTGTCACGCCCGCGAACTGGCCGTTGGGTCCCAGCAGCTTGCGTGTGAACTGGATTGTGTATTGGCCGCTAACGCGTCCACGCACTGGCTTGCTGATGAACAAGTCGTCGTGGGCTGGGTCCATCTGCGCCTTGAAATGCGGCCGGTCGGCGATGCTGACTCCCGGCGGTATTGGCAAGGTATCGGCAAATACGAGGCCAGCGGTATTCGCCATTCCGATAGCAGCCGTCATCTTGTCCGGTACAGTCTGCGTGCGCGCCCATTCGTCGAAGTTGAACTTGTCGCCTTGCACACTGTAGAACGCGCGGGCACTGAGCAGGATCTGGTCGATCTGGCCGATCGTGCGCCGGGTGCTTTCCTCGAAGGCACGAGCCAGATTTGCCGTTGTCTGTGCCGCGTTGCTGAGAGTGATGTCGTACTCGTGCTTGATCGCAACTGCGATACTTGCCCACAGCAGAATGAGGAAACCTGCAACAGCCACCAGCTCAGGCAGCACGGACTCCGTATCACCACGCACCGCCCGGCTGCGCGCAATGCGCTTCATCGCAGCCCGCAACCACGCACCGACGACCTCCGGCACGTGGATAAGGGATGCCCCCATGCGGCTTATGCCGCCTGGGACAGCTGTTCGTGAGGACTGCCTCTTTGTATCTGTCGCCTGCACTTGTGCATTCCCGCTTGCCGCACGCCGCCGTCATCGTGGATCGAATTGAACGGCCACCCTCACTCTCGGACGCAAGCCCGGACCCCCGCGACCGTCGTGTTTGCGTCAGTTGACCTCTATTGCGGTTACCAACTCGTTTCTATTCGATTTTTCGTTCTGCACCTCGGCCGACACCAGTTTGTAACGCTCCGTTGATGAAATTGTCTGGCCCGTCAGGCGGGTGATTCAAGTGTCGTTTGACCCCGACAGTGGGATTGAAGCAGGCCGAGTGACGATGATTGAGCGACGAGCTGCGATGGCGCGTGGATCCCACGGCCTGGGCACACTGCGAACAGCGCCGGAAGCCGTGCGTGCTGACGTTGCCATGGCAACGCTTGAGCAGGCTGTCGCTGCGGCCCGCGCCGGCGACCATCAATGCGGGCGCGAGCTCTGCGCTTCGGTATTGTTTCAGATCCAACCGATGCTGGCACGCCACAAGAGCCTGCTGCGAACAGCCATTTGTGCCCTTCTGATGTCACAAGGCTTCAACCTGCTGACACGCGTTACCGTCGCATTGAGCGGCGAACGCATTCGGGTCGTGCTTTGGCTCAAGGACGGCGCCCCCATCACGCCGCCGCGCTGCCAGCAGGAAGCACAAGAAACAATCTATACGATCGACCCTCGGTGGCTGGCGCAACTGTCGATCGACGACCCCTTCTTGCATGGCTGGTGCGACGCATTGGCCAGCGGCCGGACAAGCTACGGCGCCAGACCGGCCGCCAAGCGTGCGAGACGGAAGCCGGTACCGGTCTAGGGTGTAGCTCTGCACGCATGCTGGCCGCCTCCCGTCGCGGGGAATGGGAGAGCGCACTAACTGGCGCGCAGCCAGAACGGCAGCGCTGTCCGCTCCGGTATCTCGCGCACCGTTTGTGGGATCTGCGCCAATGCCGCCCGATAACCGCGATACAGGAGTTGAGCGGCGTCGATATCGATCGCTGCAAACTTCACAGGGGATCCCGGGCGGCACTGCGCGAACCGCGGCAGGTCAGCCGACACGATCGTCGCCAGCTTTGGATAACCACCAATGGTCTGGCAATCCATCAGCAACACAACCGGCTTTCCTGACCCGGGAATCTGGATGCACCCGGGCACGAGCCCGTCCGATATGACATTGAAACCACCGCAATGCGCCACGACCGGGCCGTCCAGCCACGCGCCCATCCGGTCGCTGCGATGTGTCATTCGATAGGTGGAGGCGAGAAACGCTGCGATCTCCTGCTGCGAGAAGTATCCATCCTGCGGCCCCATAACGACCCGGATAGGATCGGCCGTGGAGGCATGCGGAACCAACTGCCGCTCCCGGGCTATGGGTACGCTGGCCACACGCAAAGGCAGCGTATCGCCTTCGACGAAGCGGCCGACGCCAAGGCCCGATCGCAAATGAGTCGCGCAGCTCCCAAGCTGTGGCGCCAGGTCGAATCCGTGAGCGACCGCGAGGTAGCCCCACACCGCATCGCTGGCTCCCTTGATGTGGAGCACCTGACCACGCTGCAGCCGGTGACTGCGCCAGGGCTGCACGGCAACACCATCCGCTGTCACCCCGAAGCTTCCACCCGTCACCGCGATCCGAACGGATTGCGCAAGTATCTCCCATGAGCCGCCGACATGCGCGAACTCCAGAGCCGGCGCATCGGGCGGATTGCCAACCAGTGCATTGCCTGCGACGAGCGACGGCATGTCCATCGCGCCACAGCCGGACACGCCGAACCGGTGCCAACCAGGCCGCCCCGCGTCCTGGATCGTGACGTACGGCCCCGGCGAAACGGCGCGCAATACAGGGGTCATGCCTCGGTCCGGACGTACTGCAGCAGCGCCTCGAAACTGAGACGCGACAGCCACTCGAACTCCGCCAGCGCGACACGGCGGAAACGTAT
>Ga0310811_10012446_pt1 | contig 11043 bp, 4 predicted proteins | sample YCmetagenome_FD_207642 | JGI IMG/M metagenome (GOLD analysis project Ga0310811, IMG submission 207642) | Soil microbial communities from experimental microcosm in Duke University, North Carolina, United States - YC | ecosystem: Engineered > Artificial ecosystem > Soil microcosm > Unclassified ...
GACGATGATGGCGACCTTGAGCATATTTCTCTTACTTTCGTGTCAGTCGGTCCTCGGCGATCACGCCGAAGATAACCGGAGTGCCGCGGGCCGACTTGACTCATCCTGCAGGGATCCGCGGCATTCTTGTCTGTCGCTGCAAAGCCCAGGTGAAGCCTGGGTGAGCGACCGACGAGACGGGATCCGCGGATCACTGCGGCCTTGAGGAAGTACCCGCGGGCGGCGGGGCGGCCGCGAAGGGTGTGTATGGGAGCGCAAAGCTCGATGGTTCAGAGCGCTGATTCAGATGTCGTGGCTGCACCACGCCACGAAAACGTGTTCTGAAACGTAATGTGGGGGTGTACGGCCTACCGATCAACGTCACTCGACGCGAGCGGGGGTGTGGATACTCTGCTTCCCAAGCTGACGAGACGGATCGGCGGTGACTCGCGAGCCGGTCGTGTGGACTCGACATGCCCGACTGGACCTCCGTGCCGCCCACTCCTCTTGACGGATGACACTTGCAGTGGAAACATCACGGCCCGTACTGACAACGTTGTCATCACTGGCGACGTGGCCGGTGCAGCCTCGTGAGTCCGGATAGTTCATCGAGCTGAGAGGTTGATGCATGATCGGCTTTCCCGGGGTCCTCCCGAGTGCGCGGAAGGATACTGATTTCGCCGAGCCGCGGCGGTCCCGGCCGCCGCTCCGGCGGAAGGCGCTGCGCCGGCTCGCGGTGAGCGGCATTGCCGTGGTGGTGGGAATGGCGCCGTCCGTCGCGGCGTCGGCAGTCGGCACTGCCGGCACGGGAGGGTCGATCGCTGTCGCGGCCGCGCCGTCGCCCTTGCCGGTTGGGGCGGAGGCGGACGCCGGCTATACGGGTGCGAACATCCCGGACTGGGCGATCGGCCCGTTCACTCGGAGCGCCGACAATCCCTTGCTGACACCGAGTGGCAGCGGCTATGAGGCCGCCGCCCTCTACAACCCGGGCGTGCTCTACCGCGGGGGCCAGTACCAGATGCTCTACCGCGGGCAGGGCGCCTACGGCGGGCCGTCCCAGATCGGGTACGCCTCCAGTTCGGACGGTGTGCACTTCACCGAGGACGCCGCGGCCAACCCGGTGATCAACTTCGACCTGGCGGGACAGCAGGACAAGTGCGGGCTCGAAGACCCGCGCCTGTTCGAGCTGAACGGCACCTACTACACGTTCTTCACGTCCGTGCATCCGAAGGCGGACGGGACGTGCTACGGCTCGTACGACATCTCCGAGTCCACCTCCAGCGACGGCATCCACTGGAGCACGCCGTGGATCGTCGAGCCGAACTCCGGGAACAACAAGGACGCCGCGGTGGTCACCGGTCCGGACGGCACGCCTATGAAGGTCAACGGCGAGTACGTCATGTACTTCGGCCAAGGCGACACCGGCACCGAGATCGCCTATTCCTCGGACATGCGCTCCTGGCACGCGAAGGGCAGCACCGTCGCGCGGACCGCCGACCCGCTCGACGTGCACTACCCCAAGGGCTGGCAGCCCTACGAGGTGTCCGTCGCGGTCACCGACTACCAGACCGTGGTCGGCAGGCCGGCCAACCACGACATCGTGGTCTTCACCGCCGGAACGCTGATGGCGAACGGGCGCTGGTTCTACGCGATCAGCGAGGAGGAGTTCTCCGGCCAGGATCCGACGCAGGTGCTCCACCAGCTCAGTGACGCGGTGCTGACGCCGACCCCGGACGTGGCGTACGAGTGGAACGGCCAGACGCCGAAGACCGTGTGGATGAACAGCATCTTCTTCCACAACGGCACCTGGATGATGTACTACGGGGCTGGAGACACGGTCACCGCGCTCGCCACCTCCGCTCTGCGCCTGCCGCAGCCCGCCCGGTCCTCGCTGGCACCGCGTACATCGTTCCAGACCGGCTTCGAGCACGGCGAGCCCGTGCCCGACTGGATCGACAGCGTCGACAACGGTTCGGGCGGCGGAGGGCTCGCGGACGTCACCGCGTACCGTGGCGCCGGCAGCCCGGAATCCAGCCTGCGTCAGGAGAACGACCACGACGGAACCAATGCTCTGATGTACTCCGGCGAGGCGACCGGCGCGGCGGAAGACCATGCGTACATGAAGCTGTTCGACCTGTCGGATCAACCGGTGACCGTAGGTGAGAACACGACGCTGACATACTCGATCTACCCGCAGGCCGACGGCAGCAGCGCCCCGGGCGTCAGTGGCGACAACAGCAGTTGCGTGGCCGTGGACCTCGTGTTCGCGGACGGCAGTTCACTGCATCAACTCGCCGGATCCCCGCTCACGCCGTCCTCGCAGTGCGGGAAACTTCAGCTCAACCAGTGGAATCAGGTCAGCGTCGACGTCGGCAGGGTGGCCGCGGGCAAGAAGATCGTCCGTGTCGACGTCGGTTACGACCAGCCCGCGAGCAGCGGCGGCTACCGTGGCTACATCGACGACATCGCGGTCACTGGCAACGCGTTGCGCACCGCGACCATCACCGGGATCACGCCGGCTCAGGCCGCTCCGGGCCAGCAGGTCACCATCAGCGGGACCGGCTTCGGCGCCACGTCGCACGGCCGGAGCCTGCTGCTTTCCGACGCCGGGGTCAACTGGGGCGGCGCGGGCGATCTGGGCACGCTCGAGATCGACCGCTGGTCGGACACGTCCATCACCTTCACGGTGCCGGAACCGAGCGGCCCCGCCGTGTCGACGGCGGCGGGACCGGGGAACATCTGGCGCGTCGAACCCGGCAGCGTCGCGAGCGTCGCAGTGCTCACCGATGCGGTGGCGAGCTCCAACACCGGGCTACTCGGCATCACGAACACGGACGTGCTGTCGGACTACTTCAACGACGTCGGCACCTCCCCGGACACGAACCGCGGCTGCGGCGCACTCGACGACGGCACCGACACCTACTCCGCGGACGCCCTCGCCGCAGCCTCTCCGCACGCGCTCACTCCGGGTGCGCATCTCACCGTCAGCGGCCTGGTGTTCACCTGGCCGGACGCGCAAGCCTGCAACAACGACAACCTGCGCGCACTCGGCCAGACCATTCTGCTGCCGCCGGAGTCCGGCAGCAGCCGGATCGGCTTCCTCGGCGCGGCGACCAACGGCAGCCAGTCCGGCACCGTGACGATCCACTACACCGACGGCACCACCGGCACCGCGACGCTGGCGCAGTCGGACTGGGGCAATGCGCCGGGCAGCGGAAACACCGAAGTGGCCGCGATGACCTACCGCAACCAGGCGCCCGGCAAGCAGGTACACGCCTTCTACGTCGACGAACAGAGCATCAGCGTCGACGCGAGCAAGGTCGTCGCGTCGATCACGCTGCCGAACAACAAGAACATCCACATCTTCGCCGTGGCGCAGGACGGCACCCCGAACACGAGTCCGTGAGATTCCGTGGTCCGCCGGCACGGTGACCGTTCGTGCAGTCAGCGCACTGACAGCACGAACGGTCACCGTGGCACAGCCGCTGCGGGATCGGTCAAGGCCGAAGCGAGGGCGGGGGAACAAGAATGAAAGTGAGGCAAAGATGCCAAGCAGTTTGACCCGACGGCAGTTCATGAGCGGAGTCGGAGGTACGGCGCTCGCCGCCACCGCGTTCTCCTCCGGCCCCGCCTTCGCGGCGGGAGGCGCGGCCCTTGCGGCCGGCGCGGGGGCGAGCGGATTTCCCTCCGGCGCCGAGCCGGCTTCCGACGACACGGTCGCCGCCGCCTACTACCAGTACCTGCTGCGGCACACGAACTGGGCGCAGCAGCAGTGGGACGCGACCGCGGGTCACTACGCGGCCACGGACTACAACTTCGCCGTCGTGCTGGGCAACGCCGTCCTGTTGACGCACGGCAGCTACGACGCGTCCGTCGCCGGCGTGGACGCCGCGACGCTCAAGGCGCAGACCCTCGCCACCATCAGCCACTTCGCCGCCAGCAACGTGCTCAACGGCGGCAGCGAGTGGGGCGAGACGATGTTCTTCGACAGCACCTTCGAGCTCTACTTCATCCTCGCCGCCAAGCTGCTCTGGGACGAGCTCGACGCCGCCACCCAGACCCTGGTCGACCAGATGGCCGCGGCGCAGGCCGCGTACACCACGGCCCTCGGCACCGGCGACGACCCGCGCAGCCCCAGCTGGTCGCCCAACGGGCTCGCGGGCAACTGGGAGGGCGACACCAAGGTCGACGAGATGGCCGTCTACGCCCAGTGCCTCGGGCCGGCCGTGGCGTGGCTGCCGCAGCACCCCGACAACGCGACCTGGAGCACCTGGCTGACCACCTGGATGCTCAACGACACCGGCCTGCCGCCCGCCGACCAGGCCAATCCGACCGTCGTCGACGGCCGGCCGATCTCCGCCTGGAACACCGCGCACAACATCTTCGACACCTTCTTCGTCGAGAACCACGGCTCCTTCGAGCCGCACTACCAGCTCGAGACCTGGCGCATGTCCGCGCGCGTGGCCGCTCACTTCCTGGCCGCGGGCCTGGAGATCCCGGCCGCCGCGGGCGCGGCCAAGCCGAGCGCCGCCCAGCTGTGGCGCACCATCCGGCGGGTGCAGAGCGACAGCGGCGAGCCGTTCATGCCGATGGACGCCGACCGCTACCACCTGTTCGGCCGCGATGTCGTGCCGCTGGCGTTCCTGGCCCAGATCATGGGCGATCCGGAGGCGGCGCGCGCCGAGGCGAACATGGCCGCGCAGCTCGGCCCCTACCAGCTCTACCCGCCCGAGTATCAGCTCACGAAGTTCAGCGGTGAAGCCAAATACGAGCCGGAGGCGCGGGCCGAGCTGGCCATCAGCTATCTGTTCCACGTCTGGCGCGCGCACCACGCCGCGCCCGTGATCCCGGTCAGCCAAGCCGCGTTCGTGGCCGCGGCCACCGGCACCACGGACTACGGCTCGATCCCCGGGATGCTCGCGCAGAACTCGCCGAACGCCTTCGCCGCCGCGATCTCCAAGCCCTCATATGTGAAGTTCGTGTACGCGCCGAACCACGACGACTGGCTCTTCGCCGTCTCGGGTTCCACGACCTCGCTGCTGCCCTCCACGTCCGCGAAGGTGACCGGCCGCTTCGCCGCGGCCTACAGCGCCCTGCGCGACGGCTTCGATGCCACGGCCGCGCTGCTGACCCTCTCCACCGGCTACGCCGGATACGCGACCCTGCCGGGCGGGTCCGTGGTGTACACGACGAGCGGCACGGGCGCGGGCGAGGGCGTGCTGAACGTGTTCAACCTGGAGATGCCGGGCATTTCGGGGCTCGACGGAAGCCGGACCTACACCGGCGCGCAGGGCGCCTTCACCGTCGCCGCCGGAGAAGGCGGCACCGGTGGTGTCAATAATCTGACATTCCCCGCGGTGTCCGCACGCTACGTGCGGATGCTCGGCATCAAGCCCGGCACGCAGTACGGCTACTCGATCTACGCGTTCCAGGTCTTCGCGCCCGACGGCACCACCGACCTCGCGCAGGGCAAGCCCACCACCGCATCCTCCTACACACCCGCCTACCCGCCGGCGAACGCCACCGACGGCAACGCGACCACGCGCTGGGCGGTCGCGGTCGCCGACCGCTCGGTGGGCGGCAGTTGGCTGCAGGTGGATCTGGGCGCGGCGACCGAGATCGACCACGCGACCATCAGCTGGGAGGTCGCCTACGGCGCCGCGTACGCCGTGCAGACCTCGCTCGACGGCAGCACGTGGACCGACGCCGTCGCCGTCCCGACGATCCACCGGGTCGATGGCGGCTGGATCAACGTCGACGGCCGCGCCGCGTTCGTCGTGCGCGGCAGCGGCAACCCGCTCACCGTCACCGCGGATCTGCTCACCCTCTCGGACGGCCCGGCGGCGGGCGCCGCGGGCATGGTGGTCGAGGGCTATCCGGCGCAGTCGCCGAGCCGGACCGCGGCGCTGGCGGCCCGCACGGCGCCGAGCGCGGGCGGCGGCGGGGCGGCGGCAGCGGGCCTCGCGGCGAGCACGGTGGAGGACCACCTGAGCCTGTTCAACCTCAGCGGCCAAGCCCTCGGCACGTCGTCGGCGCCCGTCGAACTGACGGTTCCGCGCCAGGCGGGGGCGCCGCAGACGCTGCTGTACCGCGGCACCCAGACCACCTCGACCCTGGGCAGCGTCTACGAGGTCGTGCTTCCGGCGGCGTCCGCACGGGTGGAGGGACCGCGGTTCGCTCTGACCGGATCGGTGCCCGCCGGAGTCGTCGCCGAGGTCGCGGACTCGGTGACCGTCACGCTGACGGCGCCGAAGTCGGGTGGCTGCCGCCTCAACGTCCAGACGCTCGCGGCGGTGCCCGGCAATCCGTCCCGCGTGGTCGTGCTCAGCGCCGGGGAATCCAGGCAGGTGACGTTCCCCGGCGCCGCGACGCCGACCGCCGACCTGGCGCTCGGGCGCACCACGTACCCGACCTCACCTTTGCCGGCCGGCATGTCAGACCCCGCATCCGTTGTCGACGGGAACGTGCACACGTCGTGGCGTCCCGGAACGGACGGCGCGCGCATGGTCGTCGACCTCGGCGCGGCGACCGCCCTCGGCGCACTGAGCACGACCTGGACCGAAGGCGTCCCCGTCTCGTTCACGGTCGCGGTCTCCACCGACGGCCTGACCTACGCCCAGGCTGGGAGCGGCAGCAGCGTGCACGAGCGTCAGCCGCTGACGCTCAACACCACCGCCCGCTACGTCGCACTGACGGCCACGCACTGGTCCGAGGCAGGGGCGACCCTCACCTCCATGTCAATCACCGCCTGATCTCTCAACCCGCGAAGACGGTCGCTTCGGTTCCACCGGTACCGGGGCGGCCGTCTTCGCTTTCTGTTCAGCGTGCGCCCCGCACGGCAAGACCTGAAGCCGATCCGCTCGCCGCCCAAGCCTCATCCCGCGCACGCCGAGCCGAGCCACACGCATCTGATTTTCTCGCGCAACCTCAGGCGCCGGCCCCAGCTGAATACGGATTCGAACTCCTTCTCGGATACGGTGGGTGCCGCCGGGCGGCCGACGCCCGCGCAGTGACGAACAGACCGGAAGGTTCGCATGGCCAACCTGGAAGTGATCCGGGGCTTCATAGCCCAGGCGTTGGCGGACGCCACCGACTTCGACGGCGCCGTCGAGCGGGACGAGGAAGGGGATTTTCGGGTCAGGCGCGGCAGTGCGCAGTTCTGGGTCGCCGCCGTGGAGACCGCGGGCGGCGACGGGGTGGTCCAGGTCGGTTCCGCAGTGTTGCGCGACGTGCCGCTGTCGAAGAAGGCGCTCAAGGCGGTGAACGCCATCAACTGTGAGTACCTGTGGGTGCGCGCGGCCTGGAGGGACGACGCGATCGTCATCGCGCGCGAGATCCCGGTGGATCTGGTCACCTCCGGAATGCTCGTCCAGGCCTGCGAATTCATCGGCTCGATCGCCGACGCGAAGGACGACGAACTCAAGGCGCTGCTCTCGGTCGGCGAATCCGCCTTCCCGGGCGATCCCGACGACGAAGACTCCGTGGAGGTGTGAGGCCGTGACCGCCGCATCCGCGATGGCCGCGTTCAGCGACGAACTGGCCGACCTGATCGGGCGACTGATGCCCAACGTGGTCGCGCTGAAGGGCGAACTGGGCGATGGAAGCTGGGTCGCGGGTTCGGGCTTCGTGCTCGACGACGCCCGGCACGTGGTGACCAACAATCACGTCGTCGAGGTCGAGGGCGAATGCTCCTTCACCGCGGCGATGCACGGCTACCCGACCCAGCCGGTGCGCATCCTCGGCCGCGACCCGTTGACCGATCTCGCGGTCGTGGAACTCTCCGAACCGCACGAGACGTCGCTGACCCTGCGCGCCGAGCCGGTGCGGCTGGGCGAGTTCTGTCTGGCGATGGGCAATCCGCTCGGCACCTTCCCCGAGTCGGTCTCCGTCGGCATCATCAGTGGCCTGTCACGGCAGACGTCCTCGGACCACGGCGCCAGGCCCCTGCAGAACATGATCCAGACGGACGCGGCGATCAACCACGGCAACTCGGGCGGTCCGCTGGTGGACCTGAGAGGACAGGTCGTCGGCGTCAACACGTGCATCATGCAAGGCGAGGGCGTCCAGGGGATGGGCTTCGCCATCCCCGCCGCCACCGTCGGCCGCATCGCCGCCCGGCTGATCGCCGACGGCCGGGTCTCGCGGGCCGCGCTCGGCATCGCCGTGCACGACAGGGATGTGGAGATCGAGGGCCGGACCGGTAAGCGCGAGGTGATCACCAAGGTCGCGGGCACGGAAAGCGTCTTCCGTGTCGGCGACGTTCTGCTCTCGGTCAACGGCGTCGACGTCGACGGGCATGCCGCGTTGTTCGACGTGCTCGACGGCGAGTTGGTCGGCCACAAGACCCCCGTCGTGGTGTGGCGCGACGGCGAGCGCTTCGAGCTCGACGTCGTCCCCGAGGCACTGCCCGATCGCGTAGCCTGACGCCGTCCCCGGTAGCACGTGGTCTGCGCGTCGAGTCGGCCGGGTCGCACACCGTATCCCTGTCCAACGGCAAAACGTGCACCGACGCACAGGACCTGACGATCTCCGCGCGCACCACGCTCAAGGGTTTCGCACCTGCTCGTGACCATGCACGTAGACTGCGGCCTTAGTACGCTGGAGAACAGATCCTCAGGAAAGGTGCAGTGGTGACGATTCCGGAGAAGCCGTCTGTGAACGGCTTGGACGACAAGTGGGCACGGAAGTGGGCCGACGAGGGCGTCTACCGGTTCGTACCCGTATCCGTAGCCGAGGCCGAAGTCGAGCGCGAGCAGGTCTACTCGATCGACACCCCGCCGCCCACGGTCTCCGGGTCTCTGCACGTCGGGCATGTCTTCTCCTACACGCACACCGACATCATCGCCCGCTACCAGCGGATGCGCGGCAAGCGGGTGTTCTACCCGATGGGCTGGGACGACAACGGCCTGCCCACCGAGCGGCGCGTTCAGAACTACTACGGCGTGCGTTGCGACCCGGCGCTGCCCTACGATCCCGGCTTCTCGGCACCGGAACCCATGGCCAAGAAGGGCCAGCGGCCCGTGGTCGCTCTTTCGCGCCGCAACTTCGTCGAGCTGTGTGAACAGCTCACCTCGCAGGACGAGCAAGTGTTCGAGCACCTGTGGCGCCGGCTCGGGCTTTCGGTTGACTGGTCGATGACTTATACGACCATCGGTACGAAGGCGCAGAAGGTTTCTCAGACGGCGTTCCTGCGACTGATGGCCAAGGGCGAGGTCTACCAGGCCGAGGCGCCCACCATGTGGGACGTCGACTTCCGCACCGCGGTCTCGAACGCGGAGATGGAGGATCGCGACCAACCCGCCGCCTACCACCGGTTGCGGTTCACCGTGGATGGCGAGCCGGTCCACATCGAGACCACCCGGCCCGAACTCCTGGCGGCCTGCGTCGCCCTCGTCGCGCACCCCGATGACGAGCGGTACAAGCCGCTGTTCGGCAAGCACGCTGTCACGCCCCTTTTCGGCGTGCGGGTTCCCATCGTCGCGCATCCACTCGCCCAGGCGGACAAGGGATCGGGCATCGCGATGGTGTGCACGTTCGGCGACCAGACGGACGTGATCTGGTGGCGCGAACTGAACCTCGAAACGCGGACCATCATCGGGCGCGACGGGCGCCTCCAGGACCTGGACTTCGCGGAGTTGCCGTGTCCCGACCCGGCAGAGGCGAAGAGCCTCTACGCCGGCCTCGTCGGGCTGAGCGCCGCGCAGGCGCGCAGGGCCATTGTGGCTCTGCTCGAGGAGCACGGTGTGATGGAGGGCGCACCTCGGCCGGTGACGCACCCGGTGAAGTTCTACGAGAAGGGCGACCGGCCCCTCGAGATCGTCAGCTCACGCCAGTGGTTCATCCGCACCACCACGCACAAGCAGCGGTTGCTCGAACGCGGCGAACAGATCACCTGGCATCCGACGCACATGAAGAGCCGCTACGACGACTGGGTGCGCAACCTGTCCGCCGACTGGCTCATCAGCAGGCAGCGCTACTTCGGCGTCCCGTTCCCGGTCTGGTATCCGCTCACTCCGGATGGCGAGCCCGACCACGGTCACCCGATCGTGCCGGCCGAGGCGGAACTGCCGGTGGACCCGCAGAGTTCGGCCCCTCAGGGCTACAGCGAGGACCAGCGTGGCGTCCCGGGCGGGTTCACCGGCGAGCCGGATGTCATGGACACCTGGGCCACCTCGTCTCTCACCCCGCAGCTGGCCTGCGGGTGGCTCGATGACCCGGAACTGTACGCCACGACGTACCCGATGGACCTGCGTCCACAGGCCCACGACATCATCCGCACGTGGTTGTTCTCCACGGTCGTGCGCTCGCACCTGGAAGCGGACGCCACGCCGTGGAAGCACGCGGCACTCTCCGGCTGGATCCTGGACCCGGATCGCAAGAAGATGTCCAAGTCGCAGGGCAACGTCATCACCCCCGAGCACCTGATCGACGAGCACGGGGCGGACGGCGTCCGCTACTGGGCAGCGCTCGGGCGCCCCGGCACCGACACCGCGTTCGAGCCGCAGCAGATGAAGGTCGGCCGCCGCCTGGCGACCAAGATCCTCAACGCGGCGAAGTTCGTGTACTCCTTCGGGGAGCCGTCGAGCGGCGCGCAAGTCGGCGAACCGCTCGACCGGGCCGTGCTCCAGGCGTTCTCGGAGACGGTGAGCGAGGCCACGCGTGCCCTCGACGCCTACGAGTACACCACCGCGCTGGTCGCCGCCGAGCGGTTCTTCTGGACGTTCTGCGACGACTACGTCGAACTGGTCAAGGACCGCGCCTACGCCGGGTCCGACTCCGCGCGCCTTGCCCTGCGGCAGGTGCTCGAAGGAGTCGTGCAGCTGCTGGCGCCGTTCGTCCCGTTCACGACCGAAGAAGTCTGGTCGTGGACGCATGAGTCGTCGGTGCACGTGTCGAAGTGGCCTGAGCCGCTGGTCGACGGCGCGGGCATCGCGTCGGAGGACATCCTGGCCGTCGCATCCGCGGCGATCGGGGCGGTCCGCAGGGCGAAGACAGCCGCGAAACTCTCGATGCGCGCGGAGGTCGAAGTGGTTCGTATTGCGGGCCCATCCAGCGTGCTCGAGG
>Ga0310811_10012447_pt1 | contig 11043 bp, 9 predicted proteins | sample YCmetagenome_FD_207642 | JGI IMG/M metagenome (GOLD analysis project Ga0310811, IMG submission 207642) | Soil microbial communities from experimental microcosm in Duke University, North Carolina, United States - YC | ecosystem: Engineered > Artificial ecosystem > Soil microcosm > Unclassified ...
CTGGCACTGGCAAAACAACGGTCATAGCGGCCAGCGTCAACAGTATGATCAACACTGGCCCTATGGAGCGTACGGTTTGGCTTGTGGCACACTCCAACGTTGCCGTCAAGAATATCGCAGAAAAGCTCGACAAGGTTGGCTTCCGTGAGTTCAAGCTTCTTGTATCCAAAGATTTCCATTACGATCGGTATGTTGCGCCTGCCTCACCTCCCTGTCATGCTGAGTTTCTGTGTCTCAGGCACGAACACCTCTACGAGAGATTGGAACATTGTTTTATACGATCGGACATGTTTGGTGGCGGGGCTGTTGCCGCTAGCCAACATTTGCTCGACAGACACACAAGCAAACCTACAAGAGTCATACTTTGCACGTTGAGTATGCTGTCCAATCCTCGTATCGAAGATTTTACTCGTCAGGTCCCGGTTCAAACCGTGATATTCGACGAGGCGAGTCAAATCGAAGTAGGAGAATACCTGCCGCTGCTTCAGCGGTTCCAGCACAGCCTCCAAAAGATGGTATTCATCGGTGACGACAAGCAACGTGAGACCCGGGTGGTTATTTTATCGTTGACCCGTACTGACTTGGATATCAGTGGCGCCATTCGGCCAAGATGACATTGGGCAACTACAAAGTATTTTTGAGTTCGCGCACCTTCGAGAGCGGGCACACTTTTTGGATACCCAGTGTAAGCTCGTATCTCGACTTCATCCTCGTTATCTCAACTTCATTGTCCAGACCGCATGCCACTCGTTATCGGCAGCTTCATTTCCCAGCATGTATATGATCACAAGTTGATGACCGTGCACGACAACGATAGCAAGGCTGCATGTCGTTTCTTGGATGTCAAAAAGGGCCAGGAGCAGAATTCGAGAAAGGGCTGGACAGTGCGTTTCCCCTCCTGACCATCGTAATATGACATCCTCATGTCATTTGCATTAGAACCCACAAGAGGTAAACATGGTTATCAACCTCGCCCGTATATACCACAAGCAGGGCAAGCAGTTCAGGATTATTGCCCCGTATAATGGTCAGAGGTCTATGATAGAAAAGCAGCTTGAATTGGCCAAGCTTCCATGGGAAGATAAGTGCTTCGACGTGGACTCCTTCCAAGGCAAGTAATTCCTTGACATACGGGGAGGATCTTACTGACAGTCACCGAAGGAAACGAGGAAGACCACATAATAGTATCTCTGGTCCGTACCCAGGGCGTAGGGGCTTTGGCGAACATGCGCAGGATGAACGTGATGCTGACACGGTGCAAAATGAGCATGATCATTTGCACAAACCGTGATTTCGTAACGAAGGGTAAAGCAGCAAACACGCTGGTTGGGCAGCTTGCTCTTACTATGGACTCTGATGCCTGGTTGGACAGTCGTGGTGTAGTCAATGGCACCTTAAGGTGATTTGGACTATTTACATCGCACTTCTTGGTTGGGTTTTGAAACTTTCTTGTCGCATATTGCACTGCATTTTGTATTATATAGCGATTGGTGTATGTACATGCTGCAAGTCAGCGTCTACGTAGTACAGAGACGTGTCAAACCACATGCATATGAGGACCTGTGCTTGGTGTGCGCGTCAATCTAACCATGGACTACTCAGCCTCTATGGTAGATCAACCTCACTCCAACATTTAGAACTTCACGGAGTTAGCCGATGGTGTGAATACTACTATAACATAGTAGCGCTGCCAGTGATCTCAGAGAGCGCCATTAGCGAGTGCTGGACTGGGGCATAGTATCATGATATTAGGGGAGCTGGGCGTCTTCCACGTTGCGTGGCAGTAACCCTTTATCCGTATTCTGATCCTAAAGGCTTTACCCAGCAAGTGCAAAGCAAACCACCATCTCGTCACCTTCCCATTCAGCATGGCAACCTCAACCTCAAAATTTTGATTCGGCCAGGCCTGGGTGATCATAGATGCAGCATGGCATTGGTCTGCCCAAGTTTTTACTACTCGAGCACATGAATGCCTGAGGTAAGCTCGTACATAATTCGTTTGAGCCTATCGTGACGATGTATGCAGAGCAGACTCCCATCGACACAAGTAGTCGTTTCCATGCATCACGCAAGGATGCGCAAAAGCAAGAACGAACAGATCGTAAAAAAACAAAAGCGGGTTACTTCACGCATAGCGCTCACCGAACAAAATGAAAGATGGAAGGAGAATATGTCAATTCATTGCAGAGAAAGTGCATGAAGACGTCACATTCACAGTCAGTTTCTCGACCACTTGCCTCAAGGTCTCATAATGTGACCAACACCAAGGTACTACCGCGTCATAGACGTGAGGAACCGTGCGTCACCACTGGTCTGTGCTGCAGTAGAACCGCTGCGCTAGAGATATTCGTGGATAAATCGGCTGCTGAAGTTGCATCCATGGTCCCTAAAAGTTGCGAAGAAGGGGGAGGATGTATAGCGTAACCTGAATCAAAGCTGCGTTATGCTGGAAGTGGTTCACGTCGTAAGGATGATGAGACATGGATGGACTAGGAGGTATACTTTATTGCATATGTTACTGGAGAATGTATCTCACAGCTCTTCTACAGATCTGTTTGACTTTGCAGAAAATATCATGACTGGGATGCCAGTAAGTATGCTTTGCAGCTACGCGTTGCGTTGTGTCTGAGTCCGCACAGCACTCGGATGTGGATGACGAAGTGGAGCATGAGGATCGATCAACATCTGTGGAAGACCAACGTGATGGATCTTGGGAAAATGAGGAGTAGGGTGGCCTTGACGAGCTGAGTAAGAATGACGGAAGTGAGCCTGGGGAAAATGATGATCCAGTGGACGATGATGACTATGAGATGACAGAGACAAAGAAAGGCGAGCCTTTCGACGCTCGAAAAGCTACTGGTCAGTTTTCCTACAAGCGTAAATTCTGAGCTGGATTGTATCTTGCTGTACAGGATGCTATATTCCGCCATGGTTGAGGAAACAAGCCAACAGTGATACAAATAAAACAGAGGAACAACTCAAGCTCACTCGCCAGCTGAAAAGTCTGATAAATAGGCAATATCTTATTGTATTATCGTGGTCTATACTGATTTTGTTTCGCATTAGAATGTCTAAACAAAACATTGCAACCATCCTGGATACTATTGAAGATATGTACCGCAACCACTGCCGCCATAGTTCGTCTTGGTATTCTATCTGGCGCATATTTTTTCGCCCAGACGTCACCTCAACGTTAACCCTCACCCTCACGAACCTCATCATTGATGGCATATCATCTCACTCAACCCTTCTGGACTCGTACGTGGTCCTCCACGCTGCATTTATATCCAGCCTACATAAAATGGCACTGCGTTTGGTACGTATCTTATGAAATAACCTTCTACCACCTGAGCTGATGCACATCATACACTCAGCGGAATATTTCGTCCTAATATAGTGTCCTCGTACGAACAACGCCTCACTTCGGTGGAGGAAAAATCAGCCAACTCAACAGAAGTCCCTGAAGACCTAGGAAAAGAGTGTTCCAACCTCATCGTGCTTTTGTCAGGGTTGTAGTCATTTCGTGTATTCTCCTTTATGATATTATCCGCGGCCTTTTGGAAAAAGGCCTATCTGAGTTCCGGGTAGAGCTTCCGCTGAGACTTCTTCGAAGTGAGTTTGATGGCATCTATTCTGGTCGCATGTTAACCGTGTGCTAGGTTCCTACCAATAGCTACGACAAGATGATGCCATGGCATTGAAGGACATCGTAACTTTAGCACAGTCCCGGGCCACCGGACAGTCCGATACTATGAGGTACTACCACATTTCATGGTCTTTATTACCATCTTCTCACTTTGAAACACAGTTCACGCGCACGTTCCATGACCAAACACCTAAATAACCTGAAAAACAACAAAATCAAGAAGACAGTTGCGACACAGCATCTGGGGGGCGATGCCGTCGAACGGATGAAGAAGTTTCTCTCAGAGTTGGAAAAAGAAGCACGGTATGCCGTTCGTCCGTTGGGTTATTTAAGATGGTGCTGAGGCAGATGCAGTTCTCGCGCACGAGCCGTTGCGCGTATCTTTGGAGGATCTCCATTCAGTGGAAAGCAAAGGAAAGTGGTGGCTCATTGGCGCTGCTTGAGGTGGAGATCCCCTGGCCGATCAGCCGCGCGAGGTTCCCCAACATAGTGGGGAACAGGAGACAAATGACGTCAGCACTGCCGCGCTTCTAAAGCTCGCGAGGAAGCAGGGCATGAATACAGATATTTTTCATGTTTTTGTGGTGCTCATGAGCAGCGATGTAGGTATTGACATCATATCCCTGCTATCAAATCTCATTTCCTGTTTGTCTAGACACTTGCGAACGACTTGCGCAACTCGGCCTCACGGAAGTGCAACAACACGAGATCATCAGAGTAAACCTGCATTGTCGTGGAAATGTACGTGATTTCATAGGATTTTTGCACTGCCATCATTGGCTGAACCAATTTCACAGGAAAAAAATTATAACTCGTATTACACACTTGTCTTTCAGCATCTTTCTCAGCGTTCGCATTCGTACAAGGTCACGTATGGGACTTTCTTCGGGACTTGGGCGAAAGTAGCGTTGGCGGGGTAGAGGTAATCAAGAGCCTGAAAGACAATGATGTAAGCTTTGATGTTAAGCCCATGTCGCCTTTGCGAATGAAGAATGTAGCCAAAGCATACGCATGATGGATAGCCAAAGATTGTTGCGTGCTGACAATCTTCAAGGTGAGCCTGGGTAGTTGATGCAAGGAGTTGCTGAAACGAGGATCTTGCAGCCTGTGAATTTCACGATGCTCAAGTCACAGACACACAATTTCTTGAAAGAGTTGTTCATACAGCTGTTTGTCACTAGCCAGGTTTCATCACCGATGCTCGGCAACGACTCCGGCGACTATTCTTCCGTGAGCAACCGTGAACGAGTCAGTCGAAGAGATCTTTTTGGAGGCATCCAGGATCGAGAACCTGGGTCTTGGACTGGTGTTCTTCATGTCTAATATGTTCAAAGGAGAGAATGGGTTCTTGACTTGGGCTAGCTCAGTGGCAAAAGAGACGTTGCAGACTGGGATGGAACACATCCCCAGAATATAACAAAGCTGAGTTACGCAGATTTCGTAAATGCTACACTTGAACATGCACTCCCGATGCTCCCGCCGAATGAAATCGTTGGGTGGTCTATACGAGAACTTTGGGGGGAGTATCGGCATGTGGTGTCGTTTATGAAATGTGCGCCACATACTGGTACTGGATGCCAGTTTCTTCGGTAATGAACTTCGATTGTAACTCGAATTTGGTGAAGTTGCGAGCTGGGGTGACTAAAGGGCCCGGATTCAGTTTCAGACCCAAGTCGCACACTACATACTCACATGTAATAAGAAAATGCCCACCTGGATTCAAGAGCTTCGCGACACGCATCGGATAACATAAAACCGGGATCCTTTCATCTCCATCCTTCTCCATCAGCGTGATGGCATCGTATGTGCCTTTATCAAGGATAAGATCCCAAGCTCCATTCTGATTTGCGAGTAACGGTGGGTCCTCAGGCCTCATGCAGGAAAACGTAATCATGATGGCCGTAAGATTCCTAGAGTGTGCCATCGATTGAGCGAGCTGGACAGCTCCCTCACTATAATCAATTCCTGGGAATCGATGTGCTGGATGACACGCCTCTCCACGTCCCTCCGCCAGTGCGAATAACAGTGCACCGTTTCCACTTTCAAGGATCGACACTGCATCAGGGCGTGGAGGGGTGTGCTGATTGACCCACTTAAGTGACTTAACCATCTCATTCATCGCCTTTTTGCCGAACCTAGACGCCAGAAGTATGGATCCAATAGAAGTGGTGTTAATACGCACCATATTTCACTCTCGTCACCGTGTTCTTTGAAGTTCTCCGACTCTTCTTCGTATACGTTATCCCAACTGATTATCGGTGAGTGATGGGACCCATAAGTTTGCAGGGGTTGAACACGCCTACTGTTCTTTCGTACCGAGCTTTGTTGTGTCCATGATGTGTTTGGAGTGATCCCGGAAATGAAACAAGTCATTGACAACTGTCACAGAATGAAAGGCGCTGCTTAGGAAGCCGGTCAACTTCCTCGACATGCAGGTTGTATGCAGGACAGGGTGACTGCCTCATTTTTGATAGATATGTGAAGGAATTTTAAGAAGTAGAATCAGACGGCAGATTGTTAGCGGGTCACTAGCCTCCTCCAACCGCAAACTACCCTCCCGGTGGGTCATAGTCACCGTAAGCAGCTGGCCGGTCGTGCCTCGGAACTTTCACCCCCACTGAGTTATAGGCTCAGTAGTATTATTCCTAAACAGAAGTCCCGAGATGGTCGGGGCGCTTGGGGTAGCGGTAGCCTCCTGAAGAGAACTTTCACAGGTTCGAAACCACTGCCATTCCTGCCACCTAGCGTCCCTGTTGTCCTAGCCAATGGACCCTTATCCTAAGTGACGGATGACTACAGCGGGTGCTAAGGACGTGGTTTGCCTCGCGACGCTCTGTTGGACGCTTCGAGTTTGGGCCTCGATTTTCCAAGCAGTTCGTTATTGCAGCGTGTATGCAAGGGTTCGAACGTTCAGGGATTACAACCCCTGGCCTTGTATCTCATATCCGCTGATATGATTGGCCTTGCTCGATAATTGACGTAGCACATCGCCCAGATACCAAGATGTGTTTTCAACCTTTCGCCAAGTATGTCAATGTCTCTCTCTTCCGCCTTTTTTTAGATGATACCCAGTGCCCTGTACGACATGCTTGATCCTCGGTGGTTCATACCAGCATTGGGCAAAGCCTGTAGTAAGTAGTGATGTGAAGGTGGCCACGTCAGCACCCCAATATTGTAGTGATAAATGCTCGATCGTTCTGGTTAGTACCTGACATGGAGTGTTGATTTTGGACTGATGTACGCTACCTGCACTCTAGTCTACCTTATAGTGACAGTCTGGTCTGTACGCACCAAAAAAATACCTGCGAGTCGCGTCTTCCGAAGTTTAAACTTTGCAGCATGCAGGACCCCTTTCTTCCAGGCATGAGACTACCTACATAGTACTACTAAGATCTAGATTACTAATCTAGATAGACAAAGTCCGACTTCGAAAAAGACACGCTTATACTATTCTTCATCGACATCACTGGTCACTGGGTAATCGATGGTCACAGCCAAAACCTTTTTCTATGAGTTGGGGACGATACCTGTGTTGTTTTGAAATTGAATTGACTTATCACACGATACTGGACACGCAAAAGAAGTATGTATCAATTAGTTGTGCTTCGTTCTTCAAAGTTCAAGCACAGCCTATGTGTGGTTCCTCGTCACCCTTTCACCAGTGACTTGGTGTAAAACGCCGCTACCATTCATTGGCAGTAGACTATCATCCAGCAATGCTTAAATAGCCATCACCTTGGATGACGGTTCCTACATCCTCACTTTCGTCGCACTGACATTGTGCGCATTCTTCCTCTCTATCTTTTTACATACATGTCCCACACACCCTTCACGCTGCACCAGAACGTTTATAAGGCCAAGAATAAGCCTATAACCGTTGAAGACGTTGACGAGAACAATGTTTCTTCTCCAGCATTGCAGCTTCTTATCGACTCGGCTGAAGGCGCCGCCGTTGGGGTGGCTGCCACGTATCGCTCCAACTGTTCTCTTTCCTCTTTAGCATTTGCAACGCTCACCAGAGCTCTCGTTGTCCACTTTTCTGCAAAGAAACAGAATCCGCAGCAGAAGAAGAAGAAGAGCCAGGAACAAGAGCCTCCTGTTTCCCAAGGACGCATCCTTATACAAGACCAACTTCTGTGTAACATCGGCATCAAACTTTATGGGCACAGGATAGACAGAATTGCACTTGCTCTCTTCCTAGACCTCTCGCTTCGTATCAATGGCGCGATTGACGTACTGTCGGTGTCTACCAGTGATCGGCGCTCACTCCAGGCAATCACGAACGCCTTAGGCGGCGAGGATTTACTCCAGAAGGACAACGTGAAAACCCTGTTTGCTCATAAAAAGGGGGGCGGCACATCCAAGGATGTGGCGCTTCAGGCTTGGGTGGCATGTCGCGCTGCCACATTTGATAATACCAGGCTTAGATTCGCTGCTATATCTCGAATCGACACAGATACGATGCCAGATATAGTAGGTAATCTTTGTCATGTCATGGACCCTTCCTTCTAATTCATCACGTAGCATCTGAGCGCCCTCGCCAAGACTTCTCGTGATGCTGAAATTTTAGAGTCTTTGAAGCCAACGAAAGTCGTCAACAATGTCAAAGCAGAATTCATGAAGAAGGGCGATGTCAGCCTCGAGTGCACTCGTTTCAGCACGCGTATCATGAAGTCTAAAACTCAAGTATGTAAACTCATGAGAGGTCATGCCACCAACCTTGAACGTTCGCATTGACAGATTATCCAAATCGAAACGCTGAACGGGAAAAAGCGGTCAACGATCACTGGTCGGGCAGAGCGAATAGACGGAAAACAGGCTCATATCAGCGTCAAAGGCACAAAAAATGCTTCGGGCAAGATCCTCTCTGTGACCACCATCGGGAAAGAAGACTTGACGGCTGCTGAATCAGCCAGAGAAGATGTAGTGCTGAAGGCTCTTCAGGGCACCATCACGTTGACCGAACATCCTTTCTTCTGTAGTATCTGGGCGCCGTCATTAAACATCCCATGGGCACCTCTGCATGCTTCCACCTCGTCGTCCGTTTACTATCCTAACGGTCAATTGAACCCCTCGCAGTATGAAGCAGTGGAGCGAATTATTTCGCAATCGGACAGGGACCGTGTATTACTCATTCAAGGTCCTCCTGGCACTGGCAAAACAACGGTCATAGCGGCCAGCGTCAACAGTATGATCAACACTGGCCCTATGGAGCGTACGGTTTGGCTTGTGGCACACTCCAACGTTGCCGTCAAGAATATCGCAGAAAAGCTCGACAAGGTTGGCTTCCGTGAGTTCAAGCTTCTTGTATCCAAAGATTTCCATTACGATCGGTATGTTGCGCCTGCCTCACCTCCCTGTCATGCTGAGTTTCTGTGTCTCAGGCACGAACACCTCTACGAGAGATTGGAACATTGTTTTATACGATCGGACATGTTTGGTGGCGGGGCTGTTGCCGCTAGCCAACATTTGCTCGACAGACACACAAGCAAACCTACAAGAGTCATACTTTGCACGTTGAGTATGCTGTCCAATCCTCGTATCGAAGATTTTACTCGTCAGGTCCCGGTTCAAACCGTGATATTCGACGAGGCGAGTCAAATCGAAGTAGGAGAATACCTGCCGCTGCTTCAGCGGTTCCAGCACAGCATCCAAAAGATGGTATTCATCGGTGACGACAAGCAACGTGAGACGGGTAGTTATTTCATCGTTGACCCATACTGACTTGGATATCAGTAGCGCCATTCGGCCAAGATGACATTGGGCAGCTACGAAGTATTTTTGAGTTCCCGCACCTTCGAAAGCGGGCACACTTTTTGAACACTCAGTGTAAGCTCGTATCTCGACTTCATCCTCCTCGCTATCTCAACTTCATTGTTCAGACCGCATGCCACTCGTTGTCGGCAGCTTCATTTCCCAGCATGTATACGATCACAAGTTGATGACCGTGCACGACAACGATAGCAAGGCTGCATGTCGTTTCTTGGATGTCAAAAAGGGCCAGGAGCAGAAAGCGGGAAAGAGCTGGGCAGTACGTTTCTCCTCCTGATCCTCGTGATATGGCATCCTCACGTCGTTTGCATCAGAACCCACAAGAGATGAACATGGTTATCCACCTTGCCCGTATATACCACAAGCAGGGCAAGCAATTCAGAATCATCACCCCGTACGATGGTCAAAGGTCTGCGATAGAAAATCAGCTTCGATCAGCGAAGCTTCCATGGGAAGACAAATGCTTCAATGTGGACTCCTTCCAAGGCAAGTAGTTCCTTGACATACTAGGAGGATTTGACTGACGGTCACCGAAGGAAACGAGGAAGACCACATAATCGTATCTCTAGTCCGTACCCAGGGCGTAGGGTTTTTGACGAACATGCGCAGGATGAACGTGATGCTGACACGATGCAAAATGAGCATGATTATTTGCACAGACCGTGATTTCGTGACGAAGGGTAAAGCAACAAACACGCTGGTCGGGCAGCTTGCTCTTACTATGGACTCTGATGCCTGGTTGGACAGTCGTGATGTAGTCAATGGCACCTTAAGGTGATTTGGACTATTTACATAGCACTTCTTGGTTGGGTTTTGAAACTTTCTTGTCGCATATTGCACTGCATTTTGTATTATATGGGAATTGGTGTATGTACGTGCTGCAAGTCAGCGTCTACGTAATACAGAGACGTATCGAACCACATGCATATGGGAACTTGTACTTGGTGCGCGCGTCAATCTAGTGCACTACTGCAAGACTACGCGGCACCGCCTCTATAGTAGAACTTCACGGAGTTAGTGTAAGCACGCTGGCTTACCTGAGTTCCCATAATCAGTACATATACTGTCGCTGGTACTGAAAGTTAAGCGCTAAGCTTTCAGTATTCTACCTTTTGGTGTAACGGTTATGCGCGGGCGGCAGTCTGACCTGTTTACAGTTAGCCGATGGTTTGAATACTAACTACTAGTAGCGCTGCCAGTGATCTCAGAGGACGCCATTGGCGAGTGCTGGACTTGGGCATAATATCGTGATGCTAGGAGAGCTGGGAGTCTTTAACGTAGCGTGGTAGTGAATTTTTATCCGTAGTTGTATCCTAAAGGTGTTAATGTTACCCAGCAAAAGCAAAGCAATGTATTCTGTACTGAACTTATTTTTTTTCGCCCAGACGTCGCCTCGACGTTAACGCTCATCCTCACGAACCTCATCATTGATGGCATATCATCTCACTCAACCATTCTGGACTAGTACGTGGTCCTCCACGCCGCATTTATATCCAGCCGGGCCACGTGAAATTGACGCGGTCCTGCCGCGCCTGCCGCGGTCGTGACGCGCCTCTGACGCGGCTTATGTGACGCGGCACCGTCACAAATTCTATGGTGGAGATCATGCTCAAATACCATCTTAT
>Ga0310811_10012448_pt1 | contig 11043 bp, 9 predicted proteins | sample YCmetagenome_FD_207642 | JGI IMG/M metagenome (GOLD analysis project Ga0310811, IMG submission 207642) | Soil microbial communities from experimental microcosm in Duke University, North Carolina, United States - YC | ecosystem: Engineered > Artificial ecosystem > Soil microcosm > Unclassified ...
CCTCGGCGACGAGGAAATGGCGCCCGGTGCGCGAGGCGCCGCCGTAGCGACGGAAGACCGCGCGCCAGTAGTCGGCTTTGGCCACGCCGGTCACCATCGCGTCGATCGCTATGACCTGTGCGAGGTCGTCGCGACGCACACGCCGCACGGCGATCGCCGCTGCGCCGTCGCGACGCGCGCCGGCACGCGGCGGCTGGACGCGCGCGGCGCGCGCTCTCAAGGCCGCTCCGAAAGGATGATGCAGATCAAATCAATACCCGTATTCCGGTACCAGAATCAGCCGGCAGAGGGCGATTGTAGTGTCCCGGCGCGATCGTTTCACGCGAGAGCCTCCGCAAGTCGCCCATCGAAGAGCCCTGCACCGATCATGGAGGACCGATGAAAGCATCGCTGGCTGCGGGCGCGAGCGCGACCGCGCGGATCGTCGTCGATCGCGAACGCACGATCGACTTCATGGGAGAGAAGGCGCGCGTCTATGCGACGCCGATGCTCGTGCGCGACGTCGAGATCGCCGCGCGCGACCTGATCGGCCGGCATCTCGACGCGGGCGAGGACACGGTCGGCATCCGCATCGAGCTCGATCACCTCGCCGCGACGCTTCTCGGCATGCCGGTCGAGCTCACCATCAACGTGGCCGCCGTCGAGGGACGCGTCGTGACCGTCGACTTCGAGGGCCGCGACAGCGTCGACGTGATCTGCCGCGGGCGTCATCGCCGCTTCGTCGTCGACGTCGCGGCAACGCAGGCGCGGCTCGCGGCAAAGGCGGCGAAGGCAGCGCAGGCGGCATCGCCGGAACGCGCGGCGCAGCAGGGATGACCGCGCGAGGCGCGCCAATGCGCGAGCCAGATGCGATGACGGCGCCCCGGTCCGGTACGCAACGCATCCCGACGTACTGCTACCAGTGCGTCGCCGGCCCCGATCTGCTCACGGTCAAGACCGTCGACGGCATCGCCACCGAAGTCGAGCCGAACTTCTGCGCCGCCGACATCCATCCCGGCGCGGGCAAAGTCTGCGTCAAGGCGTACGGGCTCGTGGAAAAGACGTACAACCCGAACCGCGTGCTGACACCGATGAAGCGGACCAATCCGCGCAAGGGGCGCGGCGAGGATCCGCGCTTCGTGGCCGTTTCGTGGAACGAGGCGTTCGTGATGATCGCCGAGCGCCTCAACGCCGTGCGCGCCAGGGGGCTGCTCGACGAGTCCGGCTATCCGCGCGTGGCCGCGAGCTTCGGCGGCGGCGGCACGCCGCAGGCGTACATGGGCACGTTCCCCGCGTTCCTCTCGGCGTGGGGCCCGATCGACATGGGGTTCGGCTCCGGCCAGGGCGTCAAGTGCTATCACTCGGAGCACCTGTATGGCGAGTTCTGGCATCGCGCGTTCACCGTGTCGCCCGACACGCCTTTGTGCGATTACCTGATCTCGTGCGGCGCGAACGTCGAGGCGTCGGGCGGCGTCGTAGGCGTTGCGCGCCATGCGCAGGCGCGCGTGCGCGGCATGAAGCGCGTGCAAGTCGAGCCGCACCTGTCGGTGACCGGCGCCTGCTCGGCGCAGTGGGTGCCGATCCGCCCGAAGACCGACGCCGCGTTTCTTTTCGCGCTGATCCACGTGCTACTGCACGAGGTGGCGCGCGAACGCCTCGACGTCGCGTTCCTCGGGCGCCACACCGCATCGCCGTACCTCGTCGGCCCGAACGGCTATTACCTGCGCGAGCGCGCAACGCGTAAGCCGCTGGTGTGGGATACGGCGAGCGAACGCGCTGTCGCGTTCGACACGCCCGGCATCGTCGAGGCGCTCGAAGGGTGCTACGCAGTCGATGCCGTGGAGATTGGTCCCGACGACGACGTGCTGGGCGAGGGCGCTTTCGTCGGCGAGACGTCGTTCTCGCGGCTCGTCGCGCACGTCGCGGCGCATTCACCCGAGTGGGCGTCGACGATTTGCGACGTACCGGCCGCGACGATGCGGCACATCGCGCACGAATTCATCGCGCATGCGCGTGTCGGCGCGACGATCGACGTCGACGGCGTCACGCTGCCGTACCGGCCGGTCGCCGTCAGTCTCGGCAAGACGGTGAACAACGGCTGGGGCGGTTACGAATGCTGCTGGGCGCGCACGATGCTCGCCGCGCTCGTCGGCGGCCTCGAAGTGCCGGGCGGCACGCTCGGCACCACGGTGCGGCTGAACCGGCCCATGTCCGAGCGGCTCGCCAGCGTGACGCCGGGCCCGGACGGGTTCATGAGCTATCCGCTCAACCCGACCGACAAGGCGCGCTGGTCGGCACAGCCGAACATCCGCAACGCGTATCGCACGCTCGTGCCGCTCGCCGGCGACGGCCCGTGGAGCCAGGCGCTCGGCCCGACGCACTTCTCGTGGATGTTCCTCGACGACACGCCACAGGGCCTGCCGCGCGTCGCGCCGCCCGACGTCTGGTTCGTGTACCGGACGAACCCGGCGATCTCGTTCTGGGACACCGCCGCTGTCGGCGAGAAGATGGCGCGCTTCCCGTTCACCGTCGCGTTCGCCTATACGCGCGACGAGACGAACCACTTCGCGGACATTCTGCTGCCGGACGCGACCGATCTCGAGAGCCTGCAGCTCATTCGCGTGGGCGGCTCCAAGTACGTCGAGCAGTTCTGGAACCACGAGGGCTTCGCACTACGGCAGCCGGTCGTCGCGATGCGCGGCGACGTGCGCGACTTCACCGACGTCGCCACGGAGCTCGCGTCGCGCACGGGCTTGCTCGCCAAGTACAACGCGGCGATCAATCGTGGAGCGGGCGGCGTGCCGCTCGCGAGTCCGCACGGCGATTTTTCGCTCGACGTCTCGCGCGCGCACGATCGCGACTCCATCTGGGACGCCGTGTGCCGGGCCGCCAGCGCGGAGCTGACGCAAGGGGCGCAGGTGCATGGCCTCGACTGGTGGAAGGCGAACGGTGTCGCGACGAAGCCGTTTCCGCGCATCGGCTGGTACCTGTACCCGACGATGGTGGAGCGCGGGCTGCGCTTCGAGCTCCCCTATCAGGAGCGGCTGCAGCGCGTGGGCGCCGAGCTCGGCCGCCGTCTGCACGAGCGCGGCATCCATTGGTGGGACCGCCAGCTCGACGAGTATCAGGCGCTGCCGACGCCGAAGGATTTCGCCGCCCCGTGGGCTGCCGTCGTGAGCGACGCGGGTGCTGCGCCCGACGATTTCCCGTTCTGGCTGCTCACCGCGCGCAGCATGCAGTACGCGTGGGGCGGCAACGTCGGCATCCCGCTCATCAAGGAAGTCGCCGACAACATCGCCGGGCACCGCGGCGTGATCGTCAACGCGGGAACCGCGGAGCGCCTCGGCATCGCCGATGGCGACGTCGTCAGCATCGCGACGCCCATGCGCGCGGTGCGCGGCCGAGCGGTGCTGCGCCAGGGCATCCGCCCCGATACGCTGCTGCTGCTGGGGCAGTTCGATCACTGGGCGACGCCGGTCGCGAAGGACTTCGGAGTGCCGAGCCTCAACACGCTCGCGACGATGTCGCTCGACCTCACCGACGCGACGGGCTCGGGCGCAGACATCGTCCGCGTGGCACTCGCGAAAGCGGAGACGCGGCCATGACGCGCTGGGCGATGGTCGTCGACCTGCGTCGCTGCGTCGGCTGTCAGACCTGCACTGCCGCGTGCCGGCACGCGAACGCGACGCCGCCGGGCGTGCAGTGGCGGCGCGTGCTCGACATGGAGTTCGGCACCTATCCGAACGTCGAGCGGGCGTTCGTGCCGACGGGATGCCAGCACTGCGACGACCCGCCGTGCGCCGACGTGTGTCCGACGACGGCCACGAAGAAGCGCGCCGACGGCATCGTCACGATCGACTACGACCTCTGCATCGGCTGCGCGTACTGCTTCGTCGCGTGTCCGTACCAGGCGCGCGCGCGAACGCGCAAGCCCGTGTTCGCCTACGGCGAGGCGACCGACAGCGAGCGCAAGCGCCATGACGATGCGCGGATCTCGGTGGCCACGAAGTGCACATTCTGCGTCGAGCGTATCGACGCCGGCATGGCGAGCGGACAAAAGCCCGGCGTGGATCCGGAGGCGACACCCGCGTGCGTCAACTCGTGCATCGCCAATGCGCTCGCGTTCGGCGACCTCGACGATCCACAGAGCAACGTCTCGAAGCTCGTCGCGGACAACGAGCATTTCCGCATGCACGAGTCGCTCGGCACCGGGCCCGGGATGTATTACTTGTGGGACCGCAAGGACGAGCGATGAGAGCGCCGGCTCAATTCGGACCGTCGCCGTCTCGCCAGACCGCGTGGGACGCGCGCGCGGCAGTCAATTTCATGGCGGGGGGTGCGGGTGGCGGGCTCGTCGTAGTCACGACGCTCGCGGGCATCGAAGGCGCCGCGCGCGCGGTGCTGGTGCTGACGAGCCTTGCCCTGATCGGCGCAGGTCTTCTCGCCGTCTGGCACGAACTTGGCCGGCCGTGGCGGGCGCTGAACGTCTTCTTTCACCCGCATACGTCGTGGATGTCGCGCGAGGCGATTGCGGCGACGCTGCTCTTTCCAACGGCGCTCGGCGCCGCCGCCGGCGTCGCGGCGTGCAGTTGGGCCAGCGCGGCGCTCGCCGGAGCGTTCGTCATATGCCAGGCGCGCATGCTGCAGGCGTCACGCGGGATACCGGCGTGGCGCGAGCCGCTCGTCGTGCCGCTGCTCGTCGTGACCGCCCTTGCCGAAGGCGCGGGGATCTTCGTCGTTGTGTCGACGCTGCTGCCGATCGGCACGCGCGGATCGGCGCTGGCACTTGGCGCGCTCGCGCTGCTGCGCATCGTTGCGTGGCTCGTCTATCGGCGCGCGGTCGCACGCACGGCTGCGGCGCCTGCGCTGCGCGCGCTCGATCACGCCGGGCGCGCATTGCAGTGGGTCGGGACGCTCGCGCCGCTCGCGCTCATCGTGCTGGCGTCCTCCGGGGTACTCGGGAATGGCCCGAGCGGCGTGCTGCTCGCCTGCGCGGGCGTCGCGGTCGTCGCCGCCGGTGCGTTCGTCAAGTACGTGCTGGTGCTGCGCGCCGGATTCACGCAGGGCTTCGCGCTCGCGCACCGGCCGGTGCGCGGCGCACGGGTCTAGGGAGGAACGTGCAATGGGTGCGATCACGATGCAGGAAGTCGGCGCAACGCGCCGGGCGTACTTCGAGGCCGAGCGCGAGACCATGCCGCGCGAGCGCCTCGCCGATCTGCAACTCGCGCGACTGAACGCGACGCTCGCGCACGCACGCGCCCACGTGCCGCTGCATCGCGAGCGCCTCGACGCGGCGGGCGTCGATCGGCACGGATTGCGCTCGCTCGACGAGATCGCGCAGCTGCCGTTCACCGTCAAGGCGGACCTGCGCGATCACTATCCGTTCGGTCTGTTCGCCGCGCCGACGGAAAGCCTCGCGCGGTTGCACGCATCGTCGGGCACGACCGGCAAGCCGACCGTCGTCGGGTACACGATGCGCGACCTCGACACGTGGGCCGCGCTGATGGCGCGCTCGCTGTTCGCCGCGGGTGCACGACGCGGCGACGTCGTGCACAACGCGTATGGCTACGGACTCTTCACCGGCGGACTCGGGACACACGCCGGCGCCGAACGTCTGGGTGCGGTCGTCGTGCCGGTGTCGGGCGGATCGACCGAACGCCAGGTGCAGCTGATCGTCGACTTCGGCGCGCGCGTGCTCTGCGCCACGCCGTCGTACGCGCTCGCGATCGCGGAGATCGCGGAGCAGCAGGGCATCGACCTGCGCCGCTCGACGTTGCGCGTGGGGCTCTTCGGTGCCGAGCCGTGGAGCGCGGCAATGCGGCGCGAGATCGAATCGCGCATGGGGCTCGCGGCGATCGACGTGTACGGTCTCTCCGAGATCATGGGTCCCGGCGTGGCGTGCGAGTGCGAATGCCAGGCCGGCCTGCACGGCTGGGAGGATCACTTCCTGTTCGAGGTGATCGACCCGCAGACCGGCGCGCCGCTGCCCGAGGGACAGGCCGGCGAGCTCGTCATCACCACGCTCACGAAGGAAGCGCTGCCGATGCTGCGCTACCGCACGCGCGACATCACGTCGCTTACGACGGCGCCGTGCGACTGCGGCCGCACGCACGTGCGCATCCTGCGCGTGACCGGCCGCAACGACGACATGCTGATCATTCGCGGCGTCAACGTCTATCCATCGCAGATCGAGGCGGTGCTGATCGGCCGGCCGCGCATCGCGCCGCATTACCAGCTCGTCATCGAGCGCCGCGGCAGTCTCGACCAGGTGACGCTCGAGGTCGAGGCGTCCCCGGGCGTGGCGAGCTACGAGTTCGACGCCATCGCGCGCGACGCGGCTCATCACGTGAAGTCGCTCGTCGGCATCACCGTCGACGTTCGCGTGCGCCATCCCGGCGACGTGCCGCGCTCGCAGGGCAAGGCGGTGCGCGTGCGCGACCTGCGCCCGAAAGACTAGGATGAAGCTCCCTACGCTCGCGCCGCTCGCTGCCCGCAACCGGGCTGGTTCGGTCGGTCGGCGCGGCCCCTTCCCGACTGACGATGCGTAAACGCCTGCTCTCGGTCGCGATCAACGGGTGTGCGCGCGAGGACGCGGTGGCCGACGATCGGCTGCTGCTCGATTACCTGCGCGAGGATCTCGGCCTCACCGGCACGAAACGCGGCTGCGACGGCGGCGAATGCGGGGCGTGCACGGTGCTCGTCGACGGTGCACCCGCGCTCGCGTGCATCACGCTCGCGCTGCGCTGCGAAGGCCGCCGCGTGGAGACGATCGAGGGCGTCGCGCACGACGGCCGCATGAGCCGGCTGCAGCGTGCATTCCACGAGCAGCTCGGCACGCAGTGCGGGTTCTGCACGCCCGGCATGATCATGGCGGCGGAGGCGTTGCTGCGCCGCGATCCTGCGCCGACCGACGACGCCGTTCGGGAAGCGCTTTCCGGCAACCTGTGCCGCTGCACGGGCTACGTGAAGATCCTCGAATCGGTGCAGGCGGCCGCCGCGGCGGATGTCGACGAGCAGTCGTGCGGTAGCTCGGCGACGCGATGTACCTGCGCGGGGGAGGAACGCGATGAAGCGCGATGACTGGGTCGAGCGCAGGCAACACGCGATCGGCGTGCGTCAGCCGCTGGTCGACGGCGTCGAGAAAGTGACGGGCCGCGCGCGCTACACGGCCGATCTTCGCACGGCCGGCGCGCTGGTCGGTGCGATCCTGCGCAGCCCGGTCGCGCATGGCGAAATCCGCCGCATCGATACGTCACGCGCGCGCGCCATCGAGGGCGTGCGCGCGGTCATCACCGGCGACGATTGCGACGTGCCGTACGGCGTGATCCCGATCGCGCAGAACGAATTTCCGCTCGCCCGCGAGCGCGTGCGCTATTGCGGGGAACCGATCGCCGCGGTCGCCGCCGACGACGTCGCGACGGCGCGGGCGGCGCTCGAGGCGATCGACGTCGATATCGGGCCGCTGCCGGCGTACTTCGACCCGGCGTCCGCGCAGGCGGTCGGCGCGCTGCCGCTGCATGCGAACAAGCCGGGCAACGTCGAGCGCGCTGTCGACCACGTGTTCGGCGACTTCGCCGGCGGCATGGCGCGCGCCGACCTCGTGCGCGAGGCGCATTTCCACTATGCCGAGGTGACGCACGCGATGATGGAACCGAACGCGGCGCTCGCCGAGTACGACGCCGAACGTGATCGGCTCACGCTGCATTCGGTCACTCAGGTGCCTTACTACGTCCATCTCGCGCTCGCACGCTGCCTGCGCATGGACGCGTCGCGAATTCGCGTCGTTAAGCCCTTCGTCGGCGGAGGCTTCGGGCATCGGACCGAGACGCTCAACTTCGAGATCGTCGCGGCGCTGCTCGCGCGTGCAGCCGGCGGCACGGTGGCGTTGCAGCTCACGCGCGAGGAGTGCTTCCTGACCCATCGCGGCCGCCCGGAAACCGACGTTCGGATTGCGATCGGTCTGACCAAGGAGGGCCGCATCACGGCCGTCGATTGCGACGTCGTGCAGCGCGGCGGCGCGTATGCGGGCTATGGCCTGGTGACGATTCTCTACGCCGGTGCGCTGCTGCACGCCATCTACGCGGTGCCCGCATGCCGCTATCACGGCTTGCGCGTCTACACGAACACGCCGCCGAACGGCGCAATGCGCGGGCATGGGTCGGTCGACGTGCGGCACGCCTTCGAGGCGCTGCTCGACACGATGGCCGACGAGCTGCGGCTCGACGCGTTCGCGGTGCGTCGCGCGAACCTGCTGGATGTTCCGCATCGGACGGTGAACGACCTGCAGGTGAATTCCTACGGGCTGGCCGAGTGCCTCGATCGCGTCGAGCAGGCATCGGGCTGGCGCGAGCGCCACCGAACGCTCGGCCGCGGGCGCGGGCTCGGCATGGCGTGCTCGCACTACGCAAGCGGTGCGGCGAAGCCCGTGCACTGGACCGGTGAGCCGCACGCGGTCGTCAATCTGAAGCTCGACTTCGACGGCGCCGTCAGCGTGCTCACCGGCGCCGCGGACATCGGGCAAGGCTCGTCGACGCTGCTCGCGCAAACGGTTGCGGAAGTGCTCGGAGTCGGGCTCGAGCGCATTCGCATCGTCGCGAACGACAGTGCGGTGACGCCGAAGGACAACGGCTCCTATTCGTCGCGCGTCTCGTTCATGGTAGGCAACGCGGCAATCCGCGCGGCCGAGGCGCTCAAGCGCGTGCTGTGCGAGGCGGCGGCGCGGCGCCTGGCCGTCGCACGCGAGGCGATCGTCTGCGAAGGCGAGACGTACCGCGTCGCCGGCGGCGAGCGCAGCCTGGGGTTCGCGGAAACGGTGGCCGCGGCGCTGGAGGGCAACGGCACGGTGACAGTGAAGGGCACGTGGTCGACGCCGCCGGAAACGCAAGGCGGCACGTTCAAGGGCGCGGCCGTCGGCTCGAGCGCCGGCTTCTCGTATTCGGCGCAGGTGGTCGAGGTGAGCGTCGACGAGGACACGGGTGAGGTGAAGGTCGAGCGGGTATGGGTCGCGCACGATTGCGGGCGCGCGATCAACCCGCTCGCCGTCGAAGGTCAGGTGCAGGGATCGGTGTGGATGGGGATGGGACAGGCGCTCGGCGAGGAGACGCAGTATCACGACGGGCTGCCGTTGCGCGCGAACCTGCTCGACTATCGGATTCCCTCGATCGTCGAGTCGCCGCCGATCGAGACGTACATCGTCGAGGCAGCGGATCCTAACGGGCCGTTCGGCGCGAAGGAGGCGGGCGAAGGATCGCTCGCCGGTTTCCTGCCCGCGCTCACCAACGCGATCGCGGACGCGATCGGCGTGCGCATGACGGAGTTGCCGGTGTCGGCCGATCGCCTGCGCGAGGCGATCGCCGCTAGACGCCGTGCCGAGCGCGTGCGCGACGCCGTGCGCGAGGCATCGACCGCACGGACTGCATGATGAAACGACGCCTACGCTCGCGCTGCTCGCTGCCCCCGAGGGAGGCAGGTCAGTGCGGCCTCTTATGCTGCTTGTGATGAATCCGCATTGCGTGTCGGCCGCCGCCCATGCTCCCGGCCGCCCCCTTCGTGCCTTGGCTTTGCCCCGCTCGCACGGGCGGCCCGGGGCGGTCCGCCCCTGACGTGGACGCGCTCGCCCCCTTCGCCCTGCGCACGCCCGCGACGCTCGCGGAGGCGAGCGCGCTGCTCGCGCTCTCCGGCGCGCGCGCGCTGGCGGGCGGCACGGACCTGATTCCGAACCTGCGGCACGGGCTCGGCGCACCATCGACCCTCGTCGACGTCGCGCGCGTGCCGGAATTGACGCTGGTCGCCGCGAGCGAAGACGCGCTCACGATCGGCGCCGGCGTGACGCTCGCGCGGCTTGCGACCGACGCGGTGGTGCAACGCATGCTGCCGGCACTGTCGGATGCGGCGCGGCTCGCTGCAGCACCCACGCATCGCAACGTCGCCACACTCGGCGGCAACCTGTGCCAGGACACGCGTTGCGTGTTCTACAACCAGAGCGCATGGTGGCGTCGCGCGAACGATCATTGCCTCAAGTACGGCGGCGACACTTGCCATGTGGCGCCGCAAGGCTCGCGCTGCCATGCGGCATTCGCTGGCGACCTCGCGCCGGTGCTGCTCGTGCTCGGCGCGACGATCGACGTCGTGCGCGGCGGTGCGACGCGCACCCTGCCGCTCGCCGACCTCTACGTCGACGACGGTGCCAAGCATCTCGCGCTCGGCGAAGGAGACCTCGTCGTATCGGTGCGCGTTCCGCGGCCGGCCGCCGACGCCCGCATCGGCTACCGGAAGCATCGCGCGCGCGGCGCGATCGATTTTCCGCTCGCCGGCGTCGCCGTGCGCGTCGAGATGCGCGATGGAAGGATCGTCGACCTCGCCGTTGCCTTGACCGGAACGAACCCACGCCCGTTCGTGCTCGTCGGTACGGCGCCGCTCGCCGGCCGGCCATTCGACGACGCAACGCTCGCCTCGCTCGCGAAGCTCGTGCGGCAGCAGGCGCGGCCGATGCGAACCACGGTCACGCAGGCCAATCATCGGCGCGAAGTCGCCGCAGTACTGGCGCAGCGGCTCGCACGCGAGCTCATGACGGCGCACGGGGATCGGCCCGGATGAGCGGCCTCTTCGACCGTCGGAACGAAGCGCCGCCGGCCCCGCCCGTGGGCACGACGGCCAGCGACGTGCTGGACGATCCGCGGCGGCGCTGGAGCGACGCCGACGGCCTTCACGTCGACGTGCGCGGGTTGCCGCCGCCCCAGCCGATGGTCGCGATCCTGGCGCTCGTGGAGTCGGTGCGCGACGCGACGCCGATCGTCGTGCATCACGAGCGTGACCCGCAATTCCTCTATCCCGAGCTCGCCGAGCTGGGCTGGACGGCCGCGCGCATCGCCGCGCCGGCCGGCGAAGTGCGCCTCAAGCTCGAGCGCATGGGATGAGGCCCGAAGGGACGCGGCAGGCGTCGTTCGCGCCGCGTTCCGCCGATCCGTCCGCGGCACGACCACGCGCGGCGCCGGCATCGTTCCTGGGTGGGGCGATCGGCCGGCTGCTGCCGCCGTCGGTGCCATTTCGCTATTTCGGCGCCGC
>Ga0310811_10012449_pt1 | contig 11043 bp, 12 predicted proteins | sample YCmetagenome_FD_207642 | JGI IMG/M metagenome (GOLD analysis project Ga0310811, IMG submission 207642) | Soil microbial communities from experimental microcosm in Duke University, North Carolina, United States - YC | ecosystem: Engineered > Artificial ecosystem > Soil microcosm > Unclassified ...
AACCTTGTCCTCGATCGACGGACAATAACGCGGGCCCCTGCCCTCGATCGCGCCCGCGAACAGCGGAGACCGCCCAAAATTCGCGCGGATAATCTCGTGTGTCCGATCCCCAGTTCGCGTGATCGCGCAGCAAAGCTGCGGAAGAGGCTTCGCTGGATCGAGCGCAGACAAGGTCCATGAGTCCGAATCGCTTGGCTGCTCCTCGAGTCGCGCCCAGTCGATCGTCCGGCCGTCCAAGCGCGGCGGTGTTCCTGTCTTTAGGCGCCCCTGACCCATGCCGAGCTCTCGAATTTGAGCCGCAAGCGGAATCGACGCGCGCTCACCGCGCCTGCCGCCCTCGATCACACGCTCGCCGACGAACATGCGCGCATCGAGGAAGGTGCCCGTCGCGATGACGACCGCCTGCGCCGCCAAGGTCCCCCCACTGGTTTCGACGCCGGCGACGCGACCTCGGTCGATGATTAAGCGGAGCGCTTCGGCAGTGACGATCTCGACGCCGCTCTCGCGGAGCAGGTCGGCAATCGCTTCGCGGTAGAGCTTCCGGTCCGCCTGAACCCGCGGACCCCATACCGCAGGACCCTTGCTCCGGTTGAGCATCCGCCGATGGATCGCCGCGCGATCGGCCGCTCGCGCCATCAGTCCGTCGAAAACGTCGACCTCACGGACAAGATGTCCCTTGCCGACACCGCCGATCGAGGGATTGCACGACATCTGCCCAGCGTCTTCGCGGCGAAACGTGAGCAGAGCCACGCGCGCGCCGCGACGGGCCGCGGCAGCCGCAGCCTCGCACCCGGCATGGCCGGCGCCGATTACGAGTACGTCGTACATTAAGAGCGGCCTTACATGCTCAGCGTTTCACGTGAAACAGCTTCACTTGCCGAGGCAGAAGCGGGCAAAGAGCGAGTCGAGCACGTCCTCGACTCCGGCCCGCCCGGTCAGCCGATCAAACGCAGACCGCGCTAGTCGCAGGTTCTCGGCAACCAACACGACTTCGCTGGCGCTCCCCGCTCGGGCCAGCGCCCGTGCCGCTTCTTCGACGTGCAGCGCCTGCCGCCGGTTCAACGCAATCGCGTCCTCGCCCGGCAAAAGATCGCGAGCGCGCTCTTCGATCTCCCGCAGGAGCTCAGGCAGTCCCTCGCCGGTCAGTGCCGAAACGCCAATGCTTCCTTCAGGCGGAGTTGTGCGACTTGGGAGATCCGTCTTCGAATGGACTGAGATCGTGGATGGATGGCCTCGCATTTCTTCCGCCTCGCCGAGCCACACAAGCACATCGGCGGAGTCGACCAGCGCAGACGCCCGCGCAATTCCGATCGATTCGACCCTGTCCGCCGATTCGCGCAGGCCCGCCGTATCCGTGAGCAAGAGCGGAACTCCGCCAAGCGAAAGCGGGACTTCAATATGATCGCGCGTCGTACCCGGCACATCGGTTACAATTGCTCGATCTTCCCCAGCTATCGCATTGATAAGGCTAGACTTTCCTGCGTTCGGGGGTCCAGCGACAACGACTCGGACACCGTCCTTCAACCGCTCGGCGCGAGGGCGGGCCAGCCAGGAGCGCAGCTCCGCTTCGAGATTTGCGCATGCGCGCGGGAGACGGACGTCGAGCCGATCGTCCTCATCATAGTCGATGGCGCGTTCCGCTTCAGCCGACAGAGCCAGGAGCTGCTCCTGCCAGGCCAGAATCTGTTTCTTGAGGCCGCCTTCAGCGAGCGCGAGCGCGGCCTTGCGCTGCGATTCGGTCTCCGCCTCGATGAGATCGGCCAGGCCTTCAGCTTCGGTTAGGTCGATGCGGCCGTTCTCGAACGAGCGGCGGGTGAACTCCCCCGGCTCGGCTGTCCGCAAGCCATCAATCGATGCCAGTGCAGCAAGGATCGCATCGACCACCGCTCGCCCGCCATGGCACTGAAATTCAACGATATTCTCTCCAGTTGCGCTTGCCGGTGAATCAAATCGCAGAACCAGCGCTTCGTCGAGCAGCTCGCCCGTCGATGGATCCCGCAGCTCGCGCACCGCGGCTGTCCGCGCGTCCGGCAGTGAGCCGGCGATGCGTTCCCCGGCCTCATGGGCCTCCGGTCCGCTGATTCGAATGACGGAGACCGCGGCAGGCGGTCGGCCACTCGACAGTGCGAAAATCGTCTTCCGATCCATCGGCATTCAGCCGAAATACGGCAATACGATCGGAGCAACGTGGTGCGCGCCTTCCCAGATCATCTTCAGCGCAACCCAGACGATGACCGCCAAGCCGATCCAGCCGATCCAGCGATAACGCTCTATGTAACGGGCAATCACGTTCGCCGCGACGCCCATCAGGATGACCGACAAGATCAGGCCGAAGACCAATACCCAGGGATGCTCGCGCGCCGCACCGGCGACGGCAAGCACGTTGTCGAGGCTCATGCTTACATCGGCGAGCGCGACACCCCACGCGGCGCCGGCGAACGTCTTGGCGGCCCGCGCACCCGAATGCTCGTCGCCAACAATCTCTTCCGAGCCCGGGCTTTCCCCGGCGTGGCGAAGCTCCCGGTACATCTTCCACGCAACCCAGAGGAGCAGGATCCCGCCGGCGAGAACCAGTCCGACGACCTGCAGCAGTTGTGAGACGACGAGCGCGAACGCGATCCTGAGCGCGAGCGCCGCGGCGACGCCGATCAGGATGACCTTCTTGCGCTGTCCGGCCGGCAGTCCTGCAGCGAGCGCCCCAACGACGATCGCATTATCGCCCGCCAGGACGATGTCGATCATTACGATCTGAGCGAGGGCAGCAATTGCAGCCGTGTCGATCATCGGGGTGAAATCCATGGCCACGGCACTATTTGAAGACGTGCCTCAGGCCCAGCACATGCTCCCCGCCCATCCAACCCGAATAAATCATGTTCACTGCAACCCAGAGGATCACGGCAAGCCCGATATAATTGATCCACTGATACTGCTGGATGAGGCGCGCCATGTAATTCGCCGCGACTCCCATGAAGAGCACTGAAAAGCTGAGCCCGACGAACAGCAGCACCGGCTCCTCGCGCGCAATCGAGGCGACGAGCAGCACATTGTCGAGGCTCATGCTGAGATCGGCGATCGTGATTTGCACTGCCGCCTGGAGGAATGTCTTGCTCTGCGGCGGCCCTTCAACGGCAATTGTCGCCGGGTCGTCGGCAATTACCGTCTTCCGTGGATGCAGCTCCCGCCACATGTTGTAGGCGACCCAGAGGAGCAGAAGGCCGCCTGCGAACACGAGGCCGGTGATCTTCAGCAGCTGCGTGGCGATGAGCGCGAAGGTGATGAGGAAGACCAGCGCCACACTGACACCAAGCATCAGCACTTTGCGCCGGTCGCGGGCAGGGAGGCCCGACGCGAGCGAGCCCATGATCATGATGTTGTCGCCGGCCATCGTGAGATCGCCGATGATGATCTGCCCGAGCTTAACCAGTCCGCCCGCCGTGAACACGGCCGAGAAATTTAGGACAGGAAGCCCGGGCATGACCCGAGTTATTACTGGTTCATCGAAGCGAAGAAATCCTCGTTCGACTTGGCGTCCTTCATCTTGTCGAGAAGGAACTGCATCGCATCGACGGTGCCCATCTGCATCAGGATCCGGCGAAGCACCCACATCTTGGTGAGCGTGCCCTGTTCCACCAGCAGCTCTTCCTTGCGGGTGCCGGATTTGCCGACATCGAGGGCCGGGAAGATGCGCTTGTCCGCAACCTTGCGGTCGAGCACGATTTCGCTGTTACCGGTGCCCTTGAACTCTTCGAAGATCACCTCGTCCATCTTCGAGCCGGTATCGATCAGAGCGGTTGCGATGATCGAGAGCGAGCCGCCTTCCTCGATGTTTCGAGCGGCGCCGAAGAAGCGCTTCGGCCGTTGCAGAGCGTTGGCGTCGACGCCGCCGGTCAGCACCTTGCCCGAGCTCGGAACGACCGTGTTGTAGGCGCGGCCGAGACGGGTGATGGAGTCGAGAAGGATCACGACATCCTTCTTGTGCTCGACCAGCCGCTTCGCCTTTTCGATCACCATTTCGGCGACCTGGACGTGGCGGCTCGCCGGCTCATCGAAGGTCGAGGAAATGACCTCGCCGTTGACCGAACGCTGCATGTCGGTGACTTCTTCCGGCCGCTCGTCGATCAGCAGCACGATCAGAATCACCTCGGGATTATTGTCGGTGATCGCGCGCGCAATGTTCTGCATCAGCACGGTCTTGCCGGTGCGCGGCGGCGATACGATCAATGCGCGCTGGCCCTTCCCGAGCGGCGAAACGATGTCGATCACCCGCGCGGACTTGTCCTTGATCGTCGGATCGAGCGTGTCGAGCTTGAGCTTCTCGTCGGGATAGAGTGGCGTCAGATTGTCGAAGTTCACGCGGTGGCGGACGGTCTCCGGATCATCGAAATTGATCGCGGTCACGCGGGTCAAGGCGAAATAGCGCTCGCCCTCCTTCGGACCGCGGATCTCACCCTCGATCGTGTCGCCCGTTCGAAGGCCGAACCGCCGGACGACCGACGGTGCGACGTAGATATCGTCGGGCCCGGCCAAGTAATTGGCTTCAGGCGAACGCAGGAACCCGAAACCGTCGTTGAGCACCTCGATTGTGCCCGATCCCATTATCTCAACGCCATTCTCGGCCTGAACCTTGAGGATCGAGAACATGAGGTCCTGCTTGCGCATCGTCGATGCGCCCTCGACACCCATCTCCTCGGCCATTGCGACCAGCTCGGCGGGTGTCTTTTTCTTCAATTCTTTCAAATGCATGTGACTATTCTTTTCTTGGGAGGTGGTGCTCGAGCTTCTCAAATGGTCGAAAGCTGAGACGCGGCAGGACGCCGCGGGTGGGAAGAAGCAACTGCCGGCGGGTAAATAGAACTGGCCGGAGCCGCTCGCGAATCAGAGCTATGACTGGGCTTGTCCGAAGTCAATCAGCGCTAACCGCAACGCGCGTCGAATCGATCAAAAGGGACGGACGATCACCAGCACGACAATCAGTGCCGCGGCAACTCCGGGTATCTCGTTCATCGCTCGAAGCGCTTTTCCCGAAAGCGGACGCTCGCCCCGCGCGAGCTTTCGGCCGTAGGAGCCGAGCCAGCCCTGGTAAGCGCTGAGCGCAACGACCAAAGCCAGCTTCGCCTGGAACCAATGCTCACCCCATATGTCGAGATGCGTCGCGAGCATCAGTCCAAGGATCCAGACGATGATCATCGCAGGAGTGAGGATGATCGAACGAACGCGCGATTCCCGCTCGATCCAAGCGCGGTCATCGGGTGAACCGAGAGCGGCTTCCTGGTGATAAACGTAGAAGCGCGGAAGCAGGAACAGCCCAGCCATCCAGAAGATCACGAATGTAACGTGGGCCGCCTTCACCCAGGGATAAGCGAGGCCGAGCCAGCCGGTCAGGTCCGTCACTTCTCCCCCTTCACGATCCTGATGAGCTGCTCGACATGGGCGACCGGCGTATCTTGCAGGATCCCGTGCCCGAGATTGAAGATGTGAGGTCGGTCGGCGAATGCGTCAAGGATTCGCTTGGTGGCAGTTTCGAGCGCTTCTCCCCCGGCGATGAGCGCCAGCGGATCGAGATTCCCTTGCACCGGCAGCTCTTCCGGTAACTCTGCCGCTGCCCAGACAGGATTGACCGTCTCGTCAATTCCCACCGCGTTGACTCGGGTCTCCCGCGCGTAAGCACCGAGCTTTCCGCCCGCGCCCTTGGGAAACCCGATCACAGGGATGTCCGGATGTCGTTCGTTCAGGGCACTGACCAGACGTGCCGTCGGCGCAATTACCCATTGTTCGAACTGCGCGGGCGACAGGCTGCCGGCCCAGCTGTCGAATAATTGAAGCGCCTCGGCGCCAGCTTCGACCTGGCCGCTGAGATATTCGAAAGTCACCCTCTCAATCCGTTCGACGATCTCGGCAAACCGCTTCGGGTCGCCATAGGCGAGGCGCCGCGCTTCCGACTGGTCTCGGCTTCCCTCGCCAGCGATCATGTAGGTGGAAACGGTCCAGGGGCTTCCCGCGAAGCCGATCAACGTCTTGCTAGGCGCAAGCGCCGCTTTTACCTTCCGGGCAGTCTCGTAGATCGGTTCGAGCCTGGTCAGGAAAGGCGTGAGATCGTCGAGGCTCGCCTTGGCCAGCGGCGGTGTCAGGCGAGGCCCCTCCCCGGTCACAAGCGTCAGATGCTGACCGATCGCGAACGGGACGATCAGGATGTCCGAAAAGAGAATTGCCGCATCGATCTCGGCAAAGCGCCTCAGCGGCTGGAGCGTGATCTCGGCGGCGGCGTCACTGTCATAGACGAGATCGAGGAAGCTACCCTTCTCCGCGCGCAGCTGCCGGTATTCAGGCAGGTACCGTCCCGCCTGGCGCATCATCCACATCGGAACAGGATCGCACCGCTCACCGCGAAGCACGGCGAGAATGGGCTTCTCCGCCTGCGTTTTTGCCGAATCCGCAGGCCTCGGGACCACCCTTTTATTCTCCCTTATATATTTAGAATCTAAGATTGATGATGTTGTTGGGCGCGGGAGTGCGGGGTTTAGGCGGCACTTCCGGAATTGCCAACAAGCGCTCCTGACGCCTTCACTTGGCAGAGCCGCGAGTCGCCGTGATTCCACCCCATGATTCACAGTCTGGGGATTGATTCTGTCCCCGTGGATGAATCTTTGAATGAGTGGCGTGGGTTTGCGGACAAATCGACGGTTGAGCGCATCCCCAGCGTCGCGCTAGCCTCCGTGCGTCCCTTTTCCACAAGGTTGTTCATTCTTGGGCCTGATCCTTGCCTCGACGAGTGCAATTAGACGCCAGATGCTCGCCGCGGCGGGCGTAGATTTCGAACCAATGGCACCCAATGTCGACGAGGAGGAAATCAAAGCACAGTCCAACGTTGCGGAAGTGATCGCAGAGCGCTTGGCGATCGCCAAGGCTGACGCGGTTAGCGCCGATAGGCCCGAAGATTGGGTGATCGGCACCGACAGCGTCGTGTCTATGGGCCATCGCATTTTTGGCAAGCCGCGCGATCGGGCTGAGGCAGCAAGGCATCTAAGCGCATTCTCGGGCAAGGAAATGCTGCTCAGCAGCGCAGTTGCTCTGTCGCGCGCCGGAAGTGCCAATTGGTCGCATGTCGAAACCGCCCGGCTCCAGGTGCGCAACCTGTCCGATGCGTTCATCGCTTATTATCTCGATGCCGAATGGCCGGAGGTTGGCTACACCGTCGGCGTATTTCGGCTGGAGGCGAGAGGCGTGCAGCTGTTCGAGCGAATCGACGGGGACCATTTCACAATATTGGGAATGCCCTTGATTCCGCTGCTTGGCGCGCTGCGCGAGAGAGGCTTGCTCTTGGCATGATCCAGGTCGCGCTAACTGGGTCTATCGGCATGGGCAAATCCACGGTCGCGGAGATGTTTAAGCGGGCGAACGTGCCGGTGTTCGATGCCGATGCGATCGTCCGCAAACTTCAGGCGCCCGGCGGTGACCTAGTCGACAAGATTGGTGAACTGTTCCCTGGGACGGTGCGGAGCGGCACGCTGGACCGCGAATGCCTCGCGCACATCGTCCTTGCAGACCGCGACAAGCTCGCGGCTCTCGAGGCAATCGTTCACCCGGCGGTTCGTGAGGCTCGCGAAAGCTTCATCGCTGAACATAGCGGTTCGCCGGTTCTCGTGTTTGAAATTCCATTGTTGTTTGAAACTTTGGGCGAAAAGGAATTCGACAAGGTCGTCGTCGTATCGGCACCTGCCGAAGTTCAGCGCGCGCGGGTGCTCTCCCGTGCCGGCATGACCGAGAGCAAGCTCAACTCGATCCTCGCCCGCCAAATGCCCGACGAAGAGAAGCGCCGCCGCGCCGATTTCGTTGTTGATACCGGAGCCGATCTATCCACAACGGAAAGACAAGTCAGGGAAATCCTGGCTTGCCTCGGAGTCGAACGGGGCTGATAGATTCGAACCATGCGGGAGATCGTTTTCGATACGGAGACCACGGGCTTGAACCCGATGGGGGGCGACCGGATGGTCGAGATCGGCTGCATCGAGATCGTCAACCGGGTCGAAACGGGACGCCACTTTCATTGTTATTTCAATCCTGAGCGCGACATGCCGTTCGAGGCCGAGGCGGTGCATGGCCTGTCGACGATGTTCCTCTCGGACAAGCCGCTGTTCGGCGACAGGGTCGAAGAGCTCCTCAATTTCATGGAGGATTCTCCGCTCGTCGCGCACAATGCGAGCTTCGACTTTGGATTCCTCAATTTCGAGCTCGAGCGCTGCGGCTGGCCGCATGTCTCGATGCACCGCATGGTCGACACGCTGGCGCTTGCCCGGTCGAAGCATCCAGGAGCGAAACACAGCCTCGACGCGCTTTGCATGCGATTCGGGATCGACCGCAGCCATCGAGTGAAGCACGGCGCATTGCTCGATGCGCAGCTGCTCGCGCAAGTCTATGTGGAACTCACTGGCGGTCGCCAGATTGGCCTCGGCCTGGTCGCCGACACAGCGACGATTTGCGTTGGCGAGAACAAGGGGCCCGTGACGGTTCGCGAGCCGCGGCCGCCGCGTCCGCATGCCCCGCTCGCGGAGGAACTTGAGCGCCACCGCGCGTTTATTGCAAAGCTCGTCAATCCGCTTTGGGAACGCTTCCTCGGCGCTGGTTGACGGGTGGTTCGGGCCGGTCCTAAGCGCCCGCCAAACACGAAGGAGCCAGGCACAGTGGACGTACGGGTCGCGGGTCATCAGGTCGATACCGGCGAGTCGCTGCGCGAGCATGCTCAGCAGCGGGTTGCGGAAATCACGGAGAAATATTTTTCACGATCTGTTGGAGCGAACGTCACCTTCGGCCGCGGCCCCAATAACGACTTCACTTGCGACATCGTCGCTCCGGTGACCCAGGGGGTGGTCCTGAAGGCGTCGCACTCGGCGCGCGAGCCGCTGATGGCGTTCAATGGCGCCGCCGACCGAATCGAGAAGCAATTGCGGCGCTACATGCGCCGGCTGAAGGATCACAAGGTCGACGATCAGGATCAGGCGTTTGTCGAAAATGCGGGCTACACGATCTTTTCGGCTCCTTCGGAGCAGGACAGCGAACAGGCTGACTTTCCCGCGATCGTTGCCGAAACGCGCGTCGATATTCCGCAGGCCAGCGTCTCCGACGCCGTCATGCTGATGGACTTGCGAAACACGCCCGCGCTCATGTTCAAGAACAGCGGGACGGGCGAATTCAACATGATCTACCGGCGGGAGGACGGGAACATCGGCTGGGTTGAGCCCCAAGCCGACTGACCCCATCTGAGCCGCGGCGGACCTGGTGCCAAGGCCGCGCCTGGGTACGAAAGCAAAGATGCAGCTTGCCGATTTCCTCGACTGTGACGCGATCAAGACCGCCCTACCCGGCGGCAACAAAAGGTCGCTACTTCAGCAACTCGCCAATCTCGGAGCGCAGCGGCTCGGTCTTGATCCCGCCGCTGTTCTGGCGAGCCTAAACGAGCGTGAACAGCTTGGCTCGACGGGCTTCGGCCATGGTGTCGCGATTCCCCATGCGCGGATCGATGGTCTCGAACGCATCTATGGCCTGTTCGCGAGGCTCGGCGAACCTGTCGATTATAAGGCAATTGACGAAAAGCCCGTCGATCTCGTTTTCCTTCTTCTGTCGCCGACCGATGCCGGTGCCGATCACCTGAAGGCGCTTGCATCGATCAGTCGCGTAACCCGCGATGCGGGGACGTTGGAACGCCTGCGTGGTGCCCGTAGCCGAGACGCGCTTGCCGCGCTCCTCATGGGTGCCGATGAACTGGACGCCGCCTGACCAACGCGCGCCTTCCGACGCACGTCGAGGTCGGCGCGATTTTGCGCCGGGTAGCCGCTGACGGCGGCTTCGCCACGGTGTTGAAGCGAGGCGACGCGGAACGTGGATCTCTTCTTCTTTTGATCAGCAGCCGCGGCAGGCATTTCTCGTGCCTCGAGCGGATTCTCGATCTCGACGGCGCCTACCGCTGGCAAACTGCCGGCCCCCCCGACTCGGCGAGTTCCGCCGAAATAGCCGATTTCCTCGCGCGATGTGCACGGTTCGACGAGGATTCGTGGGCAATCGAACTGGACATCGCGGAGCCTGAACGGTTCATCGCTGAAACGACCTCTGCGGGTTGACCCTAGGCCGAGCAGGCCGGAAACCCGTCGCAACAACAAGAGCGGGGGGCATTTCCTGTGCAGCAACTGCCGGGAGTGCCACGCGAGACGGGGAGTCACCAACACAGGCGGCGAGAGTATTCGCAAAGTAATCGTCTGTGTCGTCGGTTGGCTAACCGCAACTTTTAGGCTCACATGTTGGCTTCTTTTCGCTCGGCGCTGCTGATGATTGCAGCGCTCACCGCGACTGTTATTGCACCGGCGAAGGCGGGTCCTAGCGCCGAGCCCCTCGTGCCGGCGACGGCACCGGTCGTCGCTCCGAAGGTGGCTATTCCTCAATTGCTCGACCCACAGGGCGAGACGACGCTATCCCAACCGCAAGATTCCGACGCCGATTCGCAGGCTGACAGCGCCGATTCGACTTCAACGCAGGCGAAGCCGACCGGCGACCTCGCGACGATGGTGGCCGAGCTTCGGTCCCCCGAGGCTGGAACCCATGAGCTCGATTGCCTCGCGACGGGCATTTATTTCGAATCGAAGAGCGAGCCGCTCGCCGGGCAACTCGCCGTGGGTCAGGTGATTGCCAATCGCACGCAGAGCGGAGGCCGATTCCCTGACAGCTATTGCGGCGTCCTGTTCCAGCGGGGCCAGTTCTCCTTCGTGCACGGCCATTCGCTGCCGAGCGTCAATCACTCGAATCGCCAGTGGCAGACCGCGGTCGCAATCGCGAAGATCGTCGACCAGGGACTTCAGACGTCCGCGGCCGGTAACGCGCTTTTCTTCCACGCCCGCTACGTCTCTCCGGGCTGGCACATGAAGCGGGTGGCCTCCATCGGAAACCACATCTTCTTTCGCTGATTGATTGATCGAAGAGAGAACGGCGGGCGGGGAGCATCTCCGCCCGCTTTCTTTCTGGGCTCCTTTTGTTCTAGCTGGAGCGATGGCCACGCAA
>Ga0310811_10012450_pt1 | contig 11042 bp, 9 predicted proteins | sample YCmetagenome_FD_207642 | JGI IMG/M metagenome (GOLD analysis project Ga0310811, IMG submission 207642) | Soil microbial communities from experimental microcosm in Duke University, North Carolina, United States - YC | ecosystem: Engineered > Artificial ecosystem > Soil microcosm > Unclassified ...
CTGTGAGGAAGACTTGACTGAGAAGCTCCGCCAGGTTAAAGCCGAATTTGGGATATCTGAATTGTTTTCTGTTGCGACTTGCAACCGCGTAGAGTTTGTGATGATCACCCCGCAAACCGTTGACAAAACATTTGCTCAAAAATTTATCCAGAAATTAAATATTGGTCTGTGTGCGCACCACAGCGGTTTATTTGTTGATGCCGCTTCTATTTATGAAGGCCGCGAAGCATTGAACCATTTGCTGCGAATGTCGTGCTCTTTAGAAAGTTTGGTAGTCGGCGAGAAAGAGATCCTGGCCCAGCTGCGAAAAGCCTACGACACCTGCCGCGAGGCTGGCCTTACCGGCGACGGATTGCGAATGTTTATGAACTGTGTCGTCAAAACTGCTAAAGAAGTCTACACACACACCAACATCTCCAAAAATCCAATCTCGGTAGTATCACTGGCCTACCGAAAGCTTAATGACCTTAGGCTTTGTTCAAACGCCCGCATCCTCATTATCGGCGCAGGCGAAACCAACCAAAACATCTCCAAGTATCTTCAAAAACATAAATTCAGCAATTTTGCTGTATTTAACCGTACACTGTCAAAAGCGCAAAAATTGGCTGCCGACCTAAACGGTGAAGCGTTTACACTGGATGCTTTAAAAACATACGATAAAGGCTTTGATGTGCTGATTACCTGCACATCGTCAACCGAACCTATTATCACTCCTGAAGTATATGCATCATTATTAAATGGCTGCACTACCAAAAAGACTATAGTCGACCTGGCTATCCCTAACGATACCGCTCCTGAGGTTTTAGAACAATTCCAGGTAAACTTTATCGAAGTATGCTCATTAAACGAGGTGGCTAAACGTAACCTGCAGGAGCGCTACCAGGAGCTTACCCACGCCGAGGCTATCATCGACGAAAATATTGCCGAGTTTTGTATTCAACTAAAACAACGCAGAGTCGAGCTAGCTATGCGTAAAGTTCCTGAAAAGATCAAAGAGATACGCAACACTGCGCTCAACACCGTGTTTGCCGACGAGTTGTTGAATATGGACGCTCAATCGCGCGAAACGCTGGAGAAAGTGATTGCCTACATGGAGAAAAAATATATCAGTGTGCCTATGGTAATGGCTAAGGATATATTGATCAATAATAATTAAATCCCGGTTATTTTATTATTAATAGAGCTTATTTAATAAGCGTCATTGCTTCGTTCCTAGCAATGACGTAGTGGTAAACTGACACAAAAAAGGCTAAGTGAGAACATCTCACTTAGCCTTTTTTGTGTCAATAAACTTTATTTATTTCTTCCTGAATGAGTAAACAATATAAGCTGTTTTATTACCCAAAGCCACCGGCGACTTCAGCGTCATAGAACCACCGTCAACCTGTGCGACGTATAGTTGGTAACCCTCGGCTACTTTTCTGGCTTTATCGCCCTGATATATTTTTTTAAACTGAAATATCGGGTTGTTTTTGTCAGCGTCATTATAGCTCCAGAATATGCTTTGCGAGTTGCCGTTAGCTAAGGTGTACATGCCGTTGCCGCTATTGGTTAGCTGCCAGGTGCTGTTAACAAAGGCTGACGGTGGGGCTTCATCAAATACATTTTGTACGGCGCCGGGCAGTAATCCCTCGTAATTAACACTGGTTAATGTCCAGGTGCCATTAATGTGGCCGTGAGCTGCGCCTACCAGGCTTTTTGTGGTTGAGCAGGCTTGCAAAATAAACATAAGGGCTAAAACGCTCAGGGTAAGGTGTAAGATCTTTTTCATGATTGTTGTATGTTTCGCAAATATACACGCATAAATCTTGCCAGTAATAATTGCGGTTTTATAAAATTATTAATCCGGGTATAAACACCAAGTTAGGAGATTTGTTTGCTGTTGATATGATAAACAGATTCTGTATATTTAGGCTGATAAAAAAATTAACCTAAATGAAATCACTATCCGTTCTACTGGTGTCTGCATTTTGTGCCGCTACATGTTTTGCCCAAACAAAAGCCGATAGCTTGAAAGCTGCAGCCATCTTCAATAAATCAAAAGACGCTTATGCTCATTTGAAAACATATACCGACTCAGGCAAGGTGATACGAACCATGATCACCGAACATACTTCAAAAACTGCAATGATTTTCAAAAGTGCCTATACCAGTGCAGGAAGCTTTAATTTTGACGGTTATAAAGAAGGTCAATCTAACTCGCTTTATACTGTTAATCGCACAGCCAATACTATAAAAACCTGGTGGGGTATTACTGATAAAGAAGCAGACGCTACGGGCATTTCAACTGCGATGGCAGGAACTGTAGGGGCGCTATCCGGTAACACCACGGTAGTTCCTCAATTACTAATGCCTTCTGATTTTAAGGGGCTCAACGTTTTCAGAGGTTTAAAACAATGCTCTTTAGTGGGCGATGAAAAAATAAACGGGAAGGATTGCTATATCATTAAAGGCGAAAGAATATCGGGAGTTGCAAAAATCTGGATAGCTAAAAGCGATTTTTTGATCAGAAAAATTGAGGGCGAAAGCATTGTGAATCCCGCAAAGACAGAGGCAAGCTTGCGTCAGGCAATCGCCATAGGTAAAACAAGGGGACTAAATTATTCGAATCTTGAGGATGCGCTGAAAACTTATCATGAGATAGGTGTTCGCGATTCACTTAGCGGACATCCAAGGCGCCCGTTTACGGTTAAAGAAAGTTATGTAATTGTCCCTGTTACCGATCATAAAGTAAATCCCGTATTATTAAAATACAGACCCAACCGCGAGGTGGCGCTATAAACAGCTGTTGCAAGACTTACGAAGTTTAATGCGAGTTGTTATTTCCAAAGGCCTCGTTGAGCGCTACGCCGTTTAAAAACTTCGTAAGTCTTTACCGTATTTATATCGCAAATAGAAAAAGACCGGAGCCTAAAACTCCGGTCTTTTTTATTCAGTGTGCTGCAAATTGCCCCACCTGATAACTACCTCCCGGCACACGGAAGGCAATGTTTAAACGGTTGTAGGTATTGATTGTGGTGATGGCCAATGTGAGGTCGACCAACTCCTGGTCAGAGAATTGGTTATGTGCCTGCTCATAGACGTCATCAGGCACATCGTTATGATTTAGTTTGGTAACAGCTTCTGCCCAAGCCAGGGCAGCGCGCTCGCGGTCGGTATACATTGGGCCCTCGCGCCAGGCGGCAAGCATGTAAAGGCGTTGCTCGGTTTCGCCGTTGGCACGTAGGTCTTTTGAATGCATGTCAAGGCAAAAGGCACAACCATTTATTTGCGATACGCGGAAATAGATCAGGTCCAACAGATTCTGCTCGACTGCTGATTTTGCCAGATATGCGCCAATACCAAAAAGTGCTTTCAAAGCACCCGGTGCTTTTTCGAAATAATTCATTCTTGCTTCCATGTTTATATGATGTTTTTTGAAGCAATGACGATCGGGGAGAGAAGGATTGGACAACATTCTTAAAAAAATATAGAGACGCGGCGCCTCGCGTCTTTAAACCATTTGCACATCAGGCGTGAAGCATCGCGTCTCTACAAAATTGCCCAAATCTTTAATAACCAATCTTCACCCATTCCCCATTCACCATTCCCCACTCACTAATTCACTCATTCGCTCATAACACCGTCACTAAACTTTCATATCCTCAATAAAATCTATAACCATCGGTATAAAAAATTAAATTTGCGGTACAAATAGATAAACCCTTTTGGAAAGAACATTAATAATAGGAACACGCGGAAGCGAACTGGCGCTATGGCAGGCTAATTTTGTGAAAGACAGCCTGGCGAAAGTAAATATCAATGCTGAGTTAAAAATTATCAAAACCCAGGGCGACCGTATCCTGAACTTAAGTTTTGACAAACTTGAGGGCAAAGGCTTTTTTACCAAAGAGCTTGAAGAGGAGCTATTGGCAGGTACTATCGACCTGGCTGTTCACAGCCACAAAGATTTGCCGACTGAAAATCCGCCGGGATTGATCATTGCTGCCGTTTCTGAGCGTGAAGATCCGTCAGAGCTGTTATTGATTCTGAAAGATTGTGTAGACGTGAAGCAGAAGCTTTCGGTTAAATATGGTGCGATAGTAGGTACCTCGTCAAATCGCCGTAAGGCACAATTGCTGGCCTACCGCCCTGATTTGGAGATTGAGGACCTGCGCGGTAACGTACCAACCCGTATTGGTAAACTGCGCGATGAAAGCTATGACGCCATAATGCTGGCCAAAGCCGGCGTCACCCGTCTGGGCATCGATCTGAGCGAGTTTCATGTCGAAGAACTAACTCCTAATGAAATTGTACCTGCGCCGGCACAAGGCGTACTGGCTATACAAATCCGCGAAAGCGATAACGAGCTATTTGATGCGCTGCAAGTATTGCATCACCCCGAAGTGGCCGCCGAGCTTTCGGTTGAACGCACCGTATTGAAGTTATTCGGCGGCGGTTGCCACTTGCCTTTGGGCTGCTACTGCAAAAAAGAGGAAGACGGCCTATTCCAGGTGTTCACCTCAAAAGCTGAAGAAGGCGACCAGTTTCCTGACCGTTTGTTCTTAGAGGCTGATAAAACCGAGGGCCTGGCAGAGTGCGTGGTGGCTAAATTTAACCCTGAGCGTAAGTTGCCGTCTACCGTATTCATCTCGCGCGAGGTGTCTGAGCAAAGCTATTTCCGTCGGGCACTGGCGAAACACAATATTCAGATTGATGGCCGCTCGCTAATCCGTACCGTACCGGTAATCACCAAGCTTGATCCTTATATATTAAAATATGTCGACTGGATTTTCTTCTCGAGCAAGAATGCGGTCGAGTACTTTTTTCAATTAAATCCGGCTTTGCCAAAAGATGTGAAGTTCGGGGTGATGGGAGCTGGCAGCGAGGAGGCATTACGTCGCCAGGGGCACCTTTCTGATTTTGTCGGACTGGGTAATGACTCGACCGAAGTGGCTGAAGAATTCGCAAAGGTTGCCAACGGTACACAAGTGTTGTTTCCGGGTGCAGAAGAGTCATTGCGAAGTGTACAAAAAGGTTTGTCGGGTGATACTAAAGTGATAGATCTGGTGGTTTATGAGACTGTACTGGAAGACGAAGTAGAAGGCACCGGAGCCGACGTTTTGGTGTTTACCAGCCCGTCAAATGTCGACGCTTATTTCGCCGAAAATCTACTTGACCCATATCAGAAAGTTATCGCCATCGGAAAATCGACCGGCAAAAAATTTGACGAAATGGGTGTGAAATACACGCTGCCCTTCTCGCCTGATGAAGTGGGTTTGGCAGAGGCAGTGTTTGGATTATAGTACCCCATCCCAGCCTTCACCGAAGGGGAAGAAGCTAATAAAAAAAGAATTTAAAAGTCCTCTCTTTTGGAGAGGATTTAGGAGAAGTGATAATGTTACAACGACCAAGAAGAAATCGTAAGAGCGAGGTAATCAGACAGATGGTGCAGGAAACGCACATAAGTGCGGCTAACCTGATTTTTCCGCTGTTTATAGTTGAGGGTGAAAAGCAAAAAACCGAAGTGGCTTCAATGCCGGGTATTTACAGGTACTCGATAGATAATTTGCTGCGCGAAGTGGAAAGCTGTATGAATCTGGGCCTCAATGCGTTTGATCTGTTTCCTAACATCAGCGAAGAACTGAAAGACAAATACGCAACCGAAAGTCACCGTGAAGAAGGTTTATACCTGCGTGCTATCCGCGAGGTTAAAAAACATTTCCCTGAAGCTTGTGTAGTTACTGATGTGGCGATGGACCCATACAGCAGCGATGGGCATGATGGTATAGTCGAAAACGGTCAGATTCTGAATGATGAGACCTTGGAAATATTAGGCAAGATGTCGTTAGCGCAGGCACAGGCCGGTGCCGATATCATTGCCCCAAGCGATATGATGGATGGCCGTGTGGGATATATTCGTAATGTATTGGATAACAATGGTTTTACTGATGTTTCCATCATGTCATACTCGGCTAAATATGCCAGTGCGTTTTATGGTCCGTTTAGAGATGCGTTGAATTCGGCGCCTAAATTTGGCGATAAAAAAACGTACCAAATGAATCCCGCTAACCAGCGGGAGGCCCTGATCGAATCGCGCCTGGATGAAGAGGAAGGAGCAGATTTCCTGATGGTAAAACCTGCCCTGGCTTACCTGGATGTGATCAAATTGATCAAAGATGATACCGAGTTACCGGTTGCAGCCTATAACGTAAGCGGCGAATACGCCATGCTGAAAGCTGCCGTACAAAAAGGTTGGTTAAATGAGCAACGCGCTGTAACAGAGGTATTAATGAGTATCCGGCGTGCAGGGGCGACGTCGATATTAACCTATCACGCTAAAGAGGTGTTAGAGAATAAGTGGATATAGAGAAGTAAAAAGTAAAAATTTAGAAGTCAAAAATAGAAGGACTTTTGAATTTTTACTTTTGAATTTTTACTTGAAAAAATGTTAGACTCAATAAAAAAGATGTTTCAGGGCGAGGGTGAATTGCCTGTAAATACTTCGGGTAAGCCGGATATCAGCAGGGAAAAATCTGCCGAATTATATGCTAAGGCTAAAACGTATTTCCCGGGTGGGGTAAACTCGCCGGTGCGTGCGTTTAAATCAGTTTATGGCACACCGCTGTTTATTAAAAAGGGCGATGGTAGCCATATCTGGGACGCTGATGATAACGAGTTTATAGACTTCTGCTGCTCATGGGGCCCGTTGATTTTGGGCCACAATCACCCAAAAGTTAAAGATAAAGTGGTTGAGGTGATGCAAAACGGCATGTCGTTCGGTGCACCTACCGCTCTGGAAAATGAGCTGGCTGAGTTGATTCTCAAAAACAACAAATACATCCAAAAGCTGCGTTTTGTAAGCTCGGGCACGGAGGCAGTGATGTCGGCTATACGCTTGGCCCGCGGATATACCAAGCGCGATAAAATATTAAAATTTGAGGGTTGTTACCACGGCCATTCAGATTCGTTGTTAGTTAAAGCAGGTTCAGGTTTGGTTACTTTTGGTGAGACGTCATCAGCAGGCGTGCCCAAATCATTTGCTGACGAAACTATTGTTATCGGCCTGAATGATACAGAAGCGCTGCAAAAAGCATTCAGCGAGTTTAAAGATCAGATAGCTGCGGTTATTATTGAGCCAATCCCGGCAAACAATGGGTTGCTGCTGCAAACTAAAGAATACCTGCAAGCTTTACGCGACATCTGCACCCAAAATGGCACGCTGTTAATTTTTGATGAGGTGATCTCAGGTTTCCGTGTGGGATTTGAAGGTGCTGCCGGACATTACCAGATACAGCCCGATATCATTACTTATGGTAAGATTATCGGTGGTGGTTTGCCTGTTGGGATGTATGGTGCATCAGCCGAGATCATGGGCCACATTTCTCCTGATGGCGGAGTTTACCAGGCCGGTACGCTTTCGGGTAACCCGGTAGCTATGGCTGCCGGCATTGCGCAGTTAACTGAGCTGTTGCGCATGGGCTTTTACAAAGACCTGCACAAAAAGACAGAAGAGTTTACCGAGGCTATACAGCGTTTTGCTACGGCCCGCAACTATAAGTTCAAGGTGTTTAGCATCGGATCGATTTTCTGGTTTGCTTTTACAGATAAGCTGAGCATCAGCACCGCTGATGAGATTGACCCGGCGAGCATGGAGAAATTCAAGATTATGCACCGCGAGCTGATCAATCGGGGGGTATATTTAGGTCCATCGGGTTATGAGGTTGGCTTTATATCATCAGCCCACACTAAAATCGACCTGGAAAAAGCAAAAAGGGCTATATTTGATAGTTTAGATTTGGTATTCAAGAAATAACACACCTGCCAACCCTCCCCAAAGGAGAGGGCTTTGAAAGGGATTTTTAAATAAAAATATTAGATTTAAATAAATAAAACATCTCTCCGCCGTTGGCGGAAGATTGAAAGAGGTCTATGAAACGCTCATTTGTAATCTTTTATGCGCTTATTACCTATGCTTTAGCCGAGTTGGTTTGGTGGGGTTACATGTTGGTTAAATCGCAGCCTGGCCGCATCGGTATGATCATGGGCGAGGGCATGGTGTTTGTGTTGGTTTTTGGTACAGGTGCCATCTATCTTCATAAATCATTCAGACGCGAAAAGAAATTACAGGAGCAAAAAAAGAACTTCTTGCTATCAGTTACGCATGAATTGAAATCGCCACTGGCATCGATCAAATTAATGCTGCAAACTATACAAAAAAGAAATTTAAACAGAGCCCAGACTTTAGACTTTATTGACAAAGCGCTGCTGGATATTGAACGTCTGGATGATATGGTGGAGAACATGCTGCTGGCGTCAAAAATCGAGAATAGCTCATATACTTTCCCTAAGGCACATTTCAGTTTATCTGTTTTGGTAGATAGCATAGTAAATCGTTTACAGATCACCAAGTGCGATGGTAACCAGCAGATCATCAATGCCGAAATTGAACCAAAAATTGAGTTTGACGGCGATAAATTTGCTTTAACGTCGGTAGTAACTAACCTGATAGAGAACGCCATCAAGTACTCGAAACCATGCGAGACGGTTGATGTTAAACTATTCTCAAAAGATAATAAGATTTATCTGCAGGTGGCTGATCATGGTATTGGTATAGCTGATGAGGAGAAACACCGTATTTTTGAAAGATTTTATCGTGTGGGTAGCGAAGATACCCGCAACACAAAAGGAACCGGCCTTGGCTTGTATATTGTAAAACAAGTATTAGACAAGCATGAGGCCAGCATCAGGGTCAAAGACAATCGCCCTGTTGGAAGCATATTTGAGGTTGTCTTTGCACTAACTTAATTCACAACATAATGCCTGGTAAAAAAAGAATTTTACTGGCTGAAGATGAAGAACATCTTTTAGAAGCCATCAAACTAAACCTTGAGTTAGAAGGTTACAAAGTATCAACCGCTAATAACGGTAAGAAAGCTTTGCAAATATTTAAAGAAGAGCGTTTTAATCTGGTTATACTCGACGTAATGATGCCTGAGATTGACGGTTTTGTGGTTGCAGAAACCATCCGTCTGGAAAACTCTGAGGTGCCTATTATGTTCCTGACCGCAAAGAATACAAACGAGGACAAAATTGCCGGTCTTAAAAAAGGGGCTGACGATTACCTGACCAAGCCGTTCAACCTGGAAGAACTAATCTTGCGCGTTAATAACCTGATTAAACGTAGTTTAAAAGGCGACGAGTTGAAAGAGTTTAACAGCTACAAAATTGGCGATAAAACCATCCACTTCAATTCGTTCGAGTTGGTTAATGGCGACGGCAGCATCACTCCGCTTACCAAAAAAGAAACCATGCTGTTGAAACTGTTAATCGAGCGCAGAAACGAAGCCGTGTCGCGCGAGCAGATCCTGGAAACAGTTTGGAACTACGATGTTTATCCATCAACCCGTACCATTGATAACTTTATCCTGACCTTCCGTAAATATTTTGAACCCGATCCTAAAAACCCGGTTTATTTCCATTCGATCCGCGGTGTAGGGTATAAATTTACAGATCAGCACTAATTAATGTTTACCAATAGGGCACGCATACTTGTTATAGGCGCTTTTATTATCATGCTGGCTTTGGCCATAAACCTGCGGGTATATGAAATTGCTGCCGTGGTTGGTATGTTTATTTTGATGCTGATATGGGGCTATTTTAAAGAAGGCACCATAGTGATGGCGGCAAAAGCTTTCCATAATAAAAATTACGATAAGGCCGAATCGCTGCTGCAACAAGTAAAAAAACCTGACTGGCTAAGTAAAAAACGCCGTGGCTTTTATGAGTTTATTTATGGTGGGATATGCCTGCAAAGGCAAGATTTTACTGAGGCCGAGAGGCATTATGAAATAGCCGCGCAATATCCGCTACGGTCAGTAAATGATCATGTCGCGGCGCTGGTGCACGTGGCTAATCTGAGTATACGCCATAATGATTTTGAAAAAGCTAAAGCTTACCTGGCATTGGCCGATAAAAAAGAAGAAAAAACAACCGCTAAAATGAAGGAAGTAATAAAACGCCTTCATCAGGAATTAGATAAAAAATAGATTCAAGAATCAAGAGCCAAGAATCAAGATAAATGATTTGCGCTCTTTTTTGACCAAGAGATAAAAAATAGTCGATAGAATCTAGAAGAAAGAACCAAGAGATAAGACAAAAAACTGTTGTCTCTCTTGGTTCTTGACTCTTGATTCCTGACTCTAACAAAGAAATGACAGATTCACTATTCATAAAAGCAGCATTTTCACAGAAAACCGAACGCCCACCCGTTTGGATGATGCGCCAGGCAGGCCGTTTTATGCCGCAATACTGGGAAATTAAAAACAAATACACTTTCCTGGAGATGTGTAAAACACCCGAAATAGCAGCCGACGTAACCATGTTACCGGTTGATTTATTGGGTATTGATGCTGCGATACTATTCTCAGATATCCTGGTAACAGGCGAAGCCATGGGCGGCGACCTGAGTTTTGAGCAAGGTATTGGTCCGCGGTTTGCAAACCCGGTGCGTACGCAGAAAGATATTGATAATCTGAATACAGATTGTCTGGATAACTTACAATATGTTGCCGATGCCATCAAGGTTATCCAACAGCGCTTAAACGGCAGCATCCCGCTGATTGGTTTCGCCGGTGCGCCATTTACTGTGATGAGCTATCTGGTTGAAGGCGGATCTTCAAAAGATTTTAAACTGACCAAGCTGATGCTGCATAACCAGCCTGAGTTAGCACATCAGTTACTATCAAAAATTGCCGCAGTTACAGCTGATTATCTGAATCTGCAAATAGCTGCGGGTGTTAACGCTATCCAGATATTTGACAGCTGGGCGCAGGCTTTGGCTTGGGACGATTATAAGGAGTTTTCGCACCGTTATATTGCTGAAATCATCAGCAAACTGAATAGAAAAGATATCCCGGTGATATCATTCTGTAAAGGTAGTTCGGTTTTTGCACCGCTAATGGCTGAGGCTAAGCCAGACGTTATTTCTATCGACTGGAACGTTGATCTGTTGGATGTGAAGAAACGTTTACCGCAAAACGTCGCAGTACAAGGCAACCTTG
>Ga0310811_10012451_pt1 | contig 11042 bp, 5 predicted proteins | sample YCmetagenome_FD_207642 | JGI IMG/M metagenome (GOLD analysis project Ga0310811, IMG submission 207642) | Soil microbial communities from experimental microcosm in Duke University, North Carolina, United States - YC | ecosystem: Engineered > Artificial ecosystem > Soil microcosm > Unclassified ...
ACGGTTGTTACAAGGCGATGGCCCGGGATTTCGACGGGGATGGGGATTTGGACCTGGCCGTGATCGCCGCTTTTGCGGATTTCGGGCATCATCCGGAGGAGGGGTTTGTCTACCTGGAGAACCGGGGCGGCCTGTCTTTTAAGCCGTGGGGTCTACCGGTGGCGGAGGCGGGGCGGTGGCTGACGATGGATGCGGGGGATATCGACGGCGATGGCCGGGTCGACCTGGTGCTTGGCAATTTTTCAGAGGGGCCTGTGCTGAGCAAAGGAAGGGTGGATTGGAGGAAGGGGCCGCCGATGCTCGTTTTGATGAATATCAATGCGATCGCATCAAAACATCGGTAAAAATTTATAAGGAATTGTTAAAAAAGTATCGATATTTTATATACATTGGGTGTAGATTCACGGTAAGATTTGTAAAACCATTCAAAAACTAGTACACGAAGTTATGCCATCCAAAACTAACGGCGCTTGCAAAGGCCTATGCCTTGCTGTGTTCGCATTGCTGCTAAGTTGCAGTTTGTACGCTCAAAGGACCATCTCCGGGAGGGTCGTCGGAAAGACGGATAACCAGCCGGTTATCGGAGCAACGGTCCAGGTGAAGGGCTCAAAAGTGGCCACTTCCACCGGTTCGGACGGAACCTTCTCACTCAAACTTCCCCCTACCGTTACCAAGGGTACGATCGTTATCACCGCCATTGGGTTCGAGAATTTCCAGGTTGCCCTGGGATCTGCGGATGCGATGGGGGATGTCGTGCTTACGCAGGCCAACACCACGTTGAACGATGTGATCGTGACGGGTTACACTGCGCAGAAGAAAAAGGATATCACCGGTGCGGTAGCCATCGTGGACATCACGGATGCCAAGAAGCTCCCGGCCACGAGTTCGGAGCAGCTGCTGCAGGGCCAGGCGTCGGGTGTGACGGTGATGAATTCGGGTCAGCCGGGTGCGCCGAGCGCGGTGTTTGTCCGGGGTATCTCCAACTTCGGTCAGAACCAGCCGCTGTATGTCGTCGATGGGGCGCAGGTGCCCGATATGTCCTACATCAACCCGCAGGATATCGAAAGCATCAGCGTGTTGAAAGACGCCGGTGCGGCCGCCATCTACGGGGTATCCGGTGGTAACGGGGTCGTGGTGATCACGACCAAGAAGGGGCGCAGTGGTAAGAACGTGGTCAATTACGATTCTTATTTTGGTACGCAACGGCCGCTGGGCGGAAATGTCTGGCATCTGATGAATCCCGTGCAGCAGTCGAAGCTGGCCTTCATAGCTGGCGACCAGGCAACGGAGGCGTTGTACCCGGGTGGACCTGGCGTGATCCCGACGTATGGATATCATGGCACCAATAAGGTGCCGGTTTTTGGAGATGCGGGAGTTACCAACGACCCCAGTGTCTTACAATATTATAATTTCGACGCACAGAATCCGGGGAACGATTTCCTGGTGCAAAAATTCTCACAGACCGGGACCGACTGGTTCCATGAGGTGTTCAAGCCGGCCTTTGTGACGCAGCAGACCCTCTCTGCCAGTGGTGGAGGTGACAGGAGCAGCTATTACTTCTCGGTCAATTATGTCGACCAGAAGGGCACGCTGCTAAATACGTACGAGAAGCGTTACTCGGCGAGGTTGAACACGGTGTTCAACGTCAAGAACCATGTTCGGGTCGGTGAGAACGGAATGGTTACTTTCCGGGATAACAACGGCGGTTTTAACGGCGACCAGCAACAGGAGGGTGGCTCGATCGCGTTCACCTATCGCGAGATGCCGGTCATTCCGGCCTATGATGTCAAAGGCAACTTTGGCGGCGGTTATGACGGTCCTTTGGGTGAGCCGCTGGGGAACGGCAGCAATGCGCTGGCTATCCAGACCCGGGCTGCCAACAACCATGGCCATTTCTTTATCATCGAGGGTTTGGTCTTTGCCGAGGCCGATCTCTTGCAGCATTTTACGGCCCGGACGGCTTTTGGCGGCCGGCTTTGGAACCAGTACTACTGGAAGCAGAGCGGCGGTCCGTACGAAGATTTCGAGTCGCATGGCAATCCGAATACCGCCGAGGAGCATGATCAGAACACCAGCCAGCACAACTGGACCAATACCCTAACCTATAAAAATGTCTGGGGTAAACACAACCTGGCGGTGTTAGGCGGTTTTGAGCTGAAGGGAACTTCGGGCAGGCAAGTGGATGCCTATTCGCAGAATTTCTTCTCGCTGGATCCCAACTATGTGCAGCTGCAGTATGGTACAGCGACACAGGCTCCGACCAGCTATATCTACCAGCCGACCAGTACGCAGTCGTATTTTGGCCGGGTTGATTACACCTACAATGACCGGTATATCCTGGGCGCCACGATCCGCCGGGACGGTTCCTCCCTTTTCTTCCCCGGGCATCAATGGGGAACGTTTCCCTCTGTTTCGTTGGGCTGGCGCTTGTCCGAGGAAGACTTCCTAAAATCCGCGACCTGGGTCAACAGCCTGAAGCTGCGGGCAAGCTATGGTGAGGCGGGGAACAATGCCAATATCCAGGGTAATAATGCCTATACCACCTTTGCGTCCGGGAACGGCGGCTCCTATTATGGGATCGGCGGTGGCACGAGCACGGCTTCCCAGGGTTTCTATAACAACCAGATCGGCAACCCCAATGTGACCTGGGAAACGGACAAGATCACCAATGTCGGGTTGGATGCTACCCTTTTCGACAATCACTGGGACTTCATTTTAGAGTGGTATAAGAAATCGATCAACGGATTGTTGTTTGCGCTGCCCTTGCCTTATACGGTAGGGGGTGCTGCTCCGCCGGTTGTAAACATCGGGGACGTACAGAATACCGGGCTTGATTTCTCGACGACCTATCATGGCCGGATCAACCGGGACTTTACCTTCAATATCACCGCGAATATCACTACCTATAGCAGCAAGATCACGAAGCTGCCCTCACCGGGATATTTCGATTACGGTTTCTCGCGTGACAATGATATCGTAAGAAACCAGGTCGGTCATCCGATCAGCGAATTCTACGGTTACCAGGTGACTGGCCTCTATCAATCGGATGCGGCCGCGGCCAAGGGCCCGACCTATTCGGGGGCAAAGGCCGGATCGTTTATTTATGCGAATACCAACGGCGACACGGTCATCGACTCGAAGGACCGGACCTTTATCGGCAATCCTAACCCCAAATTCACTTATGGACTGAACCTCAATGCAGCCTATAAGGGATTCGATCTGACCGTGGTGTTCTATGGTTCATATGGCGCCAAGGTCTTCAACTACGTCAAATACTGGACGGACTTCTACAGCACCTTCCAGGGTGGTAAGGGCCTCGATCTGTTCAACAAAGCGGCCATTGTCTCCAACGGCCAGGTGACCAATCCGGGCGCTACGCTGCCTGCGGCTGCCTACAGCCAGGCCATGGGTTCCAGCACGGTAAGCAGCTTCTATGTCGAGCCGGGCTCGTTCCTGAAAGCCCGCGTGATACAATTGGGCTACACGATCAATCCTTCGCTGCTCAAGAAAGCGGGTATCGACAAGCTGCATTTCTATGTGCAGGGGACGAACCTGTTCACGGTGACCAAATACACGGGGTTGGATCCTGAATTGGTCCCGTCGATCAGCAACAACGGGTATAATGGCAGCAGTGGCAACAACATTGCGACCAACCAGAACGCTGCTTTTGGCATCGATTATGGCGCTTATCCGACCAATCAAAGACAATTTATCATCGGTATCAACGCATCATTTTAACGATCAATATAAAAATGCTTTATATGAAAAGAATCTGGAAACGTTTATTGTTGGCGTGCTTGCCAGTTGCCGCAATAATCTCCTATTCCTGTCACAAGTATCTTGACAAGCCGATCGTGGGTTCGGAGAGCGCAGAAGGCCTGGCCAGCAAGGCTGGGGTCGACGCGTTGCTGATCGGAGCTTATTCGATGCTGGACGGGGTTGCTTCCGGCAACACCAACCAGGGCGGGACCTATACTTCCTGGGAGACCTCGACGACCAACTGGATCTATGGCGGGGTTGGTGCAGATGACGCCTATAAGGGGTCTAATACGACGGACCAGCCAACGGCGGCGCCGATCGAGAACCATAGTGTCGATCCTTCGAATGAATATATCAAGGAAAAATGGTCTTTTTGCTATAATGCCATTCAGCGTGCCAATGACGTGATCCGGGAGATCCCGCAAGTCAAGGATGGCTCGATCACTTCGGCCTATGCGGCGGAGCTGATCGCCGAGGCCAAGTTCCTGCGCGGGGTTTTTCACCTGGAGGCAGCCAAAATGTGGAATAAGGTTCCCTATGTCAGCGAGCGGGTGACTTATCTCAACAACAATTACAACGTCCCCAACCCGGGGACGATATGGGATTCGATAGCTGCGGATTTTACAGCGGCCATGGTTACGCTGCCCAAGGGGAAAACAACCGATGTAGGCCGGGCCAACTATTATGCTGCCGAAGCATTCCTGGCCAAGACCTATATGTTCGCTCACCAATATGCGAAGGCGCTGCCTTTGCTGACGGATCTGATCACCAGTGGCCAGACCTCGAGCGGCGCACCCTATGCACTTGGGCCCTTCGAGAACAATTTCAACGCGTCGTTCCGCAATAACTCCGAGTCGGTGTTTGCCGTTCAGATGACGGTACAGGATGGTTCCAACGGCCAGAACTCCGACCAGGGGGATATCCTGAACTATGCCGCCGGTCCTTATACAAGCTGTTGCGGGTTCTATCAGCCTTCCTATTCGCTGGGCAATGCCTTTAAGGTGGATGCAAGCGGCCTGCCGATGCTGGGGATCGATAATGCCAGCGGGCTGCCCGCCTATGATGTGACACCGCTTGCGACCGATCATGGTCTTGGTGCAAACGATCCATTTACACCGCCTACGGATGCGCTTGATCCGCGGATGGACTGGACCCTGGGTCGCAGGGGTATTCCCTACCTGGACTGGGGTCTTTGCGGTGGCGAGCAATGGTCGCGGGGTGACGTGGTTCCTTATAACCCTTTGAAGAATGTGTTCTGGCATAGCACACAGTCGTCCCTTGTCGATCCGGCCGCTCAGGGTTGGGCTACGAACCAGGGCACGGCGATCAACTTTAACCTGATCCGCTTCGCGGATGTGATCTTGTGGCGTGCGGAATGCGAGGTCGAAGGCGGCGATCTTGCCGGCGCCCAGGCCGATGTGAACACGGTGCGTAACCGGATGGCCGCACATCCTGAATATTGGGTAAAGACCTATGTCGACGATAGCGACCCTTCCAAAGGATTTACTACCACCAACGCGGCCAATTACAAGATCGGCCTGTATGGCCAGGCTCCCGCCAACACCTTTGCGACGCAGGGGCAGACCTACGCGCGGATGGCCGTGTATATGGAGCGGCAACTGGAGCTGGCGATGGAAGGACACCGCTTCTTCGACCTGTCCCGGTGGGATGGCAATGAGGGCGGCCCGATGCCGAAAGGGTATATGGCTACCCAGCTGAATGCCTATATCAAGGCGGATACGCGGATATCGAACCCGGTGTTGAACGGGCAACACTTCACGCCAAATAAGAACGAGCTTTACCCCATCCCGCAAAGCCAGGTCGATATCGAGGGGGGGAAATTGGTGCAGAACCCGGGATACTAATATTTACGTTAAACCATTCAAAAAGGGGAGATGGCGATTGTAAAAATCGCCATCTCTTTTTTAATTTCACCCAATGAGGCCATTATTCATTTTTGGGCTGGTTGCTACGTGTGCCGTAGTCTCCTGTAAGAACAGGACCGTCTTTCAGGCAATCTCCGCCGAGCAGTCGGGAGTCCATTTCAACAACCAGATAACAGAGACCGATTCGGTCAATCCTATCGATCTGATCAATATCTACAATGGGGGTGGGGTAGGGATCGGCGACTTCAACAAGGATGGCCGACCGGACCTCTATTTTGCGGGCAATACCGTTGCGAACAAACTCTATCTGAATAAGGGCGGCTTTCAATTCGAGGACATTACGGACGCCGCCGGCGTCGGGGGCAGGGGGGAGTGGTGCCGGGGAGTGACGGTTGTCGACGTGAACAATGACGGCTGGCCGGACATTTATGTATGCGCCAACATCAAGAGCGATGCGCGGCAGCGGACCAATCTTCTGTTTATCAACCAGGGGGTGGACAGCAAGGGGGTGCCCCATTTTCGGGAGATGGGCGCCGAATATGGGCTTGCCGATACGCTGTATTCCACGATGGCTTATTTTTTCGATTACGACAACGATGGCGACCTGGATATGTATCTCGCCGTCAATAATATTCCGCGGGGGTATAATATCAATGCCTTTAGAAAGATCGTCAATGATGGAAGCTTTTTCAGCACAGGGCATCTGTACCGGAATGAGTGGAGCGATTCGCTGAAGCACCCGGTGTACCGGGATGTGAGCAAGGAGGCGGGGATCACGATCGAGGGATTCGGGCATGCGGCAACCATTGCCGACATCAATGGCGACGGCTGGAAGGATATCTATGTGACCAATGATTTTATCGGCAATGATATCCTTTACATCAATAATCATGACGGGACGTTCACGGACAAGTCGAAGTCTTATTTCAAGCATTCCTCGTCAGCGGCGATGGGTCAGGATATCGAGGACATCAATAATGACGGTCTGCCGGACCTTTTCGAGCTGGACATGAACCCGCCGGATAATTTCCGGAAGAAGATGTTCCTGGCCAACAACAGCTATATCACTTACCAGAATTCGGATCTTTTTGGTTACCAGTATCAATATACGCGCAACTGTCTTCAGCTGAACCTGGGGCGCCGGGTGAACGAGCTCGATTCGATCGGTGACCCGGTGTTCAGCGAGATCAGCTGGTTCAGCGGCATTGCGGAAACGGACTGGAGCTGGACGCCGATGGTGGCCGACTTCGATAACGACGGGTTCAGGGATGTGATCATTACAGGGGGGTATCCAAAGGATATTACCGATCATGATTTTCAGATGTTCATGCGTCAGGCACATGACCTGGCGTCCAACAAATGGATCATGAGCCAGATCCCGCAGGTGAAGATCCACAATTTTGCCTTTCGCAATAATGGCGATCTCCGGTTTTCGGATGTGTCGGCCGACTGGGGGCTGTTAAAGCCAGGGTTTTCCAATGGTGCAGCCTATGCCGATCTGGATGGTGATGGGGATCTTGATCTTGTTATCAATACGATCAACGATGAGGCGAGGATCTATCGCAATACCAGCCGGGAGCAGGACCCGGAGAGCAACCATTTTCTACAGATCAGCTTTTCGGGCGACAGCCTGAACAGGAGCGGATTCGGCGCCTGGGTCGAGGTCCATTATGATGGGGGGAAGCAACAGGTATACGAGAACAATCCTTACCGGGGATATTTGTCGACGATCCAGAATATCGCGCATTTTGGGTTGGGCAAGACGAAGATGGTGGACACGGTGATCGTGAAATGGCCGAACGGGAAGATGCAGGTGTTGCCAAACGTGGCAGTCGATCGGGTGTTGACAGTCGATCTGCGGGATGCGAAGACGTCTTACGGTTGGGAGCAGCCGCGGCTGGCTTCGGGGGCGTTGTTCCGCAATATCACCGACAGCCTGGGTCTTCATTACCGGCATGAGCAGCGGGAATATATCGATTTCAACGTTCAGAAGATGCTGCCGCATAAATTCTCCCAATATGGCCCCGGGATCGCGGTCGGGGATATCGATGGGAACGGGTTGGACGATATGATCGTGGGGGGAGCAGGGGGGCATAGCGCTCAGGTATTTTTGCAACAGGCAGGTGGAGGGTTTGTGCAATCGGCGCTGGTGCCGGATAGCGTGGCGCTGGCAAAACGGAGCGATGACGAGGGGCTACTGCTTTTCGATGCCAACGGAGATGGGCATCCGGATCTCTACATCGCCAGCGGGGGGAGCCAGAATGAAGCTAACAGCAAGGCCTATCAGGATAGGTTCTATCTCAATGATGGGAAGGGGCATTTTATGCTGCAGCCGGATGCATTGCCGGAGAATTTCACCAGCAAATTCTGTGTTCGGGCGGCAGACGTCGATCATGATGGGAAGCTGGATCTTTTTGTCAGCGGGAGGGTCGATCCGGGTCATTACCCGCGGCCCGTATCGAGTTTTGTGTACAGGAATGATTCGAAGGATGGGAGAGTACGGTTCACGGATGTGACTGCGAGCGTGGCGCCCGATCTGCGGGATATCGGAATGGTCTGTGACGGACTCTGGACCGATATCGACAATGATGGCTGGCCCGATCTTGTGCTGGCAGGGGAGTGGATGCCGTTGACGGTCTTGCGAAACGAGAAGGGGGTGCTGAAGAATATTACCGGGGGCACGGGAGTCAGCGCGGAGAAGGGGTGGTGGAACAGCATTGTGGCCGGGGATTTTGACAATGACGGGGATATCGACTATGTCGTCGGGAACCTGGGGTTGAATTCATTTTACCGCGCGTCCGATGAGCACCCGGTGCGGGTGTATGGAAAGGATTTCGACAAGAATGGCGTATACGATATGATCCCGTCCGTCTATCTGCCCGATCAGCGGGGCGAAATGAAGGAATTCCCGGCGATGTCGAGGGATGACCTGCTCCGGCAGATGACCTCGATGCGGGTGCGGTTCCCGACGTATAAGTCATTTGCGACGGCGACGATGAGCGAGGTGCTGACGCCTGAGCAGCGGGAAGGCGCGCTTATCCTGGAGGCCAACCAGTTCAGGAGTTGTCTTTTCCGGAATGATGGCGGGGGTAAATTTACCATGCTACCTTTGCCTTCGCCTGCGCAGTTGTCGATGCTGAACGGAATGGTGGCGAGGGATGTCGATCATGACGGTAACCTGGATCTTGTCATTAACGGGAACGATTATGGTACGGAGGTGGCTACGGGGCGATACGATGCGTTGAACGGGCTTTTTTTGAAAGGGGATGGTAAGGGAGGGTTCAGCGCCGAGACGATCGTGAAAAGCGGCATCTATATCCCCGGGGACGGAAAAGCGCTTGTTGCGCTCGGTGGCGCCGGGGGAAGGTCGATGCTGGCCGCGGGGCAGAACCGGGGGCCGTTGCTGGTCTTCGAGCAGCGGAGACCGGGCAGGCAGATCCCGTTGCGGCCGGATGATGTGTCGGCGGAGGTAACCCTTCGCGGTGGAAAGGTGCGGCGGGAGGAGTTCCATTATGGCGAATCGTTCCTGTCGCAGTCGGGGCGGTTCCTGGACCTGGGCGATGGGGTAGAATCGGTGGAGATCATGAATGAAAAAGGAGAAAAGAGGAGTATAAAATAGACGATATGTCCAGTTTTCCATTGTGGCTGATCTATGCATTGTTGTCTGCCTTTTTTGCGGCGTTGACGGCGATCTTTGCGAAGGCCGGGTTGAAGGATGTCAATTCGGACCTGGCGACGGCGATCCGGACGGCGGTGATCTTGCTGATCACGTGGGGTATCGTTCTTTTCCGGGGGAATGTCACGGCGGGGCTTAGGGCGCTGACGCGAAGCAGCTGGTTGTTCCTGATCCTATCGGCTGTGGCTACCGGGATGTCCTGGCTTTTTTATTACCGGGCATTGCAGATAGGCCGGGTGCAGGAGGTAAGCATTATCGATAAGGGGAGTATCCTTTTTACGATCTTTTTGGCTTTTTTCTTTTTGGGAGAGCCGTTGACCGCGAGAGTATTGATCGCCGCCGTTATGATCTTTGGGGGGATGATCGTGCTCGTTTGGAGGTAGACGGGAAAGCAGTGAAAATAAATCACCAAAAAGCCGGGTTTGGGCCGCCGCAGACGGGAATATCTCGTTATTTTACGGCGTGCCTTTTGAACGAATCCATAATGAACCAGAGCTGCTCCGGCAGATATCCCAGGGAGATCGGGATGCATTCAGGAGCTTTTACACGCATTATTATGGGTATGTCCAGCGGTATATTGCGTTGTTTGAGCCATCGGGTGGCAGCCTGGAGGAGCTGACACAGGATGTTTTTGTCCGCATTTGGGAAAAGCGCGGGCATTTGGCGAAGGTGGATACGTTGAAGAGCTATCTTTTTCTGATCACGCGGAATGTGGTCTTTAATTATCTGCGGAGTCTGAAGGTGCAGCAGAAGGTGAGGGAGCTGGATGGGGTGCCGGAGCCGGCGGGGGATGACCTGGAGAGTGAGATCTTGTTCCGGCAGTATTACCGGATCGCGCAGGAGGCGATGGACAAGCTGCCGCCGGGGCGGCGTAAAGTGTTGAAAATGAGTATTGACGACGGGCTTAGTTTGGATGAGATCGCAGCCGAATTGAATATTTCCCGGGCGGGTGTCAAGAAGCAGCTGTATGCGGCGACGGCTTTTGTGCGGCAATATCTGCAGGAGCGTGGGGAGATGACGGCGTTGTTATTCCTTTTTCTTTCTTTATTTGAGCTATTCTGAGTGACATTCTGTCTCTGTTTGGGCTCCGGCGAGCTGCGGCCGGCATGCGCTTAAAAAAAATCTGAAAAAAATTTATTGGGCGAGGTATCCTCGCGAGCCCGTTAAGTGTCTTTAGAGATAAGACACCTTATGTTATGAATCTACAAGAAGCCAAGCAGTTTGTCGCTCATTTCGTCAAAGGGGACTACACCCGGGAGGAATATGCGACGTTTCTGCACTGGCTGAAGGGGGCGACCCTGGAGGAGCTTAATGAGATCGCGGATGAGCATGAGGCGCTGCATGAGCAATGGGATGTTACGGGTCTGATGCCGACGGCCGATTGGAAGGCGCGGTTGGAAGGTAAGTTGGATCATGCGAATGCAGAAGAAGCACCGATCGTGGTGATTGGGGAGAATCGACGTATTGGACGCAAGATGTCCATTGGGCAGGCTTGGGTTGCGGCGGCTTCAGTGGTTGTGTTGTTGGGAGCCGGTGCGATCTGGTATACTCAGCAAGGTAGTGTGAAGCCGATGAGGAACCGGGAGATATCGTCGTTGGTAAAGACGGCCGAGAATCCCAGTGGTGGTGTGGAAAAAAAGGAATTGAACCTGGCAGATGGAAGCAAGGTGATTTTGAATGTTGCTTCCACGTTGAAATATCCGGAGACGTTTACAGGCCCA
>Ga0310811_10012452_pt1 | contig 11041 bp, 14 predicted proteins | sample YCmetagenome_FD_207642 | JGI IMG/M metagenome (GOLD analysis project Ga0310811, IMG submission 207642) | Soil microbial communities from experimental microcosm in Duke University, North Carolina, United States - YC | ecosystem: Engineered > Artificial ecosystem > Soil microcosm > Unclassified ...
TGGCGCGGGCAAAACGCCGATGCGCTTCCATTGGGTTGCCATGACAATGAGAGTTCCATTCGAGAAATACTTCGTCGATCTGCGCGTCGCTCAACGCCACGCGCGCCGAGGGCTGCTCGGCGGCCCGTATACGTTTTCCGCAGCAACGTTCGTCGAAAGGCCAATCCGGACACTTCGTGCAGATTTCAGTCACGGCCATGACAGCCCCGCTGTCGCCCTGCTGCTCGACCGATGCGTGCGCGATATTTGGTTTCCATCGATCAGCACCCGACGTATAGACAAGGCCCATCGCCTGCACCGTGCGCATAGCCACATCGCGCATTAGCTCGGGGTCGAAGTCGCCTTGCTGCTCGGCTTCTCCGTAACGCGCTACAAGATCGGCCGACAGGTGAGGATGCGTTTCTGCGCACGATTGAGCGTATGCACGAAGCGCGGCCTGCGCGTGTTGGTCGTGCTTCAAATCGAGCACGAAGTATTCACATCCGTAGTGCTTGCCGCCAGGTGCGTCGCTTCCGTCTACGCGGCACACGTCGAACTTGCGATAGAGCCCTTGCTCAGCGTTCGTCTTGGTTGCGTCGCGTTCGGGAAATGTCGAGCCTTGCTGCTCGGCTTGTGCTGTCTCGGCAGCAGTTTCCAGGGAAGATACGCGACGGTCAAGATCTTCAATCGCTGTATCTATGAAAACTCTTTTTCCTCGATATACGATCAGATTCACTCACATTCTCCCCAGCTAGACTCACTGCTAACAATCCCCATAGGAATGAACAAGGGGTCTTTGTACGGCACTACAACACTATTTCCGATCCTCTTGATGTTTTCCATCATAACCGATTTCTCGGCAGTATGGAATTGTCCAACCAAAGAGTCGTGGACCTGTAGGAGAATCTGCAATCGAGATTCGGGGAGTTCTTCTTCCACATCATCCCAGATTCGGTTGATAAGGCACGCTACGCTACTCTGCGGGATGCCTGCAACAGCCTGATTGAAGATATTCCCTTCAGGCTTGTCGAAGAAGTAAATTCTATAGCCGAAAGCATTCTCGACATAACGGCGAGTTTTTACTTGATTGATGACTTCCTTGTGCCATTCTGGAATTTCGGGGCACTTGCTGAAGTACCAGTCTTGAATCTGCTGCGTATGTCGAACGTCAAGCCCAATACGCGGAGCAATGCCGTCAGCCGTCCCCATATAGTGGGTTCCGTGACACAGAGACTTAAACATAGGATATTCAGCGGATTTTTTGCTCTTCGAGTCATCTTGGTAGTACTCCTTCATGATCTCGACATAGGGCTTTTTTCCCGCTTTGAAACAAGCCTTCAACCACGAGCAGTCGCTTTCCCAGGCAACGATTCGAGCATCCGCGCTGTCGAGGTCAATGTCGAACATGGTCATGCCAGGATCAGGAATGAACAGTTCCCGAATGTTGGGGAGTTCCAGAGAGTCTTCGAGTTCTCCGGTATCCCCACCCTTCGGGATGTTTTGCATGTTCATCCCGGTGCCGAAGGCATTTTTCGACGATGAGAAACGATAAGTATCCGTACCCGCGACATTAAACGTGCAGCGCATCCTGCGATCACGGTCGAGGGGCGCGAGCACGAAGGTGGAATGAAACACACCAAGAGAACGTAGTTCAGATATCTTCCGGATAATTGGCCAGAGGATAGGCTCGCGAGCGCCGATTGTGCGGAGTGCAGCATCATTGGTAGTTACCCCTCCGGTTTTAGAATGTAAGGGCTTGATACCCATCTGGCGATAGAAGAAATCCTGCATCTGCTTCGGTGAGCGGATGTTTATGTCGTAGCCGAGGACTTCTCGGAGCCAGTTGTTGCGGGTTTGTGCTTCGTTGATGAGGGAGAGAGAGAGCTGCGCGCGCTTCTTCTCGTCGACGCGGACGCCTCGAATCATGGTGCGAAGCACGCGATGGCGTAAGCGTTGCTGAAATTCGTTGACCTTTTCGAGCTTCATCTGCTTGAGGACGGACTTCAACACGAAATAGATTGCGAGAGTGCGGCAGCTGTCGGTGGTGCAGTACTCCCAATAGGTGCGTTCGTTCTCGCCATCCTCGCCTTCCTTCCAATCGGTGCGATCGTCCTTCCAGTAAAGGTGGTCGTCGCAATACATCGAGGAAAGAAACCCGAGATTTTTGGGCATCGAGGAGAATGCAGAATGCTGCATAATCATCGTGTCGGCGATGTTTTCGGGAGCAGGGAGGATGTTCCAGTGACGCTCGATGTACTGGAGATCGTAGTTGAAGTTCTGCCCAACGAGCAGGACGTTCGAATGCATGAGGATGCCGAGTATACGCTGAACGAGCGCGGCTTCCTGTTCGGGGGACCAGAAGCCCTCTGGCTTGTGAAGTGGGGCGAGTTGAATGCAAAGTCCTTCAGTCGGAGCCCACGCAAAGGAAATGCAGGTGATATGCCCGCCGCGCGTTTCAATGTCGCAGGAAACGGGACGCTTCTCGACGGAGTTAGTGATTTCATCGCGGAGCCAGTTGAGCTTAGCGACCATCATATGGAACTGCGGAGGCGAGTTATCTACCGCGATTAATCGTTTGTAATCACGGTGGAAAAGCCCCGGTTCAGTGCTGTTGCGTAGCACACGTCGAAGATCATGCACCATCCATGGCCTGCGTGCCCATTGCGTATGGATGATTTCAGCTCGAAGCGTCGGGATGACTTTAAATCCTTCGAGGAGTTTGCTGTCCATAATGGACGAGCGCCAGTTGTAGCTGGAAATCTGCCCAGCGAGAGCGAAGAGGGCGACGTCTCCGACAGTACAAATTACATTCGGTTTGACTCGCTCAATCTCCGCGCGGAGGGCGATACATGCCTCGAAGAGTTTTTGGCTGATATATCGGCCCTGGAAAAACACATGAGAAGGGCTGATGTCTTTCTTCTTCTCAACGATATGTAGTTCGCCTGGGAACACTCGCTGCTTGAAAACCATTGTCATGTAGCAATCATCCCGGCGGATGCCTGCCTCTTGCAGCATTTTCGTTAATTCAAAGCCACCTCCGCCAATAAAAGGTTCCCCGCGCCGGAGGTCAAGTTCATGCGGGCTGTCGCCGACGACCATGATCTTAGCGTTACGGGGGCCAGAGGGCGTGATAGTGAGTGCGGCCACTGTCGGTTCCTGTTATTTAATGGTAGGTTGCCAATCAATCGAGCAGCATTTACTGATCGCTCGTCGACTGAGATTGCGAACAAAAATCATCCTGTGCATGATCTTTGTTGGGTAGGTCAGCAAAGGATCTTCCGGAGATTCCATCATCGCTACCGGGGTGCTGGTGTTAATGACCTTCTCCGGCATCCAGGGCCGCAATCGGTCTTTGTTTGTCTCGCGTGCCATGATCTCTCACCCCTTGAGTTGTTGCAATTCGTTCATCAGGGCTTTACCTTGCGTTTCCTGCGATATCATCTCGGAGAGCCCTTCCATACGCTTGAGACAAATCCCGTAGTATTCAGGATTTTGTTCCAAGCCGGTAGCGGCAACTTTCATGCTGTGCGCTGCAGGGAATATTGTACCCGAACCGGCGAAACTGTCGAGTACTTTGTCTCCAGGGCGGCAGGAGCGTTTGAGCAGATCGACGAACAGAGCCACGGGCTTCTGTGCGCCGTGAGTCATGTTCGCATCGGCAAAGGTAGTGATGACGTCGGGGTAGATGCCTAGGGTTTTCTTCCGCCCCTTAATGGCGTAGAGAAGCATCTCCCACTGGCGGCGAGGGCCGTGATCAGGATGTGGTACGCGGCCGGAATTGGGCTTGGTGCAGATAAATGGCGTGCGAGTGACCCACCAGCCAGCACCCTGCATAATCATCTTTAACTCATGGAAGTTGTCGATGTCGCAGAAGACGTAGGCATGGGCTTCTTGCTTGGCGACTCGGTAGGCGAGAGGGGCCCATTGCTGCATGAGGGCTCGCCAGCTGTCTGCATCATCTTTGTAGTGGTGCTCGATTCCTGTGAGCTTCCCACCACCGTCACCGAAAGAATCAGCTCCCATACCGTAAGGGGGATCGGTAAGTATAACATCGAATTGCTCCGGGTCGGTTGCCAGCATCCAGCTAAGGCAGTTGGTGTTGAAGCACTTGTGCAGATCAGAAGTGAAGGTGTTGCCTACTTTCTTTGCAAGGTCAAGATTTTTTTTACCTTCTTCCAGTTTTTTGAGTACTTTGAATGCCTCGTCCGCAGTTTTCGCCTTCGCAACTTCGGGGATGTGAAGATGCTTCGATACGATAAGGTCCTTTCGTACTGTGTTCTGGAAGTTCCCGTCAGAGCGGCCTTTGACTTCGACCGACGTATCAGCAACCGTATGAACGCGACCCTCGGCCTGCGCTTGCTTGCTTCGCAAGTTGTGTAACCGAGCTAATGCAGCAGCCCGCTCTTGCCACGTAAGGTCCTCGCGTTTAAGGTTTTCATCGAGTTCCGCCTCCTCTGCTTCCAATGGGCTTAACTGCCCTAAAGTAACATAGGGGATCAAATCTCCGTCGATCGCGGTGCCGTTGTAACGGATTTCCCCGCCGAGCATGCGTACCTCCTCAATGGCTCGGAGGCGACGCTCCCCCGCAACGAGAACCATCTCCCCGTCCCGCTCTCGGAGAACGATAGCGTGCATCAATCCTCGTGCACGAATGCCGGAGGCTAGTTCGGCTAATGCTTGGGGTTCGAATTCCCTACGCTGCCGATTTTCGTCGATAGTGATCTTGGACCGCTCGATAAGCTGAATGCCGCTCATAGTGTGTTGTAGTGCAGGTGGTTGAGGGTTTCAGTGCAAAAGCCCACCGAAGCGGGCTGGAAGAGGAAGGTGGAAGGATTAGCCGAAATGTTTTCCCTGTGCGGTATTCCACGCTGCGGGCTCGACTGGTTTCGGCACATTTCGCCGCGCTTGATCGAGCTGATACGGCATCCACGATGCACACCGAACTGGAAACTCGTACGGCCGCAGACCTTCAAGCAAGATCACATTTTCGAACTTCCAGGCATTGCCGAGATGATCGAGAACGTGCAAATTGACGAGGGAAGAGCCGTGGACGTAGACAATAGTGGCGTCGAAGGGCTGCGGTTCGCAGAGATTCGGGTCGATCTGTTTCATGCCTTCGTCAAGATCTTCTTTCTGCGGATAGAACCACACTTTACGGCCAATCGTCGGGTTAATGAGAGCCATCTTAAACCTCTGTGTTGTGTAAGGGGAAACCGCCCCGGAGGGCGGCTTGTTCTGCTGCGGGGAATGCGATTGCGTGAGAATTATGACAGCGCGGTGACTGCGCGAACGTCGGCGAACTTGTTTTCAGCGTCCTTCGGGTCGTCGCGATGCGTGACAGCGATCTTCGCCATGCGGCCGGGGAGCATTTGGAACGAGAAGGCTTCCGTCGGGCTGTTGAGGCCAAGAGCTTCACGCAGGCGACCGAGGCCGACGTTCTTGCCTTCGCTCATGTCGATACCGCCGTCGGGCAGAAGGTCGAGGAACAGGCCCTGTTTGACTTGCACTTGCTCGCGACCGGTGGACTGCTTCGCGCCTTCATCTTCGACCAGCCAGGTCACTTCAAGCACGATACGTGTTTCAGTACCTTCCTTTGATTGAACCTGGCGTGCTCCGATCTTTTCGATCACTGCGGGGAATTCACCTTGCGGACACGGAATGACTTTGGTGGAGTTAGCGCCGGAAACGGAAGAGGAAAGGAAGGAATCTGCGTCGAAAGTCATGATGAAAAGGTTCCTGATTTGGTAATGTTTGCTACTATGAGGGAACCGGCGAACCGGTAGGAATTACTATACTCGGACGAATGCCAGAGAAAAAGGACATTTTTGCAAGGCTTACATTGGAGTCTCCAGGGGAAATTCGGGATTATTTACCGCGATTACAATGGATTAATCACGGTGGGAAATCAATTCGATTCCTGCACGGCCTCGCAGAACTCGCCTCCACGTGCTTTCCACTTCGTGAAGATGGGCTTGAAGTCAGGGTTGAGGCCAGCCTGGATCGGCAGATTACGCGTTTTGACGTCCGCCTGTCCGTTGCCAGTGTCCCAACTGAATTTCGACCCTTCCCGCACAGTGAGGATGACGTCGGAGAACATTGGAGGAAGCTTCGGAGCTAGCTTCGCCCCCAGCGTGCTGACCATCAATTTGATCCCTCCGAGGATTTCATCCTTCTCACGCTCGACGTGCGCAATGAGAATGAAATGGCACTTACAAGCATCTGTCCACAGCCGCACTATCTTCTCGATCTGGTCCTGCGCGATGCCCCAGTCACTGACATTCTTGACCGGTTTGTTACCAACGACAAGAGACATCGCCATCTGCGCCAACCCTGCCATGCCGTCGACAACAAGACACATATTCGGCCCCCATTCGTCAACGCAGCCAAACTTCTTCCCAGTTCGATCGTCCGGAAAATCATTCAGTGCATCGAGCAGTGCTACAAATCGATTGTGCTTGCTTCGATTCGGGTCCTGTGTCTTGGCCAGCGTTTCGAGCGACATCGTGTTGATACGCTTAGCCCCTTCGAGAAGATCCTTGAACGAGGCTTTGGCTGATGCCAACTGATGCCAATGCAGGTTATCCGGAACGGGTTTACCCTTGTCCTTCCAGTACCCGAGCAGGGTCTCCAACCCTGGCTCGAGGCCGAGATAGAACACCTGCAGCTTTGGGTCTGTCTCGACTAGTGAACCGATGCTGTGAGTTTTGCCCGTACCCGCAGGCCCCATCAGCATGACATTCACACCAGGAAGTGTCGAGCACTGAGCTTCATTAGCGGCTACTGCAGTCATTGATCTTCTCCATAAAGCTCCAGATAAATTCCGGAATAGTTAGCACGCTGTTTCAGCGCTTCCAGCGAGAAGTATCTCTTCCCATCTGTGAAGGTCACGTTCTTGAGCTGAAGATAAAACACCTTTTCCCCATCAATGATCTTCACGGGAAGATGCTTCAGCCCCGATGGAAGCTTAAAAAGAAATTCTTCCAGCTCCCCCACTGATAGATTGTCAGCCTCTCTGGCCATTTTGCCGCTCCCAGTAATTCATATGCAACTTAAACTCCCGCTCGATCATTTCTCGCGAGAAGGACTTGAAAAACTCCGGCTCCCAATCAGCTATTAGAGAACCGGGCACTTCTCGCGAGAAGTGCGAATGCGCCTCGCAATGCCGACCTAACACGCCCCACTCCCTCTCGGAACCGTCAACGGGCATGCGCGCCCATATCTCCCCACACTCGGAACAAAACACGACATAGGGCCAGGGTTGCTGCGCCTCACCGTGAATGAATCGGAGACGGTCTTCCCCCGAGCCGAGGTACTGATTTCCGATGAAGAAATGGCGCGTGAAGCTCATCCCATCAGCCCCTTCAGTTCGTCACCCAGTGCTGTGCTATCCCCCGACATTACGCCCGGCAAGCCCGGAGCCACAGGTGCACCTTCCGGACGAACATGCCCCCACTTAGTTTCGTAGTCGGCAACAGAGATTTCCTCTCGCTCCAGCGGGTCCCAGACTTTTTGCACGAATTGCGCGGGCAGCCATTCCTCAGCATTGGAAGACTTGCAGACTCGCTGGAACTGACAGCCTCCATACTCTGTACATGCCCCATCGAAGTCATAGTCCCAATAGCCTTCTTCCCAGCAACGAATCATCCGCTGAATGTCCCGGACGGTCTGCCGTTCCCAGCGTTCGATTTCATGCGGCGCGCGATAGGTGGGGACTTCCATCGTGTCATACTTCGTCTTGAGGATGGAGACACCACGGACGATTGTTCCTTGGGGTTTGATCCCCTGCTTGAGCAGCGCCCAATTATATCCGGTGAACTGGCTGCGCATTTCCCACTGCCGCGACCACGTAGCGCCTAAGCTGCTGGTGGTCTTTTCGTCGTAGTTCCAGACCCCGGTTGAGTGACGCTTGGCAACCATGTCGGATCGACCAGTGTAAAGAATAGGATGGCCGGTGACAGGATGAGCAACAGGCAGGGGTTCAGCAAAACTGAACTCAATACCGCGCTTGCCGGATGGTAGTTCGATAGGTTCTGCACCGTCGGCCCCCAAGGGGTAATTGAACAAGTAGAATTCGAAAGCGCCAAGCATGCGTTCGAGGGATTTGGCTGAATCCGCCGGGCACTCGAAATCGCCGTAAGACTTGACGAGGGCAGCCATGCCTTCGGCTTCAGCCTCTTCGGCAGATTTACCTTCGACGTAAAACACTTCCCGCGCGCGTTCGATGGCGGAGGCGAAAGCACCCCCGGCGACAAGATGCACGGATTTCGCAACAGGCTTCCAGTGCTCGACAAACGAGAGGAAGAATTTCTGAGGGCAAGCGCGGAATGCGGCGAGCAGGGTGCTGTCGACAGCATTAGGGAACATCGGGCGGAATTTTTGCATGATGTTACTGTGCCCCCATTCCAGCCTTCTTCGCGAGCCATACGCCGATGCGCAAGACAAGCGAATTTTCAATGGTCCCATAGCCGTCTTCGTTTTTCTGCTTGCGAGGCAAAGGGCTGTCAATAGCGTCCATAAGTGAATGTGTAGCATCCAATTCAGCCTCGACTTTTGTTGCACGTTCGTTGACCCAACGATAGCTACTTTTCTCGCTTTCGATCTGCTTCTTCAAATCTTCGACCTCTTTGTGATGCCGCTCTGCTTCCTCGCGTGCGGTAGCTTGTCGCTCTCTCTCGATTTCTTTCGCGAGGTTGTTGGCCTGAAGAAGCGCCATTTCCAGCTCATTAACCTTTTGCTGCAATTCCGTGATGGTAGGACGTGCCATGATAAGCCTCAAGAAAAGATGATGCGGTGGATGATTGCTGCTTAAAGATTCGACCACTCGGCAGGCAGTTCCTGCGCAAGATTGTGATACAGCTGCTCGATCGCTCGCTTGAGAATAGCAATGCGTCGAGAGTCGGCAATCGAAGCACCGACAGGCAGTTTGATGTGAAGTTGCCGCAGAGCGTCCTGCACATTCGCTTCGTTGACGTGGAAGCTCAGTGAGCTTTTAGCGGATTCGGCGATGAGGGCGAGAGTCACGCCGGGCAGCCATGTCGGTTCGTTGTCCTGGAGATACTTGTAGAGCTGGAAGACTTGCAATGAAGTGAGTCGATTGATGAGTTTCTTTTCAGTCATGATAAGCCTCTATGCTTTGTTCGAAGTTCGTCTTGCGGATTAAGCTTTACCAAGCAATGCGACGAGCTTTTCCTTTTCTTCGCTGCCGTCGAGCCCCGCCAATAATTGCTGTGCGAACGAACGACGGAGATTGCGCTGATAAGCTTGCTGCACCAGCCCCTTGATTTCCTCGTTCTTTATGAGGTTTTCTTGATGATGCGAGAAATCGAGCTTCTGAATCACCCAGCGTAATTCGTATTGCAGACCAGGGTCGATCTTCACCGTGTCGTCAACCTTGCAGACGATCGCAACTTTGATCGATCCAGCAGCTTCAACGAGCACCGCATCGCCTTCTTTGAGATCGAAATCGGTCACGTAAGCATAGTAACGCTTGTCGAATTCTTCGATATCGACCATCGAGCCTTCAGCGAGGGCTTGATTGGGGTAATCGACCCCTTTCGGAAAAGCTACTGCGATGGTGCGAGTGTCTTCGCGGAGTAAAGCTGCAACGTTGATCTCATGTGTCATGATAAGCCTCTTAGTGCGGTAAGTGGAACTGCGGATTGCGGAGCTACTACAGCCCCAATTCTTTCAGCAAATCGTCGGAGTTGATATCCTCTGGTTTCTGTTTCTTCGGCTTTGCTGCTGCGCCAGCCTTTGCTCGGGACTTCGGCTTCGGAGCCTCAAGCATCGCTCGTTCCTTGCGGATGGTCTCGATTGCGAGCTTCATTTCCTCAGTGGTGATGGTGCCTGTAGCAGCTTTCTGCCGCCAGAGTTGGACGTTCTCGTTGATGAAGGTGGAAGTCATTTAAACAACTCCGGATTGGATTCGCGAAGTCGGTTGTTAAGCAACATCTCTTTTGCGGAGAACTGCTGCGTTGAAATCCGCTCACGAGATACCGTAACAGCCAATTCAAGAGTATCTTCAGGAATGAGGACAAACTTCACTCCATCGATGATGGCTTCTTTAGGGTGGTGCATTCAGCCTCCTATGAGGGTTATTTACCGCGATTAATCCATATTAATCGCGGTGGAAAATCGCGTCAATTCAGGCCCTACGCGAGATACAACCTCTTCCGCGCGCGACTCACAGCAACGTAGAGACATTGGAAGGCTTCTCGACGGTTGCGGTTGTAAAGAATATCCTGGTAATCGACATAGACATTCGTGTAGGTGCTGCCTTGGCTCCGATGCGCTGTCAGCGCATAGCCGAAGCGAATGTCATGGAACAGCTCTCGATGCTCCCAAAACCGCTTCCAGAGCTTTGGATTGCCCCTCGCCTCATGTGCCAGCATCTCGCTGTCATTCGCGAACTGTTGCGCAGAGGCGGGATGGCAAACTAGCAGCCGCACAAGTCGGTTATCTTCGGTCCGCGATACCAGCTCCATTGCGTGGTACTTCGGCTCCAAGGGATGCTTGCACTCCAGCACCTTTTCGACAATGGCTTCATCGTCGGTGGACAGCAGAGGTTCATCCCCTCGTTCGCAAGGACCAGCGGCGACGATTCGATCGCCAGGGAGAAAAAATCCCGGCTCTGCAGAAGCTCCGAAGATAGCTGCTCTGGCGATCTGGTTGTATTCATCGACAACCTTATTTCGCCAGGAAATGATTTTGGTCGTTCGTCCGTCAGCGAATTCTCCACGAGCCGCTGCGGCGAAGATCTGCTTTCGGAAATCAAGCTTGCTGATTTTCCAAACTCCTTCCTCTCCGTCGTTGTCAGAGGCAATTTTGATTGAAGGAGCCGGACTAAATACAACTTCTCGAAGAGCTGACGCAAGGGTAAGGATTTGGTTATCATGTCGCATCACCCGAGTTAGCTGGATGCCTACGCCACCTTGCAGAGCGAGGCTTTCGGATTCCTTCACAGGAGGTAGCTGCGCAGGATCTCCCATGAAAACTACTCGCAGGTCCCACTTGTCGGCCACATCATTAAGCAATCCAAACAGATGAGCGTTAACCATGGACG
>Ga0310811_10012453_pt1 | contig 11039 bp, 9 predicted proteins | sample YCmetagenome_FD_207642 | JGI IMG/M metagenome (GOLD analysis project Ga0310811, IMG submission 207642) | Soil microbial communities from experimental microcosm in Duke University, North Carolina, United States - YC | ecosystem: Engineered > Artificial ecosystem > Soil microcosm > Unclassified ...
TCCCGTAGGAGTCTGGGCCGTGTCTCAGTCCCAGTGTGTCCGTCCGCCCTCTCAGGCCGGATACTGATCGTTGCCTTGGTGAGCCATTACCCCACCAACTAGCTAATCAGGCGCGGGCCCCTCATCAAGCGCCAGGTCTTGCGATCCCCGGCTTTGATCTCCACCTGTTCAAAGGCAGGATGTTATGCGGTATTAGCGTCCCTTTCGGGACGTTATCCCCCACTCGAAGGTAGGTCACCCACGTGTTACTCACCCGTTCGCCACTCAACTTAGACCGAAGTCTAAGTCGCGTTCGACTTGCATGTGTTAGGCACGCCGCCAGCGTTGATTCTGAGCCAGGATCAAACTCTCATGTTAAATCGGCTGTTACGCTCCTCGACTCACTCGCTTGCGCGAGCTTGCTCGGGGCTTGGCAACTTGATTAACGCGAGCGCTGATGACTTAGCTCTGCTTGCGTTGTTTTGTCTTGTGTCGGCGCCGCTTCGACCTTGCGGTTTTCGCGAACGCCCTATTCCGAATTACGTCGGAAACAGCTGACACTCGACGGGTCAAATAAAGTGCTTGCACGCTCTATCTAGTTTTCAAAGAACCGAGCCTGCTCCGTTACCGGAGCAACCTTTTCAGGCGTCCACCCAAACCTTCCGGAAGATCCAGTCAGTTTTAGGCGAACCTTCTAAGGTTACTAGCCGCCGCCTTTGCTGTCAAGCCCATGGTCCCTAGAGACTCGCGGGGAACGCTCAGGAAGGAGGCGCGAAACGTCGCGCCGAGGCAGTGCCACTGATCCTACGGATCCTTGGTCCCTTCGTCAACCCCGTTCTATCCGGATGAGGAAATAGTCGCGTTTTCCCTTACGAACGACCGCCTCCCCTGATGAGCCGCTGAGCCTCGCTCTTCGATTTCGTGACGCCGGCCTTCGTCAGCAGTTCGGTCACTGGCCAGCCGCCGGTACTCATCATGACTGTCGCTGACGGAACACCGCCCAGCATCTGCTCAATCTGTGCGGCGTTCAACGATGCGAGTTGATCCGCAAAGAGCGCGGTTGCCGCCGACTCGGCCTCGGCCACCGCCGTCTCACCATGGACAAGCCGCGTCACCTCGCGCGCAAGTGCTCGCTGTGAATGCCGCTTGTCCGGCTCGCGTCGCCCAGCGTCCTCGAGCGCGACAATCTCATCTCGTCCGAAGAATGTAAAAAACCGCAGATATCGAACCGCGTCCTGATCTTCGGCGTTGAGCCAGAACTGATAGAACTGGTACGGAGACGTCAGAACCGGATCAAGCCAGATCGTGCCGGATTCCGTCTTTCCAAATTTGACGCCTGAGGACGTCGTAATGAGAGGCATGACTAGGCCATGGGCCTTGCCGCCGCGAAGCCGGCGAATGAGATCCATGCCCGCAGTGATATTGCCCCACTGATCGCTGCCGCCCATCTGCAGCGTGCAGCCTAACCGGTCATACAGTTCGAGAAAGTCGTACGCCTGCAGGAGCGAATAGCTGAACTCTGTGTACGTGATGCCGTCTTCGCTCTCTATGCGACGTTTGACGGACTCTTTCGCAAGCATCGCGTTGATCGTGAAGTGTTTGCCCACGTCACGCATGAAGTCGACAGCGCTCAGTTTCGTCAACCAGTCAGCGTTGTTGACGAGTCGCGCCGGCGCCACCTTTGAGTCGAAGTCGAGGAACCGCGACAGCTGGCCTCGAATACCCGCCACATTCGTCTCAACCTGTTCGAATGACATCAGCTGTCGCTCGGCCGACTTTCCACTGGGATCTCCAATCAGACCCGTGCCGCCGCCTACAACGGCGACCGGTGAGTGGCCGTGGCGCTGCATGTGGGCGAGCGCCATCATCATCAGCAGACTCCCGACATGTAGACTCGCAGCAGTCGGATCGAATCCGATGTAACCCGTGACTTTCTCGCGCGCCAACGCGTCGCGGACGCCTTCGGTCGCGTCATAGACAAGCCCGCGCCACTCGAGTTCGCTGAAAAGATCCATCAGACCGGTACTATAGTAGCCATCGATGCGCCTGACTCGACGCGCCGCATTGAAGGGCGTCCTTGGAGGGACGGTGGGCCTGGTCGGCGGAGCCGCCGCATATGGCGTCGCGTACGAACGCCATCGTCTCGGAGCGACAGAAGCCACGCTGCCCGTCGCCGGCCTGCCGGCAGCGCTGAATGGCGTGCGCATCGCGCTCTTGACGGACATTCATCACAGCGCACTTGTGGGCGCCGACGATATCCGAGCGGCTGTCGACCTCACGCTGTCACTGCGGCCGGACCTGATCGTTCTCGGCGGTGACTACGTCACCTTTGGTGACCGCACCTACGTAGAACCAGTGGCGGAGCTCCTTGCGCCTCTCCATGCCCCACAGGGCGTTTACGCAATCCTCGGCAACCACGACGACGACAAGGACATGCCGGCGGCGCTCGCTCGACGGAATTTCGTCGTCCTCAAGGACCGGCGTACGCGCGTGGAGCTGCGAGGCGAGGCACTCGAGCTGGCGGGAATCAGGTTCTGGACGCGCAGCGCCTCAGACATATTTCGCGCAATCAAGGGCGCACGCGACACGGTGCTGCTGCTCGCGCACGATCCACGGCGTCTTACAGAGGCCGCGATGTTGAACGTGCCGGCGGTTCTGTCAGGACATACACACGGTGGTCAGGTCGTGTTGCCTGGCGTCGGGGCACTGGCGAAAGCAAGGTTTCCGGTTCTGGAAGGCCTCGGCCGGGAAGCGAATACCACGCTCTTCGTCAGCCGTGGGATTGGAACGGTCTACGTGCCGATCAGAATTAACTGTCCGCCCGAGGTCGCAATCGTGACGTTGCGGGCAATGCCGCCCTCACGTCCGTCATAGACGCACGAAGCGGCGGCCTTCCACCGTCCATCGGCCATCGAGCACAACACTCACGGCCTCAGGATAGGCGAGATGCTCCTGCTCGAGGATCCGCAGGGACAACGTTTCGCGCGTGTCGTCATCGAGGACCGGCACGGCTCGCTGCAGCACAATCGGGCCGTCATCCAGAGCGCGCGTCACGAAGTGCACCGTCACGCCGCTCACCTTTACGCCGTGCGCCAGCGCCTGACGTTGTGCATCGACACCCGGGAACGACGGCAGCAACGCGGGATGGATATTGAGGATGGCATTCGGGTAGGCGTCGATCAACGGCCCACCGACAATACGCATGAACCCGGCAAGACAGACTAGCCCGACATCCCGCGCCTTCAGTTCACGCGCAAGCGCGCGATCATAGTCGTCGCGTGCGGCCCAGCCGCGATGACTCAGGACTACGGCTTCCAGTCCGGCAGCGCGAGCTCTATCCAGCCCCGCCGCATTCTCGATGTTCGAGATGACCACGGCAATTGTGGCGTCGAGACGGCCGGTGCCAATAGCATCGAGCAGCGACTGCAGGTTCGAGCCGCGGCCGGAAATCAGTACGCCAAGACGGCGGTTCACGCGAGATTCGAGTAGGTGACCGCTGGTGGCTCGCCAGGAACAACTTCACCGATGATTCGTGCATCGCGGCCGCCCCTCGCGGCGAGCTCGCTGATGAGCGGCTCCGCCTGATCACGGGCAACAACGATGATGAGGCCGATGCCCATATTGAAGGTCCGCATCATGTCGTCGATCGGCACATCGCCCGCCTGTCGCAGCCACGAGAAGAGCGGGGGAACGGTCCACGATGCCGCGTCGATCACTGCGGCGGTACCGTGCGGGAGAATCCGCGGCAGATTGTCGGTGATCCCGCCTCCGGTGATGTGGGCCATCCCTTTGATTCGAGTGGCCTCGAGCAGCGGCTGCACAACCGGGAGATAGGAGCGATGCGGCGCGAGCAGGGCGTCGCCGACGGTCTGGCCCAGTTCGCCGACGTGGCTGTCCACACGCAGCTTCAAGGTATCGAACACAATCCTGCGCGCGAGCGAATATCCGTTGGTGTGCAACCCGGACGACGGCACGCCGACCAGAACGTCGCCAACGGCGATGGCGCGCCCGTTGATCAGGCGGTTTCGATCGACGACGCCAACGATAAAGCCGGCCAGATCGTACTCGCCGTCTTTGTAGAACCCCGGCATCTCCGCCGTCTCGCCGCCGAGGAGCGCACACGTGTTGTCACGGCATGCCTGTGCCATTCCGCTGACGATCGATTCCGCCACGTCCGGGGTCAGTCGCCCCGTTGCCAGATAGTCGAGGAAAAAGACCGGCTCAGCACCCTGGACGAGAATGTCGTTGACGCAGTGGTTCACCAGGTCGGCACCGACAGTGTCGTGGCGTGCCGCCATGAACGCCACTTTCAGTTTCGTGCCGACGCCATCGGCGCTGGCCACCAGAATTGGCTCCTTGTAGCGTCCCGGTTCGATGCGGAACAGGCCGCCGAACGAGCCGATGTCGGACAGGACGCCGGGCGTGAACGTGGAACGCGCGAGCGAACGAATCCGCCTGACGGTTTCATTGCCCGCATCGATGTCGACGCCGGAAGTCTTGTAGTCCACTCGCTGTCAGAAATCGAGTCGTTGAATGAGCAGAGAGGCGAGCGAACGGGCATCGGATCCGTCCGCCGCCTTCCAGTAGGCAGCGCGAGCCGCAGCAAAAAACTGCTCCTCGCCGAAGTCCTCTTCGAGGCCGTCGAAGCCGTCCTTCAACAGCCCGATGGCCGTTTCGCGCGCTTGCGGCGACGCGCGATCGAGCCACGCAATCATGTAGTCGGGGTCCATCACCGCTACAGTACCCAGACCGATCGCCGTTTGTTCCCGGAGCACGCCGCCGCGCGAAGCAAGGGTGACGAGCGCTGCCGTCGCCGGCGGATTACCTGTGGTCGCAATCGCTGTCAGGCCCGACACACCGCTCCGAAGCACCGCCGCGGACACGGACGGTGTGATGACGGCCGCATTGATCGCCTCGATCGCCGCGGCGCACGCCTCACCGGCCATGCATCGTGCTGCGCGCAGCGTCAGTGTCAGAGGCTGCGCCACCTGGTCTGCGGAAACCGCCGCCAGCGCGGCGAGCGCCCGTGCTCCGCCAATGCGTCCGAGGGCAATAACGGCAGTGTCTTGAATCGGTCCTGGCAGCTTCGCCACCGCCTCGATAGCGTCAAGGGCGTACGCCGCGTGCCGCCGACCGAGCGCCTCGATGACAGCGCTCCGAAAGAAATCCAGCCCGCGCCCGATCTCTCCGATCAGCGCCCGCTGTACACGCATGTCTTCGCCGAGCGCCGCAAGTGCAGAAACCACCGCCGGCCGAACGAACTCCGCCTGCTCGGTCTGAAGAGTGCTCAATAACGTGGGCGCCATGCTGGCGTCGGGATGCGCCTCGAGCCACTTGTAAGCGACTTCGCGGAGCCGGTCGTTGGCATCGCGCAACAGGCCCCGGACGAGTTCGGCGGTGCCGCGATCGTTAAACGACGACAGGACGATGAAAGCGCGGTACCTGACGAACTCGTCGCGATGCGTGCGCACGGCGGCAGTAAGGGCCGGCACTGCGTCTGCTGCCGGCAGCCGTCGAATGACCCGCGCGGCATTCATCCGCGTCGAGTAATCGAGTGAAGAAAGATTGGAAATCTGCGTGGAAAGATTGGCCGCGGCGGGTTGCGCCGCGGGAACGGCGATCGACACCACGATGGCGATGATCGCGACGCCGATGAGCCTGGGCATCGTGTGTCGGCGTCGCCGATCAGCTGACGACGGTGTCTTTCTCGAACGACAGAGCGGCATGATCTGGTTCGGCAACAGGCGCCGCAGGTCCAGGATTGAGCTTGAGCGCAAGCTGCAGGTACTTAGCTTCATCACGAGGAAATGCGACCGGATAGATCCCTGTGTAGCACGACGTGCAGTAACTCGAACTGCCGCCTCTCACCGCGCCCGTCAGCCCTTCGAGGCTTAGATACGCGACGCTGTCGGCGTCCACGTACTTCCGGATCTCCTCGAGTGTGTGCGTCGCGGCAATCAACTCCGAGCGTCTGGGCGTGTCCACGCCGTAAAAGCACGGCGACACCGTCGGCGGACAACTGATGCGCATGTGCACCTCACGTGCACCGGCGCTGCGTACCATGCGCACGATCTTCCGGCTGGTAGTTCCACGGACGATGGAATCGTCCACGAGGACAACGCGCCTGCCTTCGAGAATACTGCGCACCGGATTCAGCTTGACCCTGACGCCGAAATGCCTGATCGACTGCTGCGGCTGGATGAACGTTCGGCCGACGTAGTGGTTGCGAATCAGGCCCATCCGCATGGGCAGGCCGGCGGCCTCTGCGTATCCAACCGCCGCGCACACGCCCGAATCGGGAATCGGCACGACGACGTCCGCAGGCACTCCCGACTCCCGCGCGAGGCGTCGGCCGAACTCGGTGCGGACTTCGTTCACGCTCTCGCCAAACACATAGCTGTCGGGTCGTGAGAAATACACGTGCTCGAACACACATTGCGATTGGCGCGCGGGCGGATACGGCTTCACCGACTTGAGGCCATGCGGACCGGCAATCACTACTTCCCCCGGTTCCACATCGCGCACATACGTGGCGCCGATGAGATCCATCGCGCATGTTTCCGAGCAGATCACCCACGCGTCGCCGAGCCGGCCAAGCGCAAGCGGACGGAAGCCGTGTGGATCGCGGACGCCGATCAGCCGATCCTTCGTCATCATCACCAGAGAAAACGCGCCGCGCACTTGCGAGATTGCCTCGATGATGGCGTTTTCCGCCCCGTCGACCTTTGCCCGGGCGAAGAGGTGCACGATGACTTCGGTGTCGCTGTTGGTCTGAAAAATCGCGCCTTCGCGCACCAGCGAATCGCGGACTTCGAGCGCGTTGACGAGGTTGCCGTTATGTGCGACGGCCAGCTGCCCATGGGCGCTGTCGACCACAATCGGCTGTGCATTCGCGAGACGACTCTCGCCCGCCGTCGAGTAGCGGACGTGTCCGATCGCTAGGGGACCTGGCAGCTTGGCGATGGTGTCATCGTCGAAAGCTTCGTTGACATATCCCATCGCCTTCGAGACGCGGATCTGTACCCCGTCGGCTGAAGCAATACCCGCGCTTTCCTGTCCGCGATGCTGAAGCGCGTAGAGGCCGAGGTAGGTGAGCTTCGCGGCCTCCAAGTTGCCGTAGAGCCCGAACACTCCACACTCTTCCCTGAACTTATCAACCATCAGCAGGAGCCCTCAGCTCGACGATCGGGAGAGTTATTAGTGTACGGCTTCATGCAATAGCGCGGGCACGTTCAAAGTACTGCTCGAGACCGTTCGATTCTGACCGCCGGCACGTTCAGCGCGGCAGCCCTCGACAACACATCCTCGACCGCACCTGGCGCAACCGAGACAATCACCCGGGAGGCCGACTCGCTGAACAGCGCGGCGATGTCCGCAAACCCTTCGATTGTTTCGAGGCGGGACAACTCGGCCGACACGCCAAGGCCGGTGTCAAAGCAGCATTCCGCCAGCGCTACCGCGAAGCCACCCTCCGCGCAATCGTGTGCCGACCGGATGAGGCCGGCGGCGATTCCATCCACGAGGAAGCGCTGCAAGGCAGCCTCGCGCGCCAGGTCGATTGCAGGTGGAACGCCGCGCACGATCCCGTGGATAACCTTCAAATATTCGCTTCCGCCCAGCTCGGCTCGGCTTTCTCCCAGCAGCACCACCGCATCATCCGCGGTCTGGAACGTGCGCCGCGCGATGCGATCCGCGTCGTCAATCAGTCCGACGACACCGATGACCGGTGTTGGCAGAACCGCGCGCCCATCGGTCTCGTTGTAGAGGCTGACGTTTCCACCGGTGATCGGGACATCAAGCGCTCGGCATGCCGCGCCCATCCCTTCGACCGCACGGACAAACTGCCACATGACGTCCGGTTTCTCGGGATTTCCGAAGTTCAGGCAATTGGTCGCACCAATCGGCTGCGCGCCGGCGCACGCCACATTTCTCGCCGCTTCCGCAACCGCGTGCTGGGCGCCAACGAACGGGTCGAGATACACGAAGCGGCCATTGCAGTCGACTGAGAGCGCCAGCGCCCTTCGCGTGCCCTTGATCCGGACGACCCCGGCACCCATTCCAGGCAGGACGAGTGTGTTCGTGCGAACCATGTGGTCGTATTGGCGGTACACCCACCGCTTGCTGGCGGTCTCTGGTGCGGCGAGCAATCTCCGGAAGACCTCGCGAACCGCGAGCGGCTTCCCGAGGGATGCGAGGTCCAGCTGCTGCGCCTCCTTCAAGTACGAGGGTTCCGCGGTGGGCCGGCGGTAGCGAGGCGCTTCATCGGTGAGCGCTTTGTTGGGAATATCGGCGACGACTTCACCTCGGTGCTTCACGCGCAGTCGCCCGTCCGTCGTCACCTCGCCGATTCGAACCGCATGCAGGTCCCATTTTTCGAAAATCCGCTCGACCTCGCCTTCGCGTCCGCGCTTCGCGACGAGCAGCATCCGCTCCTGGGACTCGGACAGCATGATCTCGTAAGGCGTCATCCCCGACTCGCGCTGGGGAACCAGCGACACATCGATTTCCACGCCAGCCCCACCACGCGAGCCCATCTCCGAAGAGGACGAGGTCAATCCTGCTGCGCCCATGTCCTGGATGCCAACCAGCGCGTCGGTCCGCATCACTTCGAGACACGCTTCAAGGAGCAGCTTTTCCATGAACGGATCGCCGACCTGCACAGCAGGTCGCTTCTCCGCCGACTTCTCGTCGAATTCCGCCGACGCCATCGTCGCGCCATGTATACCGTCGCGACCTGTCTTGGCGCCGACGTAATACACAGGGTTGCCAGCGCCTGATGCAACGGCCTTCACGATCTCGCTTGCTTTCGAGGTGCCCAGACAGAACACGTTGACGAGCGGGTTGCCGGTATAGCTTTCGTCGAACCCGATTTCGCCGCCAACCGTTGGAATGCCGATGCTGTTCCCGTATCCGGCAATTCCGGCAACCACACCGGCCATCGTGCGGCGCACAAGCGGATCCTCGAGCGAACCAAATCGCAGCGAATTGAGCAGCGCGATAGGGCGGGCACCCATGGTGAAAATGTCACGGATGATCCCGCCTACACCTGTCGCCGCACCCTGATACGGCTCGATGAACGACGGATGGTTGTGCGATTCGATCTTGAAGATCGCCGCCAGCCCGTCGCCGATGTCCACCGCGCCAGCGTTTTCGCCCGGTCCCTGCAATACGCGGGTACCCGACGTCGGCAGCGTCTTCAAATGCACGCGCGAGCTCTTGTAACTGCAGTGCTCGGACCACATTACCGAGAAAATGCCGAGCTCTGTCAGCGTCGGCTCACGGCCGAGTGTGTCGACGATGCGCTGGTACTCGTCGAGAGTGAGCCCGTGCTGGGCGATGAGCTCGTTGGTGATGGTCATCGCGAGATCGCGAACGCTCCTTCTGAGACAGCTTTGACAGCCGATTCAAAGAGCACCAATCCGTCGGCACTGCCGACCGACAGTTCGCATGCGCGCTCCGGGTGCGGCATCAAGCCGACGACATTGCGACGCTCGTTGCAGAGCCCGGCGATGTTGTTCAGCGAGCCATTCGGGTTGGCTGCGGCGGTGCGCTGACCCGAGGCGTCAACGTAGCGGAAGACAACCTGCCGGTTCTTCTCCAGTCGAGCGAGGACGTCAGGTTCGGCGTAATAATTCCCCTCGCCGTGTGCGACAGGGATTCTCAGCGCACGTCCGGGGGTGCACGCGATCGTGAACGGCGTATCGGTCTGTTCCACGTTCACATAGACGTGCTCGCAGTGAAAGTGCAGGCTTGCGTTACGCAGCATCGCCCCTGGCAGCATGCCCGCTTCGAGCAGCACCTGGAAACCGTTGCAGATGCCAAGCACCGGCCCGCCGCCATCCGCAAATCGCCTGACCTCCTGCATGATTGGCGAGAAGCGAGCGATGGCTCCCGTGCGGAGGTAATCACCGTGCGCGAACCCGCCTGGCAGGACCACCACATCCGCGCCTTTCAGACTGGTGTCCTTGTGCCAAATCAGCTCGGCCTGCTGACCAAGCACGTGCTCGGCCGCATAGTGCGCATCGTGATCACAGTTCGATCCCGGAAAGACGACGATGGCAAACTTCATCGAGCCATCTCCGCGTGTGCCGGCGCATCCACTTCGATGCGATAGCTCTCAATGACCGGATTCGCGAGCAGCTTGTCGGCGGCCTCGGCGGCGACCCTGCGCGCCTCGTCGGGCGTCGACGCATTGATCTCGAGCTCGAAATACTTTCCCTGACGGACGTCCTTCACGCTCGCGTAACCGAGCGTGTGCAGCGCCTCCGCGACGGTGGTGCCTTGCGGGTCGAAAACAGACGGCTTGAGTGTGACGAACACGCGCGCACGCATCAGGCGTGAACCTCCTGCTGAACGAATACCCGGCCAAAGATGTCGTCGACGTGCTTCAACTGCTCGTCGAGGTTGAAGGCTCGCTCGATTTCGTGGGCAGGCAGCACTGCGGTGACAGCGGCGTCCGAGAGCAGCAACTCCTTGAACTGACGCTGCTCGTGAAATGCCCGCATGGCATTGCGCTGCACCAGTTCGTAGGCCTGCTCCCGGGAGGCACCTCGTCGCGCCAGCTCGAGCAGCACGGTCCCCGAGAACACGACGCCGCGCGACAACTCGAGGTTGGCGCGCATGCGCTCCGGATAGACAACCATCCCCTCCACGATTCGCGTGAACCGACGGAGCATGTGATCCAGCGCGATAAAGCTGTCGGGGAGAATCACCCGCTCGACGGACGAGTGCGAGATGTCCCGCTCGTGCCAGAGTGCGTTGTTCTCAAATGCGGCGCCCGTATTTGCGCGAACCAGTCGCGCCAGTCCGACGATCTGTTCGCAGCCGATGGGGTTTCGCTTGTGCGGCATTGCCGACGAGCCCTTCTGGCCTTTTGCAAACGGCTCCTCGACCTCGCCGATCTCCGTCTTCTGGAGCCCGCGGATTTCCAGCGCAAACTTCTCGAGCGAGGACGCGGTGATAGCGAGCGCCGACAACAGCTCGGCGTGACGGTCGCGCTGGATGACCTGCGACGTGACGGAATCGGGCTGCAGTCCCAATGCGCGGCAGGCATCCGCCTC
>Ga0310811_10012455_pt1 | contig 11039 bp, 13 predicted proteins | sample YCmetagenome_FD_207642 | JGI IMG/M metagenome (GOLD analysis project Ga0310811, IMG submission 207642) | Soil microbial communities from experimental microcosm in Duke University, North Carolina, United States - YC | ecosystem: Engineered > Artificial ecosystem > Soil microcosm > Unclassified ...
CTCGGTCGCGGCGCCGTCGTGCTGATCGCGGGCGAGGCCGGCGTGGGCAAGACCAGGCTGGCCGCCGAGCTTGCGTTCGAGGCCGAGGCCACGGGCGGGATCGTCATGGTCGGCAGCTGCCCCGCGGACGGCGGCGAACCGTACGCCGTCCTGAGCGAGGCCCTCGGCCGGCTGCGCCTTCCGCGGGCCACGGCCGGCGGGGACCGGGACGCCTTCTTCGCCGCCATCGTCGAGGACGTGGGTCGCCGATCGCGGCGGGCCCCGGTCCTGGCCCTGCTCGACGACCTCCACGCCGCCGACCGCTCGACCGTCCTGGCCATCCGCCGGCTGGCCCAGGCGGCGGCATCGGCCGCGGTGCTGATCGTCGGCACCTTCCGGGACAACGCCGTCGACCACGCCCACCCCTTGGCCGAGTTGCTGAACCTGCCCGGCGTGACCCGGGTCAACCTCGACGGCCTCGGGGCCGTCGACCTGGCCCGTATCTACGGCGACGACGAGCTGGGCGCCCGCCTGTGGCGGTGGTCCGGCGGCAACCCGGTGGTGGCGGGTGAGCTGCTCCGCCTTCCCCGCCTCGACCAGGCCGACCTTCCCGCCCGCCTCGACGACCTGGTCGCCCGCCGGATCGACGACCTTCCGGCCACGGCCCGGAGGGTTCTGCGGATGGCCGCCGTCGCCGGCACCGCCTTCCCGGTCGCCCTGGTGGCCGCCGCCGCCGAGCTGAGCCCCGATCGGACCGCCGCCGCCCTCGACCGGGCGGCAGCCGCCGGGTTCCTCGTCACCGAGGTCGCCGCCGGGGGCCGGCGGCGCTTCGTCCACGACATGATCCGGGAGTCGGTGGAGCGGGGGACCGAGCCGTCGACGCGGATCCGCCTCCATCGCCGGCTGGCCCGGGCCCTGGAGGAGGCCGATCCCCAGGCCCCGCCCGCCCTCCTGGCCTGGCATTTCCGGGCCGCGGCGCCCGTGGGCGCCTCCGCCGCCGTGGTGCGGCACTCGACGCGAGCGGGAGACCGGGCCATGGAGCTGCTGGCCTGGGAGCAGGCCGAGGTCCACTACGGCCACGCCCTGGCCGCGGCCGCCACCGCCCCGCCCGCCACCCGGGCCGACCTCCTGCTGTCCCTGGGGGAGGCCCAGCGCCTGGCCGGGGAGACGGCGCGAGCCCGCCAGGCCTTCCTGGAGGCGGCCGGCGTGGCCCGGCGCGCCCGCGACGGCGCCCGCCTGGCCCGGGCCGCCCTCGCCCTCGGGCAGGTCGCCGCCGTCTGGGGGGCCGACCCGGTGCTGGAGAGCCTGGCCGTCGAGGCCCGGGCCATGCTGGGCCAGGCCCCCGCCGTGGCGCCCACCGCCCCCGCGGCGCCCGTCCTGGCCAGGGTCGACTTCGCTTCGGGCGAGCTCTACGACGTGCTGGACGGTGTCGTCCGCCCGCCCGAGCCCGAGCCGGCCCCCACCACGCCCCCGCCCGCCCCCGTCGCTCGCGCCCCCCGCCGCCCGGGCGACGGGTTCGCTCTCCTCCGCGCCCGCTATGCCGCCCTGGCCGGGCCCGAGCGAAGTGCCGACCGGCTGGTGGCGGCCGACGCCATGGTGGCCATGGCCGTGGACACCGGCGACGAGAACCAGGTGGCCGAGGCCCGGGGCCGGCGGTTCCTGGCCCTGCTCGAGCTGGGCCGCCTGGCCGACGCCGAGTTCGAGCGTTCGGCCCACGCCGCCCTCGTCGCCCGCCTGGACCGGCCGGCGCTGGCCTACGACGTCGCCACCTGGGCGGCCATGCGAGCCCTGGTCGACGGCCGTCCCGCCGTAGCCGGTGCCGCGTCCGAGGAGGCGCTGGCGCTGGGGGGAAAGGCCGGTGACCCCGGGACCATGGCCTCGTTCCTGGTCCAGCGCTGGGAGTCGGCCCTGGAGTGGGGCACCGCCGAGGAGTTGGTGACCGTGGCCGACGAGTGCGACGTCCTGGCCGCCGCCGGCGGCACGGCCTACGCGGCGCGGGCCATGGCCGCCCTGGCCCTGGCCCGGGCCGGGCAGGACGAGCTGGCGGCCGAGGAGCTGCGCCGGGTCGCCGGCCGCGGGCTGGGCACGATCAGTCGGGACCCGGAGCGGCTGCATCCCCTGGTCGCCCTGGCCGAGGTGGCCTGGACGCTGGGCGACGCTCGCGTCGCCGGCGCCGTCGGGCCGCTGCTCGATCCCCTCGCCACCCAGTCGGTGGTCGTCGGCCGGGGACTGGCCTGGCGGGGTTCGGCGGCCCGGGCCTGCGCCCTGTGTGCCGCAGCCAACGGTCGCTGGGACGACGCCGCCCGGTACATCCAGCTCGCGGTGGCCGCCCACCGGCGGGCCGGCGCCTTGCCTCTGGTCGCCCGGGCCCGGTACGAGGAGTCGACCATCCTCACCGGTCGGGGACGCCGGAGCGACCGCCGCCACGCGGCCGAGGCGGCCCGGGAGGCGAGCGAGCTGGCCGACCGCTTCGCCATGACCTGGCTGGGCGAGGCGCTCGGCTAGCGCCCGCCGCCGGCCGTTTGGTCAATGGGGGGTCGCAGAGGGCCGCGGATTGACCAAACGGTCCGGTGAGGGCGGCGATCAGACGATCCGGCTCACGACCATGGTGAGGCTGTACTTGGCGTCCGAGCTTTGGTACAGCCGGGTGTCGGTGAAGGACGTGCCCCGGTTCGGCAGGGCGGCGGCCAGGCCGGCGGCGTCGAAGGCGTAGGTGTTGGTGCCGAGCAGGTCGTCGTCAGCCCAGCCCAGGATGAAGTCCATGGCCTTGCCCATGGTGGTGGTGGCGGTGCCGACCCATGCCGGCGCGCCGCCGGCGGTGAGGATGGGCCCGGCCTGCTGGAAGAACGAGGCGGTGTCGTACAGGGTCTGGTCGACGTGGCCCAGGTCCTTCTCCCACAGCTGGATGCTGAGGCCGATGCCGAACGGAGCCGGGGACCCGGTGCCTCCGCACCCCCACAGGCAGCTGTCGGCGACGCCGAAGTACTGGGTGTCGCCGGTGTCGATGTCGCCGAACACCTGGCTGGCCCGGCTGGTGGCGGTGCCCGCCGTCCCGACGTCGCTGAAGATCCAGTACGGCTCGTCGGATCCCGTCCAGTCGATCCCGCTCTCGTCCAGGGCGGTGAAGCTGGTGACGGACACCTTGTAGCGGGCCGGGCAGCCGGGGAGGGCGGCCACGGTCGAGCGGGTGTTGTTGGTCTCGTTGCTCTCCGTCACCACTCGGGCGGAGTCGGCGGTGGCGGACATGGCCACGAAGCAGTCGGCGGTGCGGGGCATCGTCAACGTCCCGGCCCGACTGGCCCCGGCGGCGAGGGAGGTGACACTGCGGGTGGCGGTGAGGCCGGGGCCACCGTTGAAGGCGACGGTCGAGGCCGCCGCTCCCAGCGTGCCCGAGTTGACGACCGTGTAGCCGATCGACCAGTCCGAGCCGACGGCGGAAACGGTCAGGGCGCTGACCCGGAGGTCGGCGCGGTCGGGTGGGTCCGGGGGGTCGTCGTTGATCGGCAGCGCGCCGGCGGGGGAGGCCAGCACGGCCAGGGCGGCGACGGCGGCCGCGGCGGTGAAGCGGGCGAAACGGAAGCGACGCATCTCGGTGATCTCCTTTGGTGAGCACGGGTGACGGGTGTGTCGGCTCCCTCTACGTGGGCGCCCGGCCGCCGGTTCGCTCCGCGGGCAAGAAATCGGCGGCACCTCGGCGGGCGCGGCCAGGATCCGCCCTTAGCATCGGCGGTCCGTGAGGATCGACGCAGTCATCCCCGCCCGCAACGAGGTGTCCACGGTGGCCGCCGTGGTGGCCGCCGCCGTCGGCTGCCGGTACGTGCGCGATGTGATCGTGGTCGACGACGGGTCGACCGACGGGACGGCGGAACGGGCGCTGGCCGCCGGGGCCAAGGTCGTCCGGCGGGACGGGCCGGGGGGGTCGAAGGCCAAGGCCATGGAGGCCGGGGTGGCGGCCACCGACGCCGAGGCCATCCTGTTCTGCGACGCCGACTGCCTGCACCTCACTGCCGCCCACCTCGACGACGTGTGCCGGCCGTTCATCGAGGGCCGGGCCGACATGTCGCTCGGCTGGTTCGACTACGGGATCCTGAACCCCCTCGTGCTCCGCCTGCCCCCCACCACGGGCGAACGGGTCATCCCCCGTTGGGTCTGGGACGTGGTGCCCGCGGGCAAGCGCCGGGGCTACGCCATCGAGATCATGATCAACGAGGTGGTGGCCGAGTCCCACCTCTCGACCACGGCCCGCATCCTGCCCGGGGTGACCCACCGGACCAAGCGGGACAAGCTCGGGCTCGTCCGGGGCTACCGCGAGACGTGGCGGATGTTCTGGCACCTGGTCGGCCTGCCCGTCCGCCGGGTGGTGCGCTGGCGGACGTACTGGTTCTACCTGCGCAAGCTCACCGTGGAGCGATAGGCGCCAAGGGGTCAGCCGGGGCGGCGGGCGACCACGGTGACGAGCGGGGGCAGCACGACGGGGTCGTCGCCCGGGTCGACCCCGGTCAGCTGGGCCAGGTAGTCGGCCACCGGCCCGGGACCGGCGCCGGCCGGCGCCTCGGCCCAGGCGTCGACCACGTCGAGCCCGGCCTGGCGGGCCAGGGCGGGGAGCAGGGCCCCGATGTCGGGGTGGGCGGCGCCGGGCATGGACAGGGGCCGGCCGTCGATGCGCCCGGCCGAGGTGATGGGCTCCTGGGCGACCACCCAGCCCCGGGGACGCACGGCCCGGCCCATGCGGGTCAGGACCACCAGCGGGTCGTGGACGTGGAGCAGCAGGAACCGGCAGAAGGCCAGGTCGACCGGTTCGGGCAGGAGCAGCTCCTCGCCGGCCTGGGTGATGGCGACGACCTGGGTGGAGGCGGCGGCGGCCTCGGCCACGACGTCCCGGGCGTGGGGGTCGCTGTCGACCGCGTAGATGCGACCGTCGCGCCCGACCACCTCGGCCAGGGCCACGCTCACGTCCCCGCCGCCGGCCCCCACGTCGACGCACCGCCACCCCTCGCGCAGGCCCAGCCGGTCGAGGGCGGTCATCAGCGGCCGGCGGTAGACGTCGTTGCGCAGGCCGAGCTCGATCATGGCGGCGACGTTACGCTCACCCCGCTTGGAGGCCATGCAGGAACCCCTGATGGCGTGGGCCGCGGTGTCCGGGCGCGATCTCCCGTGGCGGCACACCCGCGACCCCTGGGCCGTGCTGGTCAGCGAGGCCATGCTCCAGCAGACGCAGGTGCCCCGGGTCGTCCCCAAGTACCGGGCGTTCATGGAGCGGTTCCCGACGGCGGCGGCCACGGCGGCGGTGCCGGTGGCCGAGGTGGTGCGGGCGTGGGCCGGGCTGGGCTACAACCGCCGGGCCGTCGGCCTGCACCGGGCGGCGACCGCGGTGGTCGACCGCCACGGGGGCGTGGTGCCCGGGACGCTCGCCGACCTCCTGGCCCTGCCCGGCGTCGGCCCCTACACGGCCCGGGCCGTCCTGGCCTTCGCCTTCGAGGCCGACGTGGGCGTGGTCGAGGTCAACACCGCCCGGGTCCTCGCCCGGGCGGTGGCCGGGCGGCCGGTGGCCGGCGTGGAGGCGCAGGCGCTGGCCGACGCCGTGGTCCCGCCCGGGCGGGGCTGGGCGTGGAACCAGGCCATGGTCGACCTGGGGGCGACGGTCTGCACCCGCGTCGCCCCCGCGTGCGACCGGTGCCCGCTGCTCCACGCCTGCGCCTGGGCCGCGGCGGGCCGGCCCCCGCCGGACCCGGCCGCGCCGGCCGGTCGCCAGTCCCGGTTCGCCGGCTCGGACCGCCAGGGCCGGGGTCGGCTGGTCGACGCCCTGCGGTCGGGCCCGGTCGCCCTGGGCGACGTGGCCGCGGCGGCGGGCTGGCCCGACGATCCGGACCGGGCCGCCCGCATGGCGTCCGCCCTGGTGGCGGAGGGCCTGGCCGTCGAGGTCGACGACCGGCTCCACCTGCCCTGACCTACATGACGGCGAAGGTCTCGTAGATCTCGATGCTGCCGGCGCCGTCGGCCAGGATCGGGCAGGTCTTGGACATCTCGGTGGCCGCGGCCAGGGAGTCGGCGCTCAGGATGGCGTAGCCGGTGAGCGCCGACGCGGCGCCGTCGCTGACCGTCCCGTCGCCGGCGATGGTGGCCGAGGCGCCGAACGGGTTGCCCCCGTCGACGACCGCCGGGCCCAGGCCGCCGAACCACGCCCCCCAGGCGGCCATGACCGACTTCTGCTCCTCCTCGGACTCGGGCACGCTGCCGCCCTTGAACACCAGCACGTAGCTCGGCATGGCCGTTCCCCCTTCGTCGCACCTGACCGGTCAGTCTGCCCCGTCGCCCAGCTCCGCGTAGCCTCACCCCATCGACCTCCCCGGAACCTCCAGCGCCCCCGGCGGCATCGACGAGGCCCGCTTCCGCCAGGTGCTCGGCCACTTCGCCACCGGCGTGACCGTGGTGACGTCCATGACCACGGACCGGCGACCGGTGGGCCTGGCCGTGAACTCCTTCACCTCGGTGTCGCTGGAGCCGGCGCTGGTGGCGTTCTGCGTCGGGGTCACGTCGGCCACCTGGCCGACCGTGCGCTCCACCGGGGCCTTCTGCGTCAACATCCTGGCCGAGGACCAGGAGGCCGTGTCCCGCGTGTTCGCCAGCCACGGCGTCGACCGCTTCTCCGGGCTGGGCTGGAAGCCGGCCCCGTCGGGGGCGCCCATCCTGGCCGACGTGCTGGCCTGGGTCGACTGCACCGTCGAGGCCGAGCACGAGGCCGGCGACCACCGCATCGTCGTCGGCCGGGTCCGGGAGCTGGACCTGCTCCACGAGGGTCGCCCGCTGGTGTTCTACCGGGGCGGCTACGGTCGCTTCGAACCATGAGCTTCGCCACCGTGACCGAGTCCGACGTCATCAAGGACGTCTTCGTCGTCGAGCCCACGTCCTTCGGCGACTCCCGGGGCCGCTTCGTCGAGAGCTACCGCCGGTCGTGGTTCCCCCGCGGGCGGGAGATGGTGCAGGGCAACCGGTCGGACAAGTCGGCGGGAACGGTCGTGGGCCTGCACTACCACCTCCACCAGGCCGACTACTGGTACTTCACCAAGGGCGACTCGCTCGTCGTCCTCCACGACCTGCGCGAGGGCTCGCCCACCGACGGGGCCACCCTGCACCTGGAGATCGGCGAGGCCGACGGCCGGGGCGTGTTCATCCCCCCGGGGGTGGCCCACGGGTTCGCCGCCCTCACCGACCTGACCATCACCTACATGGTCGACCAGTACTACAACCCCGAGGACGAGCTGGGCGTGGCCTGGGACGATCCGGCGCTGGCCGCGAACTGGCGGGTCGCCGATCCCATCCTGTCCGACCGGGACAAGAAGAACCCGCTCCGGGCCGACATCCCCGCCGGCCGTCGCCCCTACTGGGGGCTGCGCACCTGACGGTGCGCTACCGGAGGGCGATGACGTAGTCCTCGACGGCGTCGGCCCCCACCAGGCGTTCCTGGACCCGGCCGGCGGCGTCGGCCAGCAGGGCGGTGGGGGCGGAGCGGATCGAGAAGGCGTCGGCCAGGTGGGGCTCGCGGGTGGCGTCGACCTTGACCACCCGGGCCGTGGGGTCGAGGGCGCGCAGGCGGGCCTCCACCGGCCCGCACGTGGCGCAGTAGGGCGTGGTGAACAGGACCCACGTGCGCTCGGCCCCGGCCAGCAACGAGGCGGGGACGGCGGGGTGGTCGGGCCGGTCGGTGCGGACCCCCTCCCGCCACTGGCGGTAGAGCCGGGTGACCAGGGCCACGGCGAACAGCAGGACGACGACGACGACGGCGCGGGCGAGGAACACGGCTACCCGGTGACCGGGCCGGGCCGGCGGCGGCGGGCGGCCAGCAGGTAGATCTCGCACCCGACGCAGATGCCGGTGGTGGCGGACAGGGCGGCCAGCGAGGCGACGATCAGGGCCAGACCCCAGGCGATGCCCGCATGGCCGGCGACGAAGGCCAGGGTGGCGGCGCCCAGGAACACGACGCCGACCGTCGAGGCGAAGCGGGGCGGGCGCGGATCCTCGAGCTCGGCCGGCGGGGCCAGGCGGGGGCGGATGGCCCGGGCGTAGAGGGCCAGGAAGGGGCCGTACCGGGGGCCGAGGGCGGCGCCGGCCAGCAGGACCAGGGCGAACACCGGCACCACCGGGCGCCAGTCGAAGAGGAAGCCGCTCAGCAGGGCCACGGCCAGCACGGCCTGGTTGAACCGGGGCCCCCGAGGGTCGATAGGGGCGGGCGAGCTCATGTCGACATCCTAAACCCGACCTGGCCGGTCGGCATTCCCCGTCGTGTGAACTGGTCGGATGGAGCTGACGGGCAAGGTGGTGATCGTCCCGGCCGGGTGGGCCGGCGGCGAGGAACTGGCCCGGGCCATGGCGGCCAAGGGGGCGACGGTCGTGCTGGTCGGGCCCGACGGCGAACCCCTGGGCCGGTTGGCCGCCAGCCTGCCCGGTGGCCGGGCCGCGGTGTTCGTGTCCGACGGGTCGCCGGGAGCCGCCGACGCGCTGGCCGGCTTCGTCTCCGAGCTGTTCCGGTCGTAGGATTTGGCCCCTGTGAAGCCGGTCATCGGGATCTCCGCCCACCCCCGCATGGTCCAGACGGCCACGGGCATGGCCCTGCTGCACACGTCCAGCCGGTTCTACGTGGAGGGGGTGGAGCGGGCCGGAGGGGTGCCGGTCATCCTGCCCGTCCTCGACCCGGACGCCGTCGAGCACCTCCTGCCCGCGGTCGACGGCGTCCTGCTGACCGGCGGGGGCGACGTCCAGCCGTCCCGGTACGGCGCCCGCCCGATCGCCGAGACCCACAACGTCGACCCGCTGCGCGACGCCTTCGAGATCCGCCTCATCGAGGCCGCCATCGAGGCCGACCTGCCCCTGCTGGCCACCTGCCGGGGCATGCAGGTGCTGAACGTGGCCATGGGCGGGTCGCTGGTCCAGCATGTCCCCCATGCCACCGGCCAGCAGCACGACCTGGCCGACCGGTGGCGGGAGGGCGTGCACCGGGTCAAGATCGAGCCGGACAGCCACCTGGCCGAGGCCCTGGGGGCCACCGAGGTGGAGGTCAACTCCATCCACCACCAAGCGGTGGACGTCGCCGCCCCCGGGACCCGGGCGGTGGCCTGGGCCGAGGACGACACCATCGAGGCCATCGAGGTCCCCGGGAGCCCCCACGTGGTCGCCGTCCAGTGGCACCCCGAGCTGCTCGAGGACTGGCCCGAGCAGCAAGGGCTGTTCCGCCAGCTGGTGGAGCATGCCGCGAGCCGGGCCCGGGCCCGGGCCCGGTCCCGCGGATGATCCAGGGCAGGGGGTTTGTTACTATCTACGTAGGAGAAATTCGCTCCCTCTGGAAGTTGGTGCGCTGATGGCTACGACCGAACTGGATCTCGGCAGGTACAAGCTCGGCTGGCACGACGTCGAGGACTACGTCTTCAAGCCCAAGAAGGGCCTGAACGAGGACATCGTCAACGAGATGTCGTGGATGAAGGGCGAGCCCGAGTGGATGCGCCAGTTCCGGCTGCGGGCCCTGCGCACGTTCGAGCGCAAGCCCATGGCCCCGTGGTTCGCGGTCAACATGCCGGACCTGGACTTCCAGGACATCTTCTATTACATCAAGCCCACCGACCAGCAGGTCAGCTCCTGGGACCAGCTGCCCGACTCGGTCAAGGAGACCTACGAGAAGCTGGGCATCCCCGAGGCCGAGCGCAAGTACCTGGCCGGCGTTACCGCCCAGTACGAGTCCGAGGTCGTGTACAACCGCAACCGCGAGGACCTCGAGGCCATGGGCGTCCTGTTCATGGACATGGACACCGCCCTGCGCGAGCACCCGGAGATCCTCAAGGAGCACTTCGGAACGGTCATCCCCCCGGGCGACAACAAGTTCGCGGCCCTGAACTCGGCCGTGTGGTCGGGCGGGTCGTTCATCTACGTGCCGCCGGGCGTCGAGGTCGACATGCCCCTGCAGGCCTACTTCCGGATCAACGCCGAGAACATGGGCCAGTTCGAGCGGACGCTGATCATCGCCGACGAGGGCTCGACGGTCCACTACATCGAGGGCTGCTCGGCCCCCGTGTACACCTCGGACTCGCTGCACTCGGCCGTGGTCGAGCTGATCGCCAAGCCCAGCGCCCACATCACCTACACCACCATCCAGAACTGGTCGACCAACGTCTACAACCTGGTCACCAAGCGGGCCCGGGCCGAGACCGAGTCCCGGGTGGAGTGGATCGACGGGAACATCGGCAGCCGGCTGACCATGAAGTACCCGTCGGTGTACCTGATGGGCCCCAAGGCCAGCGGTGAAGTCCTGTCCGTGGCCTACGCCGGCGCCGGCATGCACCAGGACGCCGGGGCCAAGATGGTCCACGCCGCCCCCGAAACCACGAGCCAGATCATCTCCAAGTCCATCTGCAAGGACGGCGGCCGCACCTCGTACCGCGGCCTGGTCCGGGTGGAGGAGGGGGCCAAGGGCTGCAAGAGCCACGTCCGGTGCGACGCCCTGATCCTCGACGAGGACAGCCGCTCCGACACGTACCCGTACATGGAGATCGGCGAGCGGGACGCCAACATCGGCCACGAGGCCACCGTCTCCAAGGTGGGCGAGGACCAGCTCTTCTACCTGATGAGCCGGGGCCTGAGCGAGACCCAGGCCATGAGCATGATCGTCAACGGCTTCATCGAGCCGGTGACCCGCACCCTGCCCATGGAGTACGCGGTGGAGTGGTCGCGGCTGATCGAGCTGAACATGGAAGGCTCGGTGGGGTAGCCCGTGGGCCTGTTCGACTGATGGGCCTGTTCGACAAGGCCAAGAAGCTGGCCGAGGAGCACGCCGACCAGGTCGGCGACGCCATCGACAAGGTGGCCGACGTGGTCGACGACAAGACGGGCGGCAGGTACGCCGACAAGATCGACAAGGGCGCCGAGGCGGCCAAGGGGTTCATCGGGGACGACGACGGCGGCGAGCCCGCCCCCGGGCCCAACCCGTAGGTCCTCGACTGGCGGGGCGGGCGCTGCTGGGGGCCGTCCTGCTCCTCGGGTCGGTCGCCCTCGGCGACGGGCCGGCCGCCGCCTTT
>Ga0310811_10012456_pt1 | contig 11039 bp, 10 predicted proteins | sample YCmetagenome_FD_207642 | JGI IMG/M metagenome (GOLD analysis project Ga0310811, IMG submission 207642) | Soil microbial communities from experimental microcosm in Duke University, North Carolina, United States - YC | ecosystem: Engineered > Artificial ecosystem > Soil microcosm > Unclassified ...
TGGCAGATCGAGGATGATCACGAAGCGATCGGTGATCGCGCAATCGTGGATCATCGGGCCGTGCCTCACCGCGATCGGCTCCTCGCGGATCACCGTGCCGGCAGCATCGACGACGACATGGCGGACCGTGCCCTGATCATTGCCCTCGTAGCAGATGGCATGATTCTCGCCGGTTTTCGGGTCGCAATGCGGGTGCGCGGTGAAGCTGCCCTTCAGCGTGCCGCCGAACGGATCGTAGGCCTGCTCCTCCAGCAGCTCGCCGAGCGTCACCGGATAGCTGCCCGCCTCGACCAGCGCGTAGGTGCGCCCGCCGATGCCGACGACGTTGGTGTTGACGTTGTCGAACAGGTGACGCGGCCCCGGTGCCGGATCGACGCCGCGCGCCTCGGCGACCGCGTTCGATCGGATCCAGCGGTTGCGATACCAGAGCGCCTCGCCATCCTCGATCGCGAGGCCGTGGACCATGCCGTCGCCGGTGAACCAGTGGTAGGAGGCCGGGTTCGCCGCAATCGGGTTCGGCCCGATGCGCAGATAGCGACCGTTCAGCCCGGCGGGGATCGTGCCGGTCACCTCCAGCGAGGTCAGCGTCAGTTCGTCCTGCATCGGCGCGTGGATGCCGGCGAGGAAGGGATTGCCGTCGGCAGGCTGCGCCATGCGCTTGCGGTTGAAGTCGGCCAGCGCCTCGACGCCCTTCGTCACGGTATCGCGGATCAGAGTTTCGATCGTGCTTCCCATTGTCGCCTCCAATGTTTACGCTGTTACTATGAACATAAATAGTAACAGCGTCAACATAGGAAAAAAGCCCTATCATCATGGCGATCTGCGCGCGGCGCTGATCGCCGAAGGGCTGAGGCTGCTGGCCGAACGCGATGCCGATTCGCTGTCGCTGCGCGAGGTGGCACGGGGCGCCGGGGTCAGCGCCACCTCGGTCTACCGCCACTTCCCCGACAAGGAGGCGCTGGTGACCGCGCTCGCCCGCGAGGGGCTGGCGCAGCTCGGCACGGCGCAGCGCGCGGCCTCCGATGCGGCAGGCGGTGGCGATGCGGGTTTCGCCGCGACGGGTCGCGCCTATGTCCGCTTCGCGCTCGCCAATCCGGCGCTGTTCCGCCTGATCTTCGCCTCCCCCGCCCTCGCCCCGGAACGCGTCGGCGGCACGTTCGAATCGGAGGCGGACGCGCTGCTCCAGGCCCATGCCGCGCGCGAGGCGGCGGCGCATGGCGGCGAGGCGGCGGTGCGCGCGGTGCAGGCCTGGGCGCTGGTCCACGGCCTCGCCATGCTGATGCTCGACGGGCAAATTCCGATGGACGAGACGCTGATCGATCGCGCGATCGGCCCCGATCGCTGATGCCTTGGCAAAACGGCCCGGCCGGGTGATAGTCCGGCCATGCTGAACCTGATCTCGGTCCTGATCGGCCTCGTCGCGCTGGTGCCGGCGCTGGTCGCGTTCCTGCCGCTGTTCGGCTGGCTTTACTGGTTCATCCTGCCGATCGCGGTGGTCGGCCTCGGCGTCGGCGTGCTGTCGAGCGGCAATGCGGGGCGCAACCTCAATCTCGTGGTGCTCGTCGTCGGGCTGGTGCGGCTGGTGATCGGACACGGCATCTTCTGATCCTTCAGGGAGGGGGCCATGCGGACTATCGGAACGGCGATCGGGATCGCCTGCATCGTGGCGACGGCGACATCCGCACGGTCGGTGTCGCCGCACTGGGTCGCGGTGGGCGAGCATGTCGATGGCGGCGTGGTGGAGGTCGATGCCGCGCATATCTTGACGGCAGGCGGCCTGACGCGCGGCTGGTGGCGGATCGCGCTGGCCGAGCCGCGCGCGGACGGCACGGCGCGCGAGCAGAATCTCGATGCGATCGATTGCGAGCGGCGGCTCACCACCTCGCTGGAGCAGATCCGCACCGATGCGGCCGGCGCGACGCTCGGCCATTCGCGCGAGGATGTCGATGCGGCACTCCGCCGCCTGTCCCCGGCCACGCCGGGCACCACGGGGGAGATCGCCGATCGCGCGATCTGCCGGATGCGGCCGAAGCCGCCCCGCCGCTGATCGCTATCGATGGGGAAAGGGGCCGGTGGTGCTGCCGGGGAGGATTGAACTCCCGACCTCAGCCTTACCAAGGATGCGCTCTACCACTGAGCTACGGCAGCACGGCCCGGAACCGCTGACCGGCCAAGCCGGCGGCGGAGGCCGGCCCTATGGAGAATGTGGGCGGCCTCGTCAAGGCGGCTTGCGCGGATCGTGACGATCGTCTTACGCCGTGGCCATGACCGCCCAGACCGACCGCGAAAAGCGCCTCGCCGAAGCGCTCCGCCAGAATCTCCGCCGCCGCAAGGAGCAGGCGCGGGAGAAGGACGAGCCCGCGCCGCCCCAGCAGGATTAAAGCGGCGCGGTCGCCTGCTCCAGCCAGCCCTTCACCTCGGCCGGCACCAGCGGGCCGATCTCGCGCAGAACGCGGGCGTGATAGGCGTCGAGCCATTCACGTTCAGCCGGTGACAGCATCGCGACATCCACCAGCCGCCGGTCGATCGGCGCCAGTGTGATCGTGTGGAAGCCGAGCAGTTTCTTCTCCGCGCCCTCGACCGCGCGATCCTGCACCAGCACCAGATTCTCGATGCGGATGCCATAGGCGCCGGTCTTGTAGTAGCCGGGTTCGTTGGAGAGGATCATGCCGGCGCGCAGCGGCTCGTCGCCGCCGGGCTGGCCGTTGGGCGTGGCGATGCGCTGCGGCCCCTCGTGCACCGAAAGATACGATCCGACGCCGTGGCCGGTGCCGTGCGCGTAATCGAGGCCGACCTCCCACAGATATTGCCGCGCCAGCGTATCGAGCTGCGTGCCGCGCGTGCCCTGCGGGAAGATCGCGCGGGCGAGCGCGATATGGCCCTTGAGCACGCGGGTGAAGCGGTCCTTCATCTCAGGCGTCGGCTCGCCGATCGCGATGGTGCGGGTGATGTCGGTGGTGCCGTCGGCATACTGGCCGCCCGAATCGACGAGGTAGAGCGAGTTCTGCTCGATCGGCAGCACCGTCTTCTCGGACACCCGGTAGTGCACCACCGCGCCGTTCGGGCCGGCGCCCGAAATTGTGTCGAACGACAGATCCTTGAGCGCGCCCGTCTCGGCACGGAAGGACTCGAGCTGGGCAGCGGCGGTCAACTCGTCCTGCCCACCCTTGGCCGCGACGGTATCGATCCAGTGCAGGAAGCGCGTCACCGCCGCACCGTCCCGAACATGGGCCACCGTCGTGCCGGCGATCTCGACCTCGTTCTTGATTGCCTTGGGCAGGATGGTGGGATCGCGCGCCTCCGTCACCGTGGCGCCGGCGCCCTTCAGACGCTCGAAGATGGCGGCGACGGCGCGATCGGGATCGACCGACACCGTCTTGCCCGACAGACCATCCAGCGCGCCGGCGAAGGCGTCACGCGACCGGATGCGCACCGAATTGCCGAGATGCTGGGCGACCGCCTCGTCCACCTTCTCGGGATCGACGAACAGGTCGGCCGTCGCATCCGAATTGATCAATGCATAGGCCAGCGCGACCGGCGTGCGGCTGACATCGGTGCCGCGCACGTTGAATGCCCAGGCGATCGAATCGAGCGCGGAGAGCACCACCGCGTCGGCGCCCTGCGCGTCCAGCCACTCGGCGACATCGGCGCGCTTGGCCGCCGCCGACTGGCCAGTCAGCGCGTCGGGCTGCACGACGAGGCGCGCGTCGGAAGGGAGCGGCTGATCCGGCCACACCGAATCGATCGGGTTGGTCTCGACCGCGACCAGTTCGGCACCGCGCGCGGCGAGCGCCTTCGTCGCCGCATCGACCCAGCCTTTGGTATGCAGCCACGGATCGTAGCCGATCCGCCCGCCCTTGGGCGCATGGTCCTTCAACCAGGCCGAGACCGAGGTCTCGGGCACCGACTGGTAGCTCCACTGATCGGCGGAGACCTGCTCGCGCACCTGCAGGGTGTAGCGGCCGTCGGTGAAGATCGCGGCCTCTTGCGGAAGCACCACGGCAGTGCCGGCGGACCCCTCGAACCCGGTCAGCCAGGCGAGGCGCTGGGCGTAGGCACCGACATATTCGGACATGTGCTCGTCGGTGAGCGGAACGACGAAGCCGTCGAGACGGCGGCGGGCGAGCTCGTCGCGCAGGGCGGCGAGGCGATCGGCATAGCTAGACATGAAGGCCTCAATAGACCCGTTCGCCGGCCGGGTGAAGGCCGGCGCGGGCGCTACCGGTGCTGGATCAGCTCCGCGCGAACTTCGCCAGAACGCCCACGATCGCAAGTCCCGTCACGGGCAAAGTCGCCAAAGCTATGACCAGCATCAAATTCTCTCCCAGAAATATTATTATGTGCTGCAGGTTTCTAGCAAAACCCCGTTAAGTCAAGCCCCCGCTGTTCGGGGCGGATGCTTGCGCGGGACAGCCGGATACGAAGGCGCGCACGCCCGCTTGCGCAGCGCTCCGGCGATGCCCACAAGACGGGCCATGATCGATCCCGCCAAGCTCCCCGCCCCGCCGCTCGCGCCCCGCAATCCCCACAGCTACCAGCGGCACGGCCAGACCGTTTCCGACGACTATTTCTGGCTGAAGGATCCGGGCTACCCGAACGTCACCGACGAGGGCGTTCTCTCCTATCTGAAGGAAGAGAATGCCTATTTCGAGCAGGCGATGGCGCCGGTGCGGCCGCTGGTCGACACCTTGTTCGCCGAGATGAAGGGCCGCATCAAGGAGGATGACAGCTCGGTGCCGCGCAAGGACGGCGACTGGGATTATTGGTGGTCGTTCGAGAAGGGCGCGCAATATCGCCGCTGGATGCGCCGCCCGACGGGCACGAACGAGCCGGGACAGGTGATCCTCGACGAAGCGGCCGAGGCCGAGGGCAAGGAGTATTTCCGGCTGGGCGCGCTGGCGGTCAGCCCCGACGGAAAGCTCGCGGCCTGGTCGTCGGACAGCAACGGGGCCGAGCGCTTTACCCTGCGCATCCGCGATCTCGCGACGGGTGCGGACATCGAGACGGTCAGCAGCGTCGTCAACGGCGGCGTGGTGTGGTCGGCCGGATCGGACGCGGTCGCCTATACCGAGGTCAACGACAATTGGCGCACCTTCCGCGCCCGCCTCCACACGCTCGGCAGCGATCCGGCGGGCGATCCGACGCTCTACGAGGAGAAGGAGGATATCGGCTTCAACGTCCATGTCGGCCGCACGCAGGACCGGCAGTGGATCGTGCTGTGCACCAACGATCACGAGACCAGCGAAGTCCGCCTCGTCCCCGCCGCCAACCCGACCGCCGAGCCGCTGCTCATCGCGCCGCGCAAGGCGAAGCGTCAGTATGGCGTCGATTCGGCGCACGGGAAGCTCTGGGTCCACACCAACGACGACCACATCAACTTCCGTGTCGCGGTCGCCTCGCCCGAGGCTCCGGACCAATGGGAGACGGTGATCGCCGGATCGGATCAGGTCTACATCCGGGGCCTCACCAGCTTCGCCCAGCATCTGGTGATCGAGGAGCGGGTCGACGGGCTCGACCAGATCCGGCTGCGCACCTACGCGGGCGACGAGCATCGCGTCGCCTTTCCGGAGGCGAGCTACACCGCCTCGCTCGGCACCAATCCGGAGTTCGATTCGCCGGACTTCCGCATCGGCTACGGATCGATGGTCACGCCGGACACGGTGTACGAATACGACCCCGCCGCGCGCAGCCTCACGACGCTCAAGGTGCGCGAGGTGCCGTCGGGCTACGACGCCTCGCTCTACGCGACCGAGCGGCTGATGGTGCCCGCGCGCGACGGTGTGCAGATTCCGGTGTCGGTGGTGTACCGCAAGGATTTCGCGAAGGGCGGCGCCAAGGATGGAAAGGGGGGCCCGCTCTACCTCTACGCCTATGGTGCTTACGGCATCGCCATCCCGCCGAGCTTCTCGACCGACCGCCTCTCGCTGCTTGATCGCGGCTGGGCCTGCGCCATCGCGCACATCCGGGGCGGCGACGATCTCGGCTACGGCTGGTATCTCGACGGCAAGGCGAAGAAGCGCTGGAACACGTTCCACGATTTCTCCGACGCCGCGCAGGGCCTGATCGACGCCGGCTTCGCCGCTCCCGGCCGCATCGCCATCCAGGGCGGATCGGCGGGTGGCGAGCTGATGGGTGTCGTCGCCAACACCGATCCCGCTTTGTGGGGCGCGGTGGTGGCGGACGTGCCGTTCGTCGATGTGCTCAACACCATGCAGGACGAGAGCCTGCCGCTGACGCCCGGCGAATGGCCCGAATGGGGCAACCCGATCAACGATCCGGCGGCGTTCGACCTGATCCGCAGCTATTCGCCCTACGATCAGGTCTCCGCGCAGGCCTATCCGCCGATGCTGATCACCGGCGGTCTCAACGATCCGCGCGTGACCTATTGGGAGCCGGCCAAGTGGGCGGCGAAGCTGCGCGTCACCAAGACGGACGCCAACCCGCTGCTGCTCAAGATCAACATGGGCGCGGGGCATGGCGGCAAGTCCGGCCGCTTCGATTCGATCACCGAGCGGGCGGAAGCGTTCGCGTTCATGATCGAGGCGGTGGGGTGACGCGCCCCGTCTTTGAGATGGGGTTCGAGGCGACGGCGGCCGAGATCGACGAACTCGGCCACGTCAACAATGCCGCCTGGGTGCGCTGGATCCAGGATGTCGCCACGGCGCATTGGGCCGCCACCGCCGATCCCGCGCATGTCGAGGCCTATGTCTGGGTCGTGGTGCGCCACGAGATCGACTATCTGCGCGGCCTCGGCCCCGGCGGCACGGTGACGGCGCGGACGTGGGTGGGTGACGCGCCCACCGGCGCGCGCTTCGATCGCTTCGTGGAGTTCGTCGGCGAGGGCGGCAAGCCACATGTCCGGTCACGCACGACATGGGCGATGCTCGATCGCCACACCGGCCGGCCTCTGCGCATCCCGGCGGAGGTGGCGGCGCCGTTCCTGTGATTTTGGGGTTGCGCATTGCGACCCGAGGCTGTGTATACGATTCCGCGACTGGGGCCGGGGGGCCATGCTCGCGCCTGTATCGCTGACGAGGACTCCCCCCGATGCTTGCACGATTCCGCCTGCCCCTTCTCGCGCTCGCGACCGCGATCGCGCTCCCCACGATGGCCTCCGCGCAGGACAAGCCCGGCAAAAGCGACGACAAGTCCGCTATCGCCAAGGGCCACCAGCAGGACAAGGATGACGACGCGCAGGCCGGCTGGGTGAAGGCGCCGGTGATGGAACAGGCGTCCGTTACCCACCATGTCGCGACCACCCATGCGGGAGCGATGAAATACACCGCCACCGCCGGCACGCTCATCATCCGCGACGACGATGCCAAGCCGATCGCCTCGGTCTTCTACGTCGCCTACACCGCCGACGGCGTGAAGGATTACAAGCGCCGCCCGGTCACCTTCTTCTACAATGGCGGCCCGGGCTCCTCGACGCTGTGGCTCCACATGGGCAGCTTCGCGCCCGAGCGCGTGCAGACCGCCAACCCCGAATATATCAAGCCTGCCCCCTACGCCTTCGGCGCCAATCCGGAGACTTTGCTCGACAAGACCGACATGGTGTTCGTCGACGCCATCGGCACCGGCTATTCGCGTGCGCTGGGCGACAAGAAGGACAAGGATTTCTGGGGCGTCGACCAGGATGCCGACGGCTTCGCCCGCGCGATCATGCGCTACGTCACCAAGAACGCGCGCTGGCAGAGCCCCAAGGTGATCTTCGGCGAAAGCTACGGCACCACCCGCACCGGCGCGCTCAGCTATCTGCTGCAGGATCGCGGCATGGCGCTGAACGGCGCGGTGATCCTGTCGTCGATCCTCAATTACGGCATCCGCCAGCCGGGCTTCGACCAGATCTACATCAACTATCTGCCGAGCTTCGCGGCAACCGCCTGGTATCACCACAAGCTGGCCAACCCGCCGGCCGACGTGGCGACGGTGGTGGAGCAGGCCCGGCAGTGGGCCGCCGGCCCCTATGCGGCGGCGCTGGCGCAGGGTTCCGCGCTCGATCCGCAGACCCGTGCGCAGATCGCGCAGCAGATGTCGGCGCTGACCGGCCTCTCGCCGCAATTCATCCTCGATGCGAACCTGCGCGTCGATCTCTCCCGCTTCCAGAAAGAGCTGCTGCGCGACCAGCGGCTGACCGTCGGCCGCTACGACAGCCGCTACACGGGCATCGACGCGGATGCCGCCGGCGAGCGGCCCGAATATGACGCGTCCGATACCGCTATCTCCGGCGCGTTCATCGGCAGCTTCAACGACTATATCCAGCGCGAACTGAACTACCGCACCGACATGCCCTATCGCGTCTCCGCCTATGGGCAGGATGGCTTCAAGTGGGACTGGACCCACGACGCGCCGGGCGGCGGCCGCGGCAAGCAGACGGCGCCGGACGTCGCGGTGGACATCTCGGCGGCTATGCGCACCAACCCGTATCTCCACCTGCTGTCGCTCAACGGCTATTACGACATGGCAACGCCGTTCTTCGGGACGGAATACGACCTGCACCACATGGGGTTGCAGCCGGCGCAGGCGCAGAACGTCGCCTTCCGTTACTATCCGTCGGGCCACATGGCCTATCTGAACCCGGACGCGCTGCGCGCCATGCACCGCGATCTCTCGGTCTGGTACGACGAGATCGTGGCCAGCGCGTCAAGCGCCACGCCGCCGACCGCGCCCGCCATCTCGCGCGGCCACGCCGAGGGCAACGGCCCGAACTGAGGGCTACCCCGGATCTGCGTCGCTCACCCGGAGCGGCGCAGATCCGGCGTCAGCACGCCGCCGAGAGAACGGCGCGGACGCCCTGATGCTTCACGTCGTAGGTGAGCTGGGCGTGCAGGCTCTTCGCCATGGCGCGGATCACCTTGGTGCCGAGGCCGGTGCCCTTGGGCTTGGCGTCCGCCTCGATTCCGCAGCCGTCATCCTCCACCTTCAGGACGAATCGATCCTCGCCGTCGCGGGTAAGCGCGATGCGGACCTCCCCGGCCCCGTTGGCCGGATAGGCATATTTGCAGGCGTTGGAGACCAGCTCGTTGACGATCACGCCCAGCGACACGGCGCGGTCGGTCTTCATCCGGATCGGCTCGCTCGCCAGCGTCAGCACGCGCGGCGCGGCGGGCGTCGACCAGGTTTCCTGCAGTTCGGCGACCAGAGCCGCCAGATAATCGTCCAACGCCACGGTATCGACGCTATCGCCCGTATAGAGCCGGCGATGAACCTGCGCGATCGCCTGGATACGACGCTGCACGTCATTCAAGGCGTTCTTCGCCACCTCGTCGGGTAGCGCCGCCGATTGCATGTGGACGAAGGCGGAAACCAGCTGCAGCGAATTGGCGACGCGGTGGTTCACCTCCTTGAGCAAGGTTTCCAGCCGCGCGTTGGAGTGGCGCAGCTCTTCCTCGGCCTGGGCCTTGGCCACTTCCAGCCGCTGCTTGGCGCGCGCCTGCTGGAAGGCGGAGCCGAGCAGCGAGAAGAAGTCCTCGCCGATCGACTTGATCACATAGTCCGCCGCCCCAGCCTTGAGCGCGGCGACGGCGATGCGGCTATCTTCCGATCCGGTGACGTAGACCACCGGCGGAGGGCTGGGCAGCGCGCGGATCTGGGCGAGCGTCTCAAGCCCGTCCTGCTCCGGCATGAAATGATCGACCGCGATCAGATCGAACCCGCCGAGCGCCGCCTTGGCCACGCCCTCCGCACCGCTCTGCGCGGTATCGACCGTGCAGCCCATCCGCTCGAGCGTGCGCGACGCCAGCCGGCACAGGCCGGCATCGTCGTCGATATACAGGACGCGGGCGCCTTCCATGGAGGTGACGCTCAGGCCTCCGGCTCGATGTCGGGCACCTGAATGACCGCCAGGAACAGGCCGAGCTGCCGGATCGCGGTGGCGAAATTCTCATAGTCCACCGGCTTGGTGATGTAGACGTTGGCGCCGAGATCGTAGCAGCGCTGGATCTCGACCTTGTCGTCGGTGGTGGTCAGCACGATCACCGGGGTGCGCTTGAGCGGGTTACCATCGGCCTTGATCTTCTGCAGAATGTCCGTCCCCGACATGTCCGGCAGATTAAGATCGAGCAGGATCAGCGCGGGGCCGTTGAGTGCGGGACCATCGGGCGCCTCATAGAGATGCGCCAACGCCGACGTGCCGTCGGTGAAATGCTTGATGTCGTTCGAGATGCCCGCGCGGCGGATGTTCTTTTCGATCAGGCGGGCATGGCCCTCGTCATCCTCGATCATCACGATGGTGACGGGTTGGTGGGCGTTCATGGGGCTTATCCTTGGATGACGGGTTGCACGGGGAGGCTGAGCGTGAAGGTCGCGCCCTCCCCGAGCGCGGACTTACAATCGACGAAACCGCCAAGCCTGTACGCCAGCGCGCGGACATGAGCGAGGCCTATTCCCTCGCCGGGCTGGTCCTGCTGGCCGGATCGGCGGAACAGATCGAAGATGCGATCATGGTCGCGCGGATCGATGCCGCGACCATTGTCGGCGATGGCGATATCGACCTTGCCGCGATCGACCGTCGCCGAGACGGCGATGCGGCCGGGCACGTCGGGCTTCAGATACTTGACCGCATTCTCGACGAGGTTGGAGAGCATCTGCTCGGCCGCCAGGCGATCGACCACCACGGACGGCATTGCGCGCTGCACGGTGATGGTCGCGCCGATCTCGTCGAGCCGGTGCTGCAACGAGGCGACGATCGCGTCGGCCAGCTGCGTCAGGTCCAGCCGCTCGGGCGTCAGCACGCGCTTGCCTTCGCGCGACAGGCGCAGGATCGCGTTGATCAGGCGATCCATCTTCTGCGTGGAGGTGCGGATGAAGCCGATCGATTCGGGCAGATCCTCGCGCGCGGCCAGCGCCGCGTCCTGATCGAGCAATTGCGGCGCCTCCGCCTCGACCTTGTCGATCAGCGCGGCGAGCGGCTTGGCGGCCGCCTCCAGCTCGCCGGTGAAGCCCATCACGTTGACCAGGGGCGAGCGCAGATCGTGGCTGACGATATAGGCGAAGCGCTGGATTTCCTCGTTCGCGCGGCTGAGGTCGCGCGTGCGCTC
>Ga0310811_10012458_pt1 | contig 11038 bp, 4 predicted proteins | sample YCmetagenome_FD_207642 | JGI IMG/M metagenome (GOLD analysis project Ga0310811, IMG submission 207642) | Soil microbial communities from experimental microcosm in Duke University, North Carolina, United States - YC | ecosystem: Engineered > Artificial ecosystem > Soil microcosm > Unclassified ...
TGCCTCTCTCTTCTTGCGCTGGCGGCGGCATTCTTTTCAACAGAAATGCTTGACATGCCTGCTATTCTTAATTCAGAGGATGAGTAGCCCGGCTCAATGAGCTGGGCTACTCCTTTTAAAGCGTTGGACAGATCAAAGTACCCCCTCAAAGCACCTGTTTTGAATACTTTGCGCACTTTTACCAGGGAGTGGGGGGACTAGGGATTGGTGATTACAAGAAATGGTTCTCTCAACGAGAACTATCATCGGATACCCTGCAAGCTGCTAAGCGCCTAAAGGCTTTTTGGACTGGACCCCTTTAGCCCCCGAAATGGCCTCTACAGATTAGTCGAAAAACATTTCCATTATCTGGAGTGATCTGCACTATACCTATCCAGTCATTGCTTTTCATTTGACACCTCTGAATGGATTCGTTCAGAGATGATTTGAGGCCGGGGAGCGTTTGCGCCAATATTGCTCGTCTCGATCAATGCTTCAAAAGGCCTCAATTCTCCATGAGAATCGAAGACCTGTTGCAACAGAGGAGTAGCAGCTTCACTGAGAAGATAGTCTGCAGCTGCCTCCGTTCCGGCCATATTAATGCCCTCCACCAGCAGCAAATGTCCGGTCCCAGACAGATTAGCGGTCACCGCAATTACGCCATAGGTACTACGCGCAGGATCAGTGTTGTCGGTCTGATAGTATTCTTTCTCGCCAGCGTGAGGATGCAGGTTATGAATCACCAGATCGCTTGCATCCGAAGGACGCTCAAACCGAAAATTCATATCCTTCTGAAAGAGTTCTGTCCAGGGATTCGAATTGATCCCTCCTAGAAGAATGACATTCGACTCTTTAAGATCGTCCAGCTGAACCTCTCGTGCATAACGTACTTTGAAGCGATCCCGAACGACAAAAGGCAATTGAGCGATCGTCGAAACTAAGTGAAGATCGACCACGCTGGTATATCGTCTCGTCCCAAGATCGGCAACAATAGCAGGCCGCACACCGAGAGAGGAGTTTGGACGCTCGACATAGTCTCCGCGGACATATTCTGCCAGCGAGATATGCCTATGGGTCAGATCCTGATAGATCGCTAAACCACTATCCGCCGGAACCAGCAATGTGTCACGCGAGGGATCGAAGAAATGACTCCAAAATCGATTCAAAGGACTATTTGCGGTCTTTGTATCTTGGTTGTGGAAGAGCGAAATCGCCAGCCCGATAGAGAGCACAGCACACAAGACCAGAAGGACGACGTTCAGATAATTTTTCCGTCTTAGCCTTGCTACCGACTCTACCGAATATTCTTTAATCGGTTGTACGGAGGATGAGATTGGTGTCTCTTCTTCCTCCGAACTGCCATGGTCGCTGAAAGTAGATGGAATGGTTTCGCCCAACAGCTCATCTCTCTCGACGAATAAAGGGACATATCCTCCTCGCGGAATCACGATTCGAATTGATTCTGCTAATCCCTCACCGGTTGTGAAATATTCGTCGAGGCGCTGCCGGAGCAGCCGGGCATAGTTCCGAACGATATTGTCTTCCGCAGGATTGTATCCAGCCGCACGACAAAAGACTTGTTCGCCAATTTGCGGTTCTGTGATCTCTCCTATCTTGTCCAACAGATGTTTTTCACATACGTAGAGAAGGAATGCACTAAGGAAACGTGACTTCTCGAACCTTTTACTTGCCGCGACTCGTTTCGCAGTCTGCCACCTTGGATCGTCTTCCAATCCCGGGCGAATCCATTCGTCATCTATGTCGGCAGACTGTTGCTCAGGAGCGACAGTCTCGATCAATCTTGGCATCGCGGTGCTCTTCTACTTCATTAAGTACACATTGCGTGGACCTATTTCGCGTCAACGGAATGTGAATCTCGCCGATACAGCTATCGATATCTGATTAACAGCGAGTTAAAAGATGTAGGGCCTGATCGGTGCAAGTCTATTATTCTAGGCATTTTATGGAGCGTGCACTGTCCTCCTTCCACCTATCTCACACAGTGGAAACCCCTAACGATCCTCGCTGGTCTTCGCGGAAGATCAACTCACCCGAGTCGTGTCCGCCTTCAGAAAAATAAGACAGGGAAAGCAGCCTCTGCCCTGCGCGCCTCTCGGATTACAGACGTAGACAGGGTGAGATCTTGGCCGACATTTTCTGATGCTGCACTGAATCGCGTTAGCGCTACCGGGACTTTCCGGACCCACATTCCATATCGACTGCTATCTTCCGTGCACCTCTCCTGAGATCTCTCGAGAGCGCACCTTCCAGTAACCGTTTCGATCTTCCAGGAGGCATCTATGTCCAAAAAATTGATTCAGTCGCGAGTTCGAAAGAAACAACTCGCACCCGGCTTCTCGCCTTTTCTCAGTAATTATGTCCGGACCCTTTCCCGCCTCTCACTCGCTGGCTCTCTTCTCTTTTCGTCTCTGGCAATCGGCACATTGATCTCAAATCCAGCAGCGCTTCTGGCGCAATCAGATAACTCTTCAATTGCCGGCACGATTACCGATTCCACCGGAGCTGTGATAGCCGGTGCCAGCATTACAATCATGAGCGAACTGACGAAGGCGGATCGCACTACGGTCAGCAATCAGTCCGGCTTCTATACTGTCGCGGGCCTGGCACCTGGAAAGTACACCATTACCGTAAGCGCCGCTGGCTTCGGCACGGTGACTCGGACCAATAACAACCTCGACCCCTCCGTACCGGCCACAGTCAACATCACCTTACCCATCGGCAAAACGGATCAACAGATTCAGATCACTGCAAACGAGACCTCTCTGCAGGCAGACAGCTCAACCTTGGGGCGCGTCATCACAAGCAGTCAAGCAGATAATCTTCCCCTTAATGGTCGTAATCCAATCTACCTTGCTCTTACCAAGGCAGGAATCACAAGCATCTCAAGCAACGTTTCGTCCTTCAGCTTCAGTACAGGCTTGGGTGCACTCAATATTAATGGAGGCCGCGAGCGCGATAATCTGCTGACCTATGACGGTGCAGTAGCGGTACGTATCCGTGCCAGTGGCGATTCCATCGGAACACCCGATCTCGACGCTGTACAAGAGGTTCAGGTTCTCGCCACAAATTATCCAGCCGAGTATGGACGTTCCATCGGCGGCCAGGTCCGCATCATCACCAAAAGCGGCGGAGAGCAGTTCCACGGAAGTATCTATGAGTACTTCCAGAATCCCGTTTTGAATGCCAATACCTGGGTACGAAAAAACAATACAACCAACAATAACAACCCTAATTACCCAGCAGCGCTGAAGACAAACTTCGTCCAGCCCTTCACCTTCAATCAATTTGGTGGCAATCTCAACGGACCACTCTATATTCCTCATATCCTTCCGAAGGGCAAGGTCTTCTTTCTTTATTCCGAGGCCTTCGTCCGCTATAACCAGTCGCAGACAAATGCAGTGACTGTGCCTAACCCAGCTTTTCGCAACGGTGACTTCAGTTCGCTGCTCGCCGGATCCAACAAGATCTATATCCGCAATCCACAATCTACTCTTGCTTGCGATTCTGCGAAGGGTGGCCCCGGATGTTTCCCTGGCAACATCATTCCGAAGAGCCAGCTCAGCTCCAACGGAGTCGGAATCCTGAATGCATTTCCCACTCCTACGCCTAACTTCTCTTTGGGCAGCTCGAATCTGTTGACCACCGGTACCAACCCCGTACAACAACAGATCGACAGCGGAAATCTCGATATCATTCCTACCGACAAGGATTATATTCGCTTCCGGTTGATCCACTTCTTCTATCACGAGGACAATCCGTTTGCGACCTCCAACTACGGCAATGTTCCTCGCCTCTACAGCCGACCGAATCAGACCGGATCGCTCGATTGGGTCCACACCTTCAATGAGAAGATGACCAACGAGGTTCTTCTGACGGCCAGCCACGATGCTGCACGTTTGAGCATCGATACTTCCACAGGGACCTATGATCGCAGTCGGTACGGCATCAACTTTCCTTATCTCTTTCCGCAAGGAAAAGATCTCCCTAACAAAATCCCCACCGTTCAATTCGATACCACCACCAGCATCACCACGCTGGACGGCAGCACTTATCCCTCGCACTCTCAGGGGATGCTCTTCAACTTCGCGGATACCTTTACCCGCATCATTGGAAACCACACCATTCGTGCTGGTGCTTCGTATGAGCGTTCCGGTGAGAATGACAACGATCAGATCGCCTTTGCGAACTCCACCCCAGGCCAAACGAATAATCAGAACGGAAAATTCGACTTTTCCAGTGCCAACCCGCTGGGTTCGGGTTACGATCTCGCCGATGCTGCTTTAGGTATCTTCAATACTTACTCCGAGATCGGGCCACGCAACGAAACCCCGAACCGCGCCAATATGTTCGAACTCTTCGCCCAGGATTCGTGGAAGGTTACCCCGAAACTGCACCTTGAATACGGCGTCCGTTACAGCAGCATTCATCCCTATTACAGTCTCTGGAACAACGCAGGAACCTTTGATCCAGCGTTCTATAATCCATCGGCTGCTGTCAGCGTCGACTCAAAAGGAAATCCCATCGCCGGTAGTGGCGATCCTCTGAACGGCACTGTTCTCTGGGGCAATGGATTCACCTCTAACGCAAAGAATCATCTCCCGATTGCAGCGACAGGAGAGTACGATCATCTCTTCCACGACCTCCCTCGCGGATATATCCACGTTCAAAACTTCCTCTTCCAACCGCGCATTGGAATTGCCTATCAATTGAACGATAAGACCGTTCTTCGCACGGGCTTTGGACGATACGTCAACCGTCAGGGTGTTTCAGATGGCGTCTTTGCCGGAGGCATTCCACCGCTTCAGCAGGTTGTCTCCATCACTGGAGGCAGCGTCGATAACCCCGGCGGAACAGCTGCGGCTACAGGTTCTTATCCACAGCTCTCTGGCTCTATCGCTCGAAACTCCCCTCAACCTGAGGCATACACTTGGAATGTTTCGTTGGAGCGTGAGCTCGGCTTCGACACAGTTGCTGACATCTCCTACGTTGGTCGTCATGCTCTGCATCAGCAGTTCCAGGGTGATCTGAATCAAGCTCCTCCAGGAACCCTGCAAAAATACGGCGCAGGACTCAATGCCCATCGACCTTATCTCGGATACGCCGCAATCACGCAGGTTTATCAAGGAGACACAGCCTTCTATCAAGGACTGCAAATCGATGTAAACCATCGTTATAGCCGTAACCTCGGCTTCGGAGTGGCCTACACCTTCGCTCATTCTCAGGACTGCGGTTCGTTCCAGAAAAACTTCCTTCCCAATTTCCTCGATACAAAGGGACTCTGCGGAAATGCTGACTACGATGTCCGTCAGGTGCTTGCCCTTAATTCGGTCTATCGGCTTCCATTCAACAGCAACAGCCGCCTTGCAAACGAAATTCTCGGTGGCTGGCAGCTCTCTCAGTCCTATCAATTCCAGACCGGAACTCCTTTTAGCGTTCAAACCGCTACAGATATCGCCGGTGTAGGTTCAGGTTTCCAGGGACAACTTTATGAACTTGTTCCCGGAATCAGCACCCACGGCAATGGAAAGTTCTCAGTCAAAGGTGACACGAATTCGTGGTTCAATGGGAACGCCTTCGCACCGCCACCTCAAGGCACCTTTACAACCCAGCATACGCGCAACATCCTCGTCGGCCCTGGCTCTGGAAACTACAACGCAAGTATGCAGAAACGCTTCCAGACCTTCGAAAATCAGTTCCTCACCTTCCGTTTCGATGCATTCAATTTCCCCAATCACCCCAACTGGTCTTCTCCAGTCACCAGCCCGACAGATTCCAACTTTGGAAAAGTCACAAGCAAGACGGGGCAACGCGGCATGCAGGCCAGCTTGCGTTATTCTTTCTAACGTCCTAACGTCGTTCCTCGCAAGGGAAATGCGGAGTCAGAACATCGACTCCGCACTTTATCCTGGAATCAATTAAGGAAGATGAAAATGCACGTAAGACTTCAGACATGGTTTCAGCGTTCGATCCCCTCTACATTCGGTCTCCTTCTACTGGCTTTCTCGTTTTCATCTCCCCCAGGATGGGCACAGAAGCCAACCGTAAATCATGTCGTTCAGGACTACACACGCAACGTTGATCCATTTATCGGTGTTGACTGGGGAGGAAATACTTTTGTCGGCGCCGCGATTCCCTATGGCATGGTCAAGGTTGGCCCTGATATGCAAACCTTCGACGGCCGCCGCTCGGGTTTCGGTTACTCCAGCACTGGTGTCATTCTTGGTTTCTCACACCTACACCTGAGTGGAGCCCAGGGCAAATATGGGAACATTCTGGTTGCCCCTGTCACAGGACCGGTGAATATTCATGACATTCAAACTCCACGAACCGACGAAGTAAATCACGTAGGTTACTATGCTGCGAAACTCACTCGTTATCAGGTCATGGCGGAACTGACCAGCAGTCGACGCGTAGGACTTCATCGCTACACATTCCCAGCCTCTCAGGAATCCCACATCACGATTAATGTTGCCTCAGCGCTGGGATTGGGTACAGATTGGCAGGCGCAGAAGTTTCTTGGAGCCGAAGTCCACGTCGCCTCCAACCATGAGGTTCAAGGAGTAGCCCGTTTTACCGGCGGCTGGAACCGCGGCGGAGAATACAAGGTCTATTACTACATGGTCCTCAACACACCCGCGAAGGCCACTCGAACCTGGAGTGGCGAGACTCTTAGCTCGACCCCTGACGTCACCGTAGGCGCCGACACACCTATCGGGGCAACGTTCGACTTTACGACTCATGCCAATCAGGTCATTCAGGCTAAGGTAGGCATATCTTTCATCAGCGCCGAACAGGCAAAACAGAACGTGCATGATGAAGTTCCAGAGTGGAAATTCGATGCGATTCGTCAATCCTCAGTCGCACTTTGGAATAAGGAGTTGGCAAAGCTCCGGCTCACTGGAGAAACCGATTCGCAGCGCCGCCAGCTCTATACGGCGATGTATCACATCATGCTCATGCCTACCGATCGCACTGGAGAGAATCCCGATTGGAAGTCCTCGGAGCCTTACTACGATGACTACTACTGCATCTGGGACACCTTCCGCACCTCGAGCCCTTTGCTCACATTGATCTCTCCTGATCGCCAGCGCGATATTATTCGCTCGCTCGTCGACATCTATCGTCACACTGGCTACATGCCCGATGCCCGTAGTGGCAACGACAACGGCCGAACCCAGGGCGGCTCGAACGCAAACGTCGTCGTTGCCGATGCCTACGTCAAAGGCTTGAAAGGCATCGATTACCAAACTGCCTTTGCCGCTATGGTGCACGACGCAGAAGTTCCTCCTGCCGATGCACAGAAAGAAGGTCGTGGAGGTCTGAAGGACTACAACACAAAGGGCTATGTCACACTAGCCGATGAGCGTTCCGGCTCTCGCACAGTCGAATATGCCTACGATGATTTCGCTATCTCCGAAGTCGCATGCGGTCTGGGAAAGAAGAAAGAAGCCGCGCTTTATGCAAGCCGCGCTCATAACTTTGAAAATCTCTGGGATAAAGACATGACCGTGGAGGGCTTTAAAGGATTTCTTCGCCCGCGTCATCCTGATGGCTCATGGGCTCCGCCGTATCTCGTTGTCCGCGGTACATGGCCTGACTTTTTCTACGAGGGAGACATCTGGACCTACTCTATCTACGCGCCGCAGGATATGCTTCGATTGATCGAAATGGCAGGCGGCAATGAAATGTTTGTTCACAGGCTCGACTGGACCTTTCTGCGTCGTCATTTCGACGTAACCAATGAGCCCGGCTTTTTGGTTCCTGTTCTCTATAACTATGCTGGCCGTCCCGACAAGACGGCCGACATCGTTCGTCTCCTACTCGAAAAGGCTTTCAATGATGGGCGCGCGGGCATTCCCGGTAACGACGACTCCGGTGCTATGTCGAGTTGGCTGATCTTCTCCACCCTTGGTGTCTTTCCCGTCGCCGGTCAGGATATTTATCTCATCAGCACCCCCAGCATCCCAGACGCATCCCTTGATCTCGGCGACGGAAAGAAGCTTCACATCGTCGCTAAAAATCTCGATCAACAGGGCTTGAATCGCTATGTCCAGTCCGCAACGCTTAATGGAGTCAAACTCAATACAGCTTGGTTTCGCCATAATCAGATTAAAGATGGAGCAACCCTTGAACTCACCATGGGACCAGCTCCTTCAGACTGGGGAACAAGCACACCTCCGCCCTCTATGAGCGATCCGGACTCGCCATTTTCCTGCAAAATCAACTAATTTAGTATTCTCAAAATTAATACTAAGGTGAAAAACGATATTCCAGATGAGAAGCTTCGTCTGGAATATCGTTGACACATCAGCTAGCATGTTGGCCTGCCGCTTTGACCAGAAAAATGAAACCAGTACAAGTTGCAATTGCCTGGTTATTACACTCTGGTAGTGCGCATATTCCTTGCTTTGCAACGGTGGGCCATGCCAATGAAAGTCGATTTCACCCGCAGAGAATTCCTCGCTGCAGGCGCTGCTGTAGCATCACTCCCCTATATGCCCAGCCTCTTCGCTCAGTCTTCCCCGAGCGCTCCGGATGAGACGTGGGCGCGTAAAACCAAACGCTGGGCACAGCTTACCCTTGCAGAAAACGATGCGGAGAATTTCGATCTCGACTTTTGGATGAATTACTTCCGTGAGACAAAATCTGACGGACTGTGTTTCTCCGCTGGGGGATGTGTAGCTTACTATCCAACAGATGTTCCCTTCCACCATCGCAGTGCGTGGCTGGGAAAACGAGATATCGTGGGCGAAGTAGTGGAAGCCTGTCACAAACAGAACATGGCGGTCCTCCTCCGTACCGATCCGCACGCCACTTACGACGATGCCGCCGCTGCACATCCTGAATGGATCGCCTGTACCTCCGATGGCAAGCCTCGCCGACACTGGGCTTCCCCAGAGATGTGGGTCACTTGTGCTCTGGGACCTTATAATTTCGACTTCATGAACGAAGTCCATCGCGAAATCATGCAGCGCTACAAGCCTGAAGGCATTTTTCTGAATCGTTGGGCTGGATCCGGTGATTGCCACTGCCCTCAATGCCGCAAAAGCTTCAAGAGCGCGACAGGGTTCGACCTGCCCACAACCGACGATCCGCAAGACGCTGTGAACCGCGCCTTTATCCGCTGGCGCCAGCAGCGGCTCTACGACTGTATCGATCTATGGAACAACACAATTCGAGCGATTCGCTCGGATTCCTCCATGATTCCCAATAATGCCAGCGGCGCCCTCATTGAGCAGGATGCAATTGAGTTGAGCAAACGCGCCCCCATGTTAGTGGCAGACCGCCAGGCAAGACATGGAACAGTAGCTCCATGGATCGTGGGCAAAACCGCCAAGGAATATCGCGCAACGTTAGGTAGTAAACCGAACGTCAGCCTGTTTGGTGTTGGCCTCGAAGAGCCTTATCGTTGGAAAGACAGTGTTCAGGAAAACGCAGAGATCCGTATCTGGGTTCTGGAAGAGATCGCGCATGGCACTCGTCCGTGGTGGAGCAAGTTTGCCGCGACGTTGCATGATCGCCGCTGGCTTCCTGTAGTCGTGGATGCCTATCGCTGGGCCGCAGAGAATGAGCATTATTTAAACCACACACAACCAATCGCACAAGTAGCAATCGTCTACTCCCAAACTACCGCGTGGTTCTATGGGGGCAAAGAGGCCCAGGCAAAGGTTGAAGACTACGCCCTGGGCTGGTGCGGAGCCCTTACTGAATCACGGATCCCCTTCGAGATGGTCCATGAGAGAACGCTGACCTCTGAAAATCTAAGTCGCTTCCGAACATTGATCCTTCCTAATATTGCTTGTCTTAGTGATGCGCAAGCTCAGCAACTGCGCTCCTTTGTGGAGGCTGGCGGTAGTATCATCGCAACACATGAAACCAGCCTCTACACTGAAGATGGCAGGCCTCGTAACGATTTTGCTCTCGCAGACCTATTCGGTGCCCGTTTTACCGGGAAGCGTGAATCACGCATGCAGAACAGCTATCTCAGACTTGAGCTCAAAAATACGCCTCAATCCCCTATTCTCGAAGGGTTCTCCAATACCGAGCGCATCATCAACGGCGTTTCACGGGTAGGAGTGGAACCGTCCACCCATGACTACGACGAGATCCCTATCACGCTTATCCCGAGCTATCCCGACCTGCCGATGGAGAAAGTCTATCCCCGCACTGGCGACACCCACGAATCGCAACTTTATCTACGACAGCTTCCGAAGGGCGGTCGTATTGCTTACTTCCCTTTCGACGTGGACCGCACCTTCAACGAAACGCTCACTCATGATCATCTCCGCCTGATGCGCAACACCGTTAATTGGTCTCTTCACGAACCGGTACCATTCGAATGCAGCGGCTCCGGACTAGTGGACGTTGTGCCTTGGCGGAATACAAACGCAATCGTGATTCATATGGTAAATCTGACCAATCCAATGACGATGAAAGGCCCATACCGCGACTTCTTCGCCATCGGAAAACAAACGATCACCTTGCGGCTTCCAGAGCTTAAGGATGCTAAGCAGGCGAAGCTTCTTGTCGCAAAACAGAAAATTCCTATAATGCGGAACGGAGACGCCATCCAGATTGAAGTACCCAGCATTCTGGATCACGAAGTAATTGCAATTGATCTTTAAAGAATCGCTAATGTTGGTCAAATTTCAGCTTGACCAACACTAGCGCGTGCGCCACTTTGAGGAAAGCGAAGCAAGCTTGTCATCCATCGAAATCGCTGCAGGAGCTTGTGTCGGCCTATGCTTTATCTGAGGAGTGGAAGGCCCTTGCAGCGCTTTAATGGAAAGCGCGATGCGTTTTGTCTTTGTATCCGCAGACAATACCTTGACCTTTACAATCTGGCCTGCTTTCAAGACCTCAGCTGGCTCTTTAATGTATCGATTCGCAATCTCCGAAATGTGCACTAGCCCATCCTGATGGACGCCAATGTCTATGAAAGCACCAAACTTCGTAACATTTGTAACAACTCCCTCAAGCACCATCCCCTCTGCCACATCCGTAATTTCGCGAACGGACTCGTTAAAGGAGGGCGCGA
>Ga0310811_10012463_pt1 | contig 11034 bp, 26 predicted proteins | sample YCmetagenome_FD_207642 | JGI IMG/M metagenome (GOLD analysis project Ga0310811, IMG submission 207642) | Soil microbial communities from experimental microcosm in Duke University, North Carolina, United States - YC | ecosystem: Engineered > Artificial ecosystem > Soil microcosm > Unclassified ...
ATATCCATCTTGTTGTATTCTTTCTATATTTGCCACATAGCTGTATCTCTATTCCAACGATAACCACGATGAAACAGTTCACCATTAATACGTCCATCAAAATTTTCTACAATTTTACGTGTATCTGGATAATCAATAGCAAGTAAAGCGTAATACATTTTCATACTCAATTGAAGAAGAATTTGATCTTCTGTTTCTTTTAATTTTTCGAGATGTGTTACTTTCAACATTTCTTTAATATTAATATCGGTTATGCCACTTTTTTCTCCCAATATTTTTTTCTTTTGTAAAAGATAATCAAAAATTTTTAAAGCTTCATCTGGATGAAATGCATGATAAACATTTCCATCAAACAAAGAGATATTTCCTGTCTCTTCATCAATTTCAATATGATAACGACCATTAATATTTCGTTTTAAATTTTTCATTGTTTTTTCTTTCTTTAACAAATATTTTGATAATTTTTAGATGTAAAAATTATCAAAATATATTTTCTTTTGCTATCAACGAGCGATTTAATACTGCAAGAATATTAATATGATTATATTCTTGCATATACTTTAAAAGCTCTGAAAGATCTCGACCAGAAGTTCTTAATGAAGAACCACCAGATTCTTTTTTGTTTACATGATAATGAATATGCCAAGAATCATGGCTATAAGATATAGTGATTTTTTGCCCACAAAAACGACGCCACGTTTTTGTTAATTTCGGTTCGTTTAGAACCGAAATTTCTATATTTTCAATATTCACTTATTTTCCAAACTTTCAATAATCTCTTTTGTATGCTCGTCTAACTCAAGAACTGTCTTGATATAATAAGCATTATACGGCTGTATCCCTCGTTGAAGTAGCCATTTATATAGCGAAACAAAAAATGGTTGCTCCGCTACTTCTTCAACAATCTGTACATAAGAAACAAGACTTTGAAAATGTTTTTCAGTAATTTCCTCCCAAGTATCTATATAAAAAATATACCATTTTCCATCACGAAAAAGATAAGTATATTCTGTGTCCTGTTCTTCATTAAGATCAAGAAGTTCTTTAAGAGAAGTAAACTCTTGTGCTTCTCTATTTTCAGGTTGAATTCCTCTTCGACCATAATCTCGCGTTGCAAAACTAGACCAGGAAAAAGGAATAGTACCTCTTTGTACAAAGAAATCATGTGGTTCACCCATTTCATGACTCAATAGATAAAGATCACCACCAGAAAGAAGTTGTTCTACTTTTTCCAACGTATTCCAATAATAAAAAAGCATTTTACCAGCATGTTTGAGATATCCATCTTGAGAAAGATAGATACATTTAATACAGCCGGGATATTCTATAGCGATACATGCGGGAGTCATTCAATTTTCCTCATCTCTTTTTTTCTTCATATTCCCGAATAATATCAGCATATGAATTAATATATTCTACAAGTTCTTCGTTTTCTTTTCTTAATTCATTTAATTTTTGTATTTGTGTCCATAAAACGCAATATTTTTCTCGTTCTTCTTTCGAAAGTCTTCCCCACTCTAAATGAGAAAGACTTTCATAAATTGATTTTCCACCATCTTTTCTATTTGTTACTATCATAGTTGTTTTTTTCCTTCCGTAAAATCTTTCATGATTTTTTCGTACTCTTCATACGAATGAGTTTTTATAATATGCTGAAGATATTCCGTCCATTGTTTCACATCGGCATGTTTTGCCTTAATTATTATCGAACGCACACGTTGTAACGCATCTTCAACTTCTTCTTTTACTAAAAAATCAAATAACTGTTCTTCGTCGAGATTGAGCGCAATAAATTTATCCAAATCTGTGCTGTACACGGCATAATTGCCTTTTGGATCTTTGACAACTTTTCTCATGAGCTTTCTTTCCTTTTTTTTCTTTTATTATAAAAAAAATAAAAAATAATTGCAATAATTTTTCTGAAAAAATAAAATGTAGAAGAGATTAATTCTCTTCTACAAACATGAAATTAACTTGATTAAGCGCAAACAACATTTCTTCGTCATCAAGATGATTTTTATATGCCAGTCTTGCTATCTTTTCAAGACTGTTAAGATACATTCTGGCATATCCTTTAATTTTTTTGTTCTCTTCATCATAACGAAATTGAAACTCATTCCAGCAATCACACAACTCATAACGAGGAGGGCAAACATCACCAGCACGTTTACCAGTCCAACCACATTTAATACAAGGAATAATATTCCCTACTTCATCTTCACAACCAAGCTCGTATTCCTCATCATGTTGAAACCCACACAGAGGACAGCGACCTTCCTCTACGCACGTACAAGGGCCACCATCAGGTGGTTCCCAATATGTACCTGAATCATACCACTCACCTGTTCCCTCACACGTCTTACAAGCACTTGGATTCGCTAACCACCACATCTTACGACGAATCCAGAACTGCGCATCCATTCTTTCACAAATTTGAGTGTGTTCCATTATTTTACCTCCATCAAACAATCTTCAGACACCATAAAAATCTTCACACCATGTAGCGCGGTGCCAACATAAACAAATTTTCCATATTCGTCTTTACGATATTTTTGCAAATCATATGTCCACTCACCAGGAGTATACTGATGAGCACCTAAAACACGACCATATTGATGGTTCATTTTTAGATAAGATTCTCCATACAATGGGTCAAATTCAATCATCTGACCGATTGCAAATTTTTGTACTTTCTCCGTCATTTTTCTTCCTCCAAATAATTATTTATTTTTGTTATAATTAATTATAACACGTTTTTAAATAAATGTCAATAGTTTTTGCTATTTTTTTCAGAATTAAGAAAAATAAAAAAAAGGAGAATAAATAATTATTCTCCTACACAAACTGCCTCTGGTATAGGTTCTCCCATCATCTTTGCATAAAAACAAAAAGTTATTGACTGATTTGCTCGTACCAAAATGTTGTAATAATCTATTGGCTTAATTACTTCTTTTTCAAGTATCTTTTCAATATGAGCAACAATATTTAATTTTCCGAATAAAACATTATCTAACATAGTTAAGGCATATTCGTCGGCAACATCTAACTTTTCTCTTTTACCCAAATATGCTTCAATCATATTAGAACGACACTTTTGTGCCAGAATAAGCATCATTTGTAGTTTCTCTTTTTCGTTATACATATCTTCTGCCTTTCAAAACCATATATCCTTTCTTCTCACATTCATAGTTAGCATTATAAATCGCCGCTTCTTCACTAGCTGACCACTCTGTAAAAAGTGGATTTTGCAAATGTAACCAACGTGAAAATTCTTCTTCATCATAAGGTGCATTCTGAATATTATAAACAGAACATCCATAAGACTTTCCATTACTATTAGCTAAATTTGAATTACCGCCATGTTCTTGATCACAATTTTCATCAATATACACATACATTGTTTCAGAAACGAATAATGATTTCAAAAAAGTATTCCATTGTTCTAATGAAAAATGACGCAATACAGTAGAACATGGAACAAGAATATGTATACAAAATCTGCCAAGTAAACCACGTTTGTCAAAAATGACATCACCATCAAGATAACGTACTATTTTACTAATGTACTGAGATTGAGCGCTCCTGTACAACGAAGGTACAATTTCAAGTGTTGGCGCAAAGTATTTTTTGTTTTTCCACCAAACTGTATATCCCATATTTAAGAAGTACTCATCAGTTACTTCCAATTCCATTGCGGTAATATAATTTTTTTCTTCGTCGCTCAAAGGATATTCGTCACTACACTTCTCATAGTAAAATCGTAAAATTTCTGGATTCCAATAATCAGTACTTTCACATAATCCGTTGGTAAGAAACCAGAGAGGACCATCTGTTGTATAAATTGCTGTTCCAGTAACAGTATCAATAGCATAATGCATATATTTTTATCCTTTTTTTAAAAACTCTTCGACAAAAGAATTGATATATGCTTGTTTCTTTTCTTCTGAAGAAAATTGCATGTTTTGTGAGGCATTCGTTGCAATATTCATTACCCATATATGCTTATCCACGAATAACCAACCATTCTTTTCGATCAGCGAGAGTATTATATATTTCTTCTTTTTCACGTATTTCATCAAAATTCATAATTTTCTTCTCTCATTTGTTGCTTTGCTTGTTGTCTTGCAGATTTTTTTACCGAACGTTTAACGCTTCTATTTTCTAATCTGGTTTGGTGTTTTTTTTGAAACATCTGTCTATAAGAAAATGAACTTGACTCAAGACCATAGGGCCGTATTTGATGTGGTTCAAAGTCCTCCTCATTTAAACGTAAATTTGCTCTTCTGTTGCTATATTTTTCAAGAGAATATCTTTCATTCAAAAATCTTTTTCCCATAGTTCTCCCTCGAATTATTTTATTTAATCTTAAAATATAATTTCCTTAAATAAGGAAATTAATTCGGCCACCATTCCAATACTTTTCTGATTTCTGTAACTAAATTCTCAAGCAAAACACCACGAGGTTGCACATTAGAATAGCTCAGAATATCGAAGGTATTATCTTCATTTTTTTGAATTGTTACATGTTCAAAAGCACAATCAATAAGTAATGAGACGATTTTCTCTGTTATTGGTAATCCTAATTCTTCAGCTTGCCTTGCTGCATTTCGCATATCCTCGTTAATAAGTTCAAAACTCATATTTTTTCTCCCTTTACAAAAGCCATTTTACAATCTGAATAGATTCCATGCTACTTGGATGGCGTCTTCCCGTATTTACATACCCATCTTTTAACCTGTTATCATCAACTCCTGCTCGATAACCAATATTCCATTCACATGTTGTATTTCCATTGCGCAAAATCAGATATTTTTCGAAAGATAAAGAAGCGCAAAGATATCCTTGCATGAACAGTGGACGTTGATCTACTTCTTCGCTCCGAAACAAACCACACAATTTATTCGTATTTCCTTCTTCCTCTTCAATACAAACATATCCACGAAACAGAAAACGTTTTGCATCAAATTCGTAAAAAGGCTGTAACAATGGTTCAAAAAATCCTTCGTTATAAAGTCCTAAGAAGTATCGAGACTCACATGCACGAGGATTGTGTACATGAGGATCAAGAAGACCAGGATCACCTTCAAATTCATAAATGATCTGAATATCTCCATTGCGAGGTTGTGTATTCCAAAACACTTCACGTTTTGGTCGTTGATATTTCTTTGCTCTGCTACTCCACATAATTTTGTTTCCTTTATAATTAATTATTTAAAACAGCTATTTTCGTATTACACTACCATTAATAATAGTTAGCCGTTCAACTGTTCCATCTTCCCATACAATGTCAGCACTTAAATTACCTTGAAACCTCTCAAACAATGGAAGAAAAATCTCTCCAAAAGAATAACCAGAAAAAGTACCAGACCAATGAATATCAGTAATTAAAAGTTTTGCACTTTTAATAAATATACCAGATATTTTTTGACCAGGGAAAAATTCTAAACTCCAATTCGATGGAGAAATCTTATAACGTATCGCTCTTTGAAGTAATTGCTTCTTTAAAGGACTATCATCAGGAAGATTTTTTCTTAACCAAATTTCAATATAAAATCTATGTGGTATAGTAGTTGCTATAGAATACATTTTAATTTCTTTAATATCATTCACTACTTTTTCCTCCATAAAAAGTAATCAACTTGCTCATACCATCCTTCATCAATAGAAAGATTGTTAATTAAAATTTGTAAACAATATTCCATATCGGCATGAAGTTTATCCATTATTTGATATTGCTCATCTGTATAATTCTCCCAATCTTCATGCGAATATCCAAACTCAGCTACCTCATTAATGTCATCGTAGATATCAGAATTACCATATGGTCTTTTTGGATCAATTTCAGGCGCTCCAAAGTACGCTGTATTCCACCCCACGTACATTCTTTTTAAGAGTTTTAAATGTTTGTCTGTGACCAGCAATGTTTCTTTATTCATAAAAACTGCGGTAGGATACCCTGCGCCTTCAGGCCAGGGAGGAATACCGCTCTCCTCTCTGATAACTATATCCATCAACACGATGAATGATTTGACAATCTGTATACTTAATCCCTTGAATAACCATTTTGCTCGTTGTAATATTAAAGTACCCATTACTTCTTATTGCAACTTTTCCCACATATGTTCCCTTCTTTTTCCCTTTTGTGACAACTGCTTTGACGATATCTCCGGTTTGAAATCCATGTACAACTTTGTTTCCTTTCGGGGAAGTTCTCGGAAACCCATATTTATCCATCAAGCACATTTGTCGATTTCCATAACCATTGGCGGTAATTAATAAAGGAATAATATTTTTTATAAGAAGAACATTAGGAGTACTCTTTCCAACATTCACTGCATCTATCCAATGTGTTTTCGGTAAATTTCTTACTGTTCGATTATATTTGGTTAATCCTCCAGAACCTACTTCCACAGGCAACCCTGTTTCTTTCAGTCTTTCAAAAAGTTTCCACCGAGTAATATTAACAGCAGCAGCATCTTTTAATGGTTTTTTTACTTGATCAAGAAGTTTTTTTAAAGTATCTGGTTTATTCTTCAAAAATGTTTCTATTGATTGCGTTCCTTTTTTCTGATTACAGGATTCGCATGCCAACGTCAAATTAGAAATTCGATTATTTACTCCTTTAGCGCGTGGATAGATGTGTTCTATTTGCAAAGGAATATTTTCTTTTTCACAGTAAGCACATTTTCGTTCCCATTTTTCCAACAGATATTCCCTTATTTCGTAACCTTGTAAAGTTCCTTGCTGATACTCAATTCCAGAAATTTCTGGATTTTCCATCTTTTGCAAATCAAATTTCACCAATTCCTGACTGATTGCTTGTATGGGACAAAGTTTTCTGAAACGATGTACCCATGTGAGAATATTGGTGACTCGACTTTCTATCGATGGAGCAATCCACCCTTTTTTCTTATTTTTCCGATTCTTAAATCGTGTTTTGCGATATCTTGTATGACGTGCTCTTCTACTATGACGTATCTCTCGCTTTCCTTTAAGAGCTTTGGTGATGATATGTCCTCGATGAGACAATTCAGCTCCAAAAACCACTTCTCCAGACTGATCATTTACGATGGCAATACCAGTTGTTTTATAGCCTGGATCAAGTTTAATCTTCAACGGTTGAATCGTTGGATTTTCTATGGTTCTTTTTAAGATAATGGTGAAAAGGGTACTGTTTAAAAACGACAGCCTTCCCTTTATCCAAAAGTTCTCTCACCCTTGCAGGATGCATGGGATTTAAAACTTCTTTATTTCCATTTAACACAAACACATAACTCATAATTTATTTTCTAAAAAATGCTTTTTCAAGCTCATTGCTTACGCAAGTAACGTTTGCTTCGACAATGTTATGAAGTGGTTTAGCGTACACAACACTGATTTTTACCTTACAATCTGTTTAATCGTGTACCGTAGTGGTCAAAGCTAGCAATGCACTCTGACGTACCTATTTCACCTCTAACGTAGTTAATTTCTTAACTGAGTCTGGTCAATACAGGCTTTTTCAAGCCTCCTCCTTTTAGGAGGGGGTTATTGACTATTATTCCTCCTACCACCAGAATTCCTGGTAGTTACGGAGGATGGCTATAAAAGTATTTCATAATTACTCCTTCGATTTAAATATTTTACTAAATATATACATTACTATATTTTTAGGAAGCGTTATTCTCCTGTTTCAAAAAAAATCTCTATTATTTCCTCGATCCATGAGGTGAAACCTTTGTCTTCATTGATTAAAGAAAGATAACCAGCACGATACGAAACAGCAATAATCCCTCGAATATTACTTGGCTCATTTGGAAACATTTCTTGAGAAAATTCTCTGCCTTGCTGATAAATAGAAGTTATCGTAGGATATATTTCTAAATCGACAATCTTTGTAATATCATTTTTTGCCGCCTCATATCCGGCTTGATATCCTTCATTATGAAAAGTAATCGGGTGTAAAATTCTTTCGCAAAAATCATTCATGTTTTGTATCCTCCAAACGAAATATTTATTTAATTTACCTTACATAAATAATTATAACATAAAATAATTAATTTGTCAATACTTTTTCTATATATTTTCAGAAGATATAAAAACTCATAAAAATATACCGCCTTAAAAAAGGCGGCTACCATTGGTCGTCATAATAACCATCAATATATGTTGGTTCAACTTCAAGATCGTTGTATTCCAGATAAAGAGGAAAATCATCATTAAACGATGACTCTTCATCTCTTGGAGATATTTCAGAAAGTTTTTCTTGAAGAGCATATACTTCACTATAAGAAAGTTCAATACTTATGTTATCATGAATAACCAGAAAAATGGTACTATCTTCCTTAATTCGCAACTTCATACGACTTGATATTTCAATCTCATTCATCTTCTTCCTCCTCTTTTTTAAACTTATCTATAATCAATTCTAAGGGCCATGAGAACCACTCTAATGAGGTATAGATGACATCATCCATAATACTCTCCATGAGTGGTGCAAAACGTTCTACACGCTTCTCAGGGTCCATACTATTAAATTCCCACATGAATAAAGGATTACGTATACTTTCCCGTATCAGTAAAACAATAAAGCGTACTGCACAATACACGTTTTTAAGCAACCAGCAAAGTATAATCCAAACCAGTGACACACTAATAGCACACAGCAACAATACTTCGAAATTTGTCATTTACTTACCTCATGCGAGAATATCGAAAATGATCTTTAACATCGCTTGATTGGCACCGAATGTTTTTCCTGGTTCTGCCTCAGAAAGAACAGGTAAATCTATCACTATAACGTCATAAAAATCTTCAATGTTCTCTGCATCTTTCCACAGATCATAAAGATTTTCAGCCGCATTAGCTAGTTCTTCTGCTTTGGCATAACTATAAGATGATAGTTTCCTGTCTATCTCCCCTTCTTTATTCGTACTTCCAAACCGCAAAGGAAGAAGACGTTCAATAATGTCCAACTGATATATTTCAACGTCAGCAAAAGGAAAATGTCCAAAAGTATTATTTTCTTTTATACGACGTATTTGCATTTGACAATATCTGCGAATATAACTACGGACATCAAAAACAGTGAACTTCATTTTGTGCGTTTCTAATTCCTGCATGGCTTCGAGAACACAATTATAGTAATTGATACTACCCTCGTATCCTTCAACCTTTTTACCAAGAAAGTCATCATAAGATACAATTTCTTGTAATTCACTGAGCACAAGAAGCGTCTTTTTAAAAGCGTGATAATAATTACCTGAAAAAATCATCGAGCCTCCAAACCAGCATCTTCTATTAATTTCACAATGTCTTTCACCTCGATGGTAAGATGATTTTGCATACGAAGTTCATCATTAATAAGATAATTGAGCAATTGTCTTTGCTCGTAAGTAAATCCTGTCATGTTGCGCAAGTTACGTTCAAGATGTTGAGGAAGTAGTTTACCAACATCTTGCATGACTTGATCAAGCGCATCTTCAGCTTGCACTTTTGTTATCTGTCCTGAGAGCATTATTGTTTTCCTCTATTACTTTTCTTGCTATTTCATAACGTTCTGCGAAAGGAATATTACAAGAAAGTCCGTCTTCTGCATATTCCCACAATTCCGTAAAAGCAAACATGGTAATATTTTGTTCACCTTTGTATATTCTTTTTGCCTTTTGATATAATCGTTCTACTTCTTTTTCAAGATCAAAAGGTTGTGGAGCTGTTAGCGCCTCTTGCTCTAATTGCGCTTTACTTTTTCTTCCCATAATAATACTCTACTATCCTCCCAACAATTAAATTATTTTCTTTACCTTAATTCCAATAATATGAAAAAGCAAGTAAAAAAACTAACATACAAAAAACAAAAAGTATACTCATTAAAATGTTTCTTATAAGTTTTTGTTTTGTAAATTTCTTCTTATATTTTTCCCACAAAATAAAAGTCAAATTTATAATCAAAACAATAGCGACCATCACAATGGTATAGCGTATCATTAAATCACTCATAACTGTCTCCAATTACCAGTGGTAATATATGGTGCTTTATCTAAAAACTCATCAAAAAAAGTAGTTGGATCAATATTATCAAAATGACATATCTCAAAATGAATTGAAGTATCACCTTTTCTCCTGGCTGACACAATACCATTTGCATCAATATGCAAATAATATCCGCAAGAAGAAACTGCCTCAACCAGAGGAATAAACCCATTTATTTTGTAAATTAAATCTCTATCCATGTTATTTCTCCTTGTGAATTAATTATTTCTGAAATAAATAGAGAATAAAAAATATTATTCTCTAACCAAGAACATACTGATTACTCATGCTATCCCAAAATATAAGGAATACACTTCCTTGGGTTTCGAGAAGACTGTTTAACTCTCCAATAATCGCAATAGCCTGCTGACCTTTCTCAGAATACTCCCAAGAAGCAAGACAATACTCATCTACTTCCCACTGTGCTTTCTCAACTAGCTTCACAGCCAAAGTAAATTTATCTAAAAATTCTTTTAATTCCATAATTTCCTCCAAACAGGAAGAGAATTAATTCTCTTCCTCGTAATCATTGTATTCATCCTCACCCCAAACAGAACCAGAACGACTATATTCATTCATAACCATGACAAGAATATTATTATAAGATCCAGAAATTGCACGTTCTGCAAACTCTTTCGCAATATCTGAACGACCTTCTCTTCGCCATGCTTGACAAACACGACCTATAATACTACCAGAATCGCCATCTTGACCAACAAGTTCAATTTCTGGTTTATCCTCGTCTTCCACATCATCAATTAAAAAATGTTTTACTTCTTGAGCAACAGGGAAATCTCCCACAAAATCACTCACGAAGTAACAACGCTTGTTACCCTGTGTGGCATACGTCGAAGGATAGTTCTCCTCATCTTCAAACTCACCCGTCTGCCAACGACGAAACCAATACAAAGGATTATCACGCTCTCCCTCTGGAGCACGATCATATTCCACCATCCCTACCACCATCGTCACACCCTCACACACCACACCGATAAACGACTCTTCAGAGTCAACCATCGCAAA
>Ga0310811_10012464_pt1 | contig 11034 bp, 8 predicted proteins | sample YCmetagenome_FD_207642 | JGI IMG/M metagenome (GOLD analysis project Ga0310811, IMG submission 207642) | Soil microbial communities from experimental microcosm in Duke University, North Carolina, United States - YC | ecosystem: Engineered > Artificial ecosystem > Soil microcosm > Unclassified ...
GATCGCGATCGAAAAGGCGCGCACGACGGGGATCGCGTGGGTCAACTCCCAATTCAGCAACCATGCCGGGCCGGCCTCGCTCTACGCGTCGATGCCGCTCGCCCACGACATGATCGGGCTTTATTTCGCGGTCGGTAACGCCAACCATCTGCCGCCCTGGGGTGGCCTCGACATGCTGCTGTCGACCAATCCGATCGCTGCGGCGATTCCGGCCGGGGCCGAGCAGCCCATCGTCCTCGATATGGCCACGACCGTTGCCGCCTACGGCAAGGTGAAAGCCAAGGCGCTGCGCGGCGAGACCATGCCGGAGGGCTGGATGATCGACCGCGAGGGCAAGCCGCTGATCGATCCGAAGCGCGCCGATGAGGGCATGCTGCTGCCGCTCGGCGGCATGGAGGCCGGCTACAAGGGCTATGGCCTTGCCATCATCATCGGCCTGTTGGCGGGCACACTGGGAGGTGCCGCGATGGGCCGGGACGTCATCGACTTCAACCATGATGACGACAGCGTCACCAACACCGGTCAGGCGATCGCGGCGATCAACATCGCGGCCTTCGGCGACGTCGTCACCTTCAAGGCGAGCGTCGACGCCCTGGTGCGCGATATCAGAAACTCCGAGCGGATGCCCGGCGTGAACCGGATCTCCGTTCCCGGCGAGCGCAGCCACGCCACGCGCGAAGCGCGCAGGCGCGACGGCATTCCGATCCCGCCGGCGCTGATGCGCGGGCTCGATCAGGTGGCGGACGATCTCGGGACGGCTCGTCTCCGATAAGGTCGGCGCTCACTCGTCAGCGGTCTTCCGGCCCTGGATCGGCGGGATGCAGCTGCCAAAACGCGGATCGAGCGGGTCATAGCGCGAGTTTTGCCTCGCGACGATATAGAGACCGGCGAAAGCGGCCGAGCCAACCAGCAGCATAGTCCACCCAGGCGCCTGCAAGGCGATCAGGACGGCTATGCCGCCCGCAATCGCCAGCACGACGCCCAAAGCCACTTTCGCGCTCATGGACCCGTCCTCGCCGAACGCGCCATTCAATGGACCTCCGCCGAGCTGTGTCAATCGGGCGCATGGCCGCGCGCCCGATGGCGAGCGCCAGCGGACTAGCCAACAGCCTGTCGCGCCCTGGCCGTAACCTGACCGGAATGTCGAACGTCGCGGACCACCGAGCGCAATCACGCGCCCGCGAGACGCGCCGGCGCGATGGCGTTCCGGCCCCGCCGGCGCTGATGTGTGGGCTCGATCAGTTGGGCGCATGCCGAAGTCTGGACGGGCGGCCGCCGCTCTCTCAGAAAAATAAAATCCGCCACGGCCTCGGCGCGGCTGCGCGACCGGCGTTCATGCGCTGGATCACCCGCTCTTCTCAACCTGCTTCGGCCGCGGCGGGCCCTCGACCGGCGGCAGCGATTTCAGATAGTCCGCCATCGCCGCGCGATCCTCCGTCGACAATTGCGAGGTGTTCTTGATGACGCGCACCATCGAGCCGCCGGCGGAATCGCCGTCCGGTATCTGCCCGGTCTCGAGGAAATAAGCGATGTCCTTGACGCTCCATTCGCCGAGTCCTTTCTGCGTGATGTTGGGGATCCACCCTTCGCCTTCCGGATTTGGTCCGCCGGCAAAGCGCTGCGCGCTGATAATGCCGCCGAGGAAATTGCGCGGGCTATGGCATTCCGCACAATGGCCGAGACTGCTGACAAGATAAGCGCCGCGATTCCATGACGGCGAGCGGCCGGCGTCGGGCACGAACGGCTTGCCGTCCATGAACAGCAATTTCCACACCCCCACATTGCGGCGAACGTTGAACGGGAACGGCACGTCATGGTCGCGCGCTTTTCCCGAAACCGGCGTCAGCGTCTTCAGATAGGCAAAGAGGTCGCGGACGTCTTCGACTTTCGCATGCTGATAGGAGGTGTAGGGAAAAGCCGGAAAATAATGGAAACCCGCGGGCGACGTGCCCTTGAGCACGGCGGTAACGAAGTCGGCCTCGCTCCATCGCCCGATACCGTCATTCGGATCAGGCGAGATATTGGGGACATTGAACGTGCCGAAAGGCGACGGGATCGCCAGCCCCCCGCCAAGCTTCAGGCGGTCGGGCTGGTTCGGCACCGCATGACAGGAGGAACATCCACCGGCGTTGAACGTTGTGAGACCGTTGGCAAGGTCGGGCGCATAGGGGGGCAGCGAGCTGGACGCGATCACCGCAGGCACCGTCAGCCACCAGAAAACTCCGAAGCCGGCGATGCCGGCCAGCACGGCAAGAAGGAGAAGTCGTCGCAACATTTTCATCGACCCGTCGTCAGGTGCTTCAATTATTCAACTAATGGCTAGTATGGACGGGCTTCCAGCCATAAGCTTCCATGAAATTTCAACCGTTCAGCGCCATTTCGGGAATAAATCCGGAAAGCCATTGTTTTGAAACTGACACCGTCGTTGGACGTCAACAGGGAGAAAACCATGTCGAACAAGACCATGCTTGCTACACTCGCGCTGGGTGCCGCCGTTGCATTCGCAGGCCCCGCTTTCGCCGACAAGATGAAGGCTACGCTCGACGGCAAGGCCGAAGTGCCGCCGAACGCCAGCGCCGGTACCGGCACGGCCGACATCGACTACGATCCCGCCAGCAAGAAGCTGAGCTGGAAGGTGACCTATTCCGGCCTCTCCGGCCCCGCCACCGCCGCGCATTTCCATGGCCCCGCCGAAGCCGGCAAGAACGCCGGCGTCGCTGTTGCGATCCCCAATGCCACATCGAGCCCGGCCGAAGGCAGCGCCACGCTAACGGACGCGCAGGCCGCCGATCTCGTCGCCGGCAAGTACTATGTCAACATCCACACCGCGGCCAATCCGGGCGGCGAAATCCGCGGCCAGGTGACGAAATAAGCTTCGCACCGAGGTGACGAAATAACCTTCGCACCGAGGTGACGAAGTAAGCCATCTTCGACGCACCAGCCGACAGGCCCAGATCGGGGGGCCGGATGCCAGGCATCCGGCCCTTTCGCATTTGCGATACCGCCGACGGTGAACACCGGCTGCGGCCCCCTCGCCATCGGTACTCTCTTACTATAGTTTGAAAGCGGCTCCTGGCGTCCTGTAACGCCGGTCGGCCGCATGGTTTCCCGACGATTGTTTTTCCAGTCTTCTTTCATCCACCGGCAAACGGCACGCAATATTCGGCATGTCCCTGCAGGCAACAACGATCATCGACGTACGCAACGCGGCCGAGCCGTCGACCATGACGCGATGGCTGCGCGGAATTGGCGTCCGCCAGGTGCGGCTCGTTTGCGGTCTTGTGATGTTTTCCTACATCTTCTCGCACTTCTTCAACCATGCTCTCGGCAATCTCTCCTACGCCACCATGGAAGCCTGGCTTGGCTTTCACGTCTGGTGGTGGCGCATTCCGGTGGTCAATTTCACGCTTTATACCGCAGCCACGATCCATTTCCTGCTCGGGCTCTGGGCGCTTTATCAGCGCCGTCATTTTCGCTACACGGTTGTCGAGGTCACCCAGCTGGTTTTCGGCCTGAGCATCCCGCTGCTGCTCGCCGCCCACTTTGGAATCGCGCGACTCGGCGGCGTCATTTTCGATCGCAACCCGCCGACCTATGCAGCGGTTCTGGTGGCCTATTGGTCGCTTCGTCCTTACATGATCGCGGTGCAGTTCGCCCTGATGACGGTGGCATGGATACATGCCTGCATCGGATTGTATTTCTGGCTGCGCCTGAAGCCGTTCTTCCGATGGGCCGGGCCTTTCCTGCTCGCCGTCGCCGTGCTGCTGCCGCCGCTTGCGATGACCGGCACCCATCGCGGCGCACACGAAGCGGTCGAACTCGCGGTGCAGCCACAATGGCGCGCCGCGCACATCAATCCGACCCCGCCGGCGCAACGCGCGACAATCGAAGACATTACGCTTTACTATTTTCCGATCGCCTATGGTGCGGCGATCCTGTTCGTGTTCGCGGCCCGCGGCGTCCGCGCGCTGATCGAGAGCCGGCGCGGCTCGATCACGGTGTCGTATCCCGGCCGAAAAGTGCGCAGCCCCCGAGGGCTCACGATCCTCGAAACCAGCCTGCGATACAACGTGCCGCACGCCAGCGTCTGTGGCGGCAAGGCGCGCTGTTCGACCTGCCGGGTACGAGTGATCAGCGATCGCACGGCGTTGCCGCCGCCATCCGGGAGGGAGTCGTTCGTACTGGCGCGCGTCGGCGCCAGCGCAAACCCGGCCATCCGGCTGGCGTGTCAGCTTCGTCCCAAGGCCGACATCGCGGTGATTCCGGTGCTGCCAGCCAATGTCGGTGCCGATTTCGTCCGCAACCGGCACCGCATCAATATCGGTGAGGAGCATTACGTCGTCAGCATGTTCATCGACATGCGTGGATCGACCAAGCTGGCGGAGACGCGGCTGCCGTTCGATACCGTATTCCTGATCAATCGCTTCCTGGAAGCTGCGTCCCTGGCGGTGGTCGACACAGGCGGGCAACTGAATCAGTTTGTCGGAGACGGATTGCTTGCGCTGTTCGGGCTCGATACGGACCCCGCGACGGCCTGCCGGCAGGCGGTCCGTGCAGCCGCGCTTGTCGCTTCAAATGTCGAATACCTCAACCACGAGTTCGCGTCCGAACTGGAACAGCCGATCCAGTTTGGAATCGGCATTCATGGCGGCGAGGTCATTATCGGCGACGTCGGATTCCGCGATCATACGGTGTTCACCGCGCTGGGTGACCCCGTCAATGTCGCCGCCCGGCTTCAGGATATGACGAAGGCGCACAACTGCACGGTCATCATCTCCGAGGAGGTCTACCAACGCTCGGGCCTCCCGCCCGATCGGCTGTCGCGAACCGAAGTTTCGATCCGCGGCCGCGATCAGGCGATGACCGTCTGCACGGTAACCGAGCCGGCCTTGCTCGCGAGCCTGCTTGTCGAGCAGGCCGAGCATCCCGGCACCCAGCCGAACGTGAGCGCGTACGACCTGGCCTAGAATCAGAACTGCTTAACTGGCCGTCACTTCAGCTTCAAGCGATAGGTCTCGTGGCAGTCGTTGCATCTGTCATTGATCGAGTTGTAGGCGACCTTCAGGCTGGCGACATCCTTGATCTTGCCTTTGACGTCCGCGATCGCCTTGGCGACCGGTGGTATCTTCGAGTCAAAATCGGCCTTGTTCTGCCAAATCTTCTGCGACGATCCGTAGGTTGCGTTCACCACATCTTGCTTGGGATTTGTCGCGAACACGCTGGCGATCGTGGGCACGCTTGCCTCGAGCTGTGCGATCGCGGCATCGATCGCCGCCTGGTCATAGGGCGTTTCGCCCTTCACGGTCTTCAGCATCACGACGTACAGGCTCTTGGCCTGTGCCCTCATCAGATTATCCTGCTTCACGGCGATATCCTGTTGCGCCATCACCGCACCGGCGCCGAGCAGCAATACCCCTGCTATTACGATAGTCCGCATCATAGGCCAGTTCTCCGTGTCCCACGTGTTCCCAATGATTCCGCCGGCCCACACGGGATTCGCGGCTGTCCAAAAATCGAACCCCGGAGGCTGCGTTTCATTCCGTAGCCCGCGGCAAAATGTCAGGACATCAGAGATTATGCCGGCGCTGCGCCTCCCGGATCGCAATCCAGACCCGTTCGGCCGTCGCCGGCATGTCGATGTGGTCGATTTTATACTCGCGCCACAGCCCCTCGATGATGGCGTTGACCACCGCCGGACAGGAGCCGATCGCGCCGGCCTCGCCGGCACCCTTCACGCCGAGCGGATTGGTCGTGCAGGGCACGTTATGCGTCTCGAAGTGGAATGACGGGCCATCGGCTGCGCGCGGCAGCGCGTAGTCCATGAAAGTACCGGTGACGAGCTGGCCGTCGCTGGTGCTGTAGACCGCCTGCTCCATCAGGGCCTGGCCGATCCCCTGCATCGCGCCGCCATGCACCTGACCGGCAAGCAACAGCGGATTGAGCGTTACCCCGAAATCGTCGACGATGACATAGTTGACGACCTTGATGATCCCGGTCGCCGGGTCGATCTCGACTTCCGCAAGGTGCGTACCATTCGGATAGGTGCCGTCGGCCTGCGTGAACGTCGCGCTGGAATTCAGTTTCGACGGATCGACCCCGGGGCGTTTTGCGAGATCGGCAAAGCTGATCGAGCGGTCGGTGCCGGCGATCCGGATCCTGCCGTCGGTGATCTCCAGGTCGCCCGCGCTGGTCTCCAGCGCTTCGGCGGCGATCTCCTTGAGCTTGCCGCCGAGATCATGGGCGGCCCGCTGCACACTGACGCCACCGGTCGGGATCGAGGCCGAACCGCCGGTACCAAGTCCGGTGGCAATCCTGTCGGTGTCGCCCTGCAGGATGTGGACGCGCTCGGGCGGCAGCCCGAACTGCTCGGCGATCAATTGCGCGTAGGCGGTCTGATGGCCTTGCCCGCTCGACTGGGTGCCGATCAGGATCGAGACGTCGCCATTGGGATCGAGCGCCACATTGGCGGTTTCTTCCCCCATGGTGCCGCAGACCTCGACATAGCTGGCAAGCCCAATGCCGCGCACCAGGCCCTCTTTCTTTGCCGCCTTGGCGCGCTTGGCAAATTCCTTCCAGTTTGCGACTTCCATCGCGCGCTTCATGTGCGCGGTGAAATCGCCGGAATCGTAGACCTTGTCGGTAATGGTCTTGTAGGGCATCGCCTTCGGCGAGATGAAATTCTTGCGCCTGATGGCATCGGGCGTCATGCCGAGTTTTCGCGCGGCGGCATCCACCAGCCGCTCGATCACATAGGCTGCCTCGGGGCGACCCGCCCCGCGATAGGCGTCGACCGGAACGGTATTGGTGAACACCGTGCGGACGCGGCAGTGGAAGGTCCGGATGTCGTAGAGGCCCGGAAGCATGCCGGCGCCCCCATGCGGGATATAGGGACCGAAGGTCGAGAGATAGGCGCCCATGTCGCCCATCAGGTCGACGTCCAGGGCCAGGAACTTGCCGTCCTCGGCCAGCGCCATCCGGGCAGTGGTGACGTTATCGCGCCCCTGCGCATCACCCATGAAATGATCGGAGCGATCGGCGGTCCACTTGATCGTCTTGCGCAGCTTTTTCGCGGCAACCGCCAGCAGCGCATACTCCCGGTACGGAAACAATTTGGTGCCGAAACCGCCGCCGACATCGGGACAGATCACCCGCATCTTTTCCAGCGGCATCTTCAAGACCATGCCGGCGATGATTTCGCGCAGGCGGTGGCTGCCCTGGCTGCCGACCGTCAGCGTCAGATGATCGCGCTTGGCGTCGTATTCGACGACGGCTGCGCGCGTCTCCATGAAGTTGGTGATGACGCGCGGATTGACGATCGACACTTCGGCAACCGCATGCGCCTTGGCAAACGCCGCATCCGTCGCCTTCTTGTCGCCGATCGGGACGTCGAACAGGATATTGCCTTCATGCTTGGGCCAGACCTGCGGCGCGCCCTTCTTCACCGCGTTGACGACGCCGACCACCGCCGGCAGCGGCGTCCAGTTGACCTCGATCGCCTCGATCGCATCGCGCGCCTGGTCGATGGTATCGGCGACCACGAAAGCCACGGCGTCGCCGACGTGACGGACCTCGTCCTTCGGCAGGATCGGATAGGGCGGGCCGGTGAACGGATCGACCTCAAAGTTGAACAGGCACGGCAGATCGCCGAGATCCCTGACGTCGTCGGCGGTCAGGACCGCGCCGACGCCCGGCATGCCGCGCGCCTTGGCGACGTTGATGGTGAACTTCGCGTGCGCATGCGGCGAGCGCAGCACCAGCGCGTGCAACGCCGGCTGCGGCGAGTGGTCGTCGGTGTAGCGGCCCTTGCCGCGAATGAGCGCGTCGTCTTCCTTGCGCAAAACGCTTTGACCGACGCCGAATTTGACGGGAGCTGCCATCGTATCTCCAATTTCAACCGTGATTTCCGCGCCATATTGGCGTGGTTCGAGGGGAAGCGCAAACGGCTTTATAGAGCGTTTTCAGGCGAAGTGGATACCGGTTGGCGTGAAGAAAACGCGTCAGAACAAAATTCCAGAGCTTCGGTTCTGATTCCATCAGAGCCGGAGCTCTAGCCACGGATCAGCGAGAAAATCCAGCCCCTGCCGAACAGCAGCAGGATGGAAAAACAATAGACAAACGTGCCGCTTGCGATCAGCAGCAACAGCGCGGTTTCGTCGCGGAATGCGCTCATTTGCGCAAAATAGACGCCGGCAAATCGCGCGATCAGCCAAAGCGCCGCCGCCAGCACGACACCGGCCACCGCGAACTTGGCGAGCGACTTGATCCACTCGCGATCGAGAATGAGATACCCTCTTCGCACCGCAAAAAACATCACCAGCAGCAGATTGACCCAGGCGCCCGCAGCGGTCGCCAGCGCAAGCCCGATCTGGGCGAGCGTCCCCATCAGCGCCAGCTTCAGGGCGACATTGACGGCGACGCCGGTCAGCGCCGCCTTCACCGGGGTTGCGGTATCCTTGCGCGCATAGAAGGTTGCAACGGCGCTGCGGATCATCACGAAGGGAATGAGGCCTACGGCATAGGCGGCCAGCGTCGCGCCCGCGGTGGCGGCGTCGGCCCTGGAGAACGCGCCGCGCGCAAACATCGCCCGCATGATGACGTCAGGCACGGTCAGGAACGCGGCGACGAACGGCACCGAGAACAACAGCGTGAAATCGAACGCGCGCCGCTGCGCCTTGGCGGCGCCGGCGTGATCGTCCGCGGTCAGGCGCCGCGACATTTCCGGCAACAAGACCGTGCCGATCGCAATGCCGATCACGCCGATCGGCAACTGGTTGAGGCGGTCGGCATAATATAGCGCCGACAGCGCGCCGGCGGGCAAGAACGTCGCGATGATGGTGTCGGCAAACAACGCCAGCTGCGTTCCCATTGAACCCAGAGTTGCGGGGCCGAGTGCGCGAAAGAACGCACGGACGTCCTCGTCGAGCTTGAGCGGCGCAAACCGCGGCAGGCCGCCATGGCGCGCAAGGTCGCCGGCGAGCAGGAAGAATTGCAGGAAACCGGAGATCAGGACGCCCCAGGCCGCCGCGTGGCCGGCGCTCGGGAAAAACGCCGCCAGCGCCAGCGTCATCATCATCGCAAGATTGAGGAAGATGGGGGCTGCGGCGGCGCTGGCAAAGCGATGCATGACGTTGAGCATGCCGCCATAGAGCGTCACCAGCGTGATCAGCAGCAGGTAGGGAAAGGTGATCCGCGTCAGCTCGATCGCGAGCCGTCGCTGCTCGGCATCCTCGGTGAATCCGGGTGCGAGGATGCTCATGGCCTGCGGCATGAACAGCCAGGCGACGACGAGCAGGATCAACTGCGAGAGAAACAGCAGCGTGAAGATGCGGTCGGCGAACAACCGCGCCGACGTCCGGCCGCGCTCGCCATGGACATGCGCATAGGCCGGCACGAAGGCGGCGTTGAAGGCGCCTTCGGCAAAGATGGCGCGAAAATGATTGGGGAGCCGCAGCGCCACGAAGAACGCGTCCGCCACCGGCCCCGCGCCAAGGATCGCGGCCAGCATGATATCGCGCGCGAATCCGGTGAGCCGCGAAAGAAGCGTGTAGCCGCCGACGGTGAAAATGCGCCCGAGCATATGCCGCTTCTAGCGCATATTTGATGGCGAAATCAGGCTGAAAGTGCGCCGCGCACAGCCTTGATGACCCGATCCTGCGTCGGCTCGTCGAGATAGGCGTGCATCGGCAGGCTGATAACGTCTTCAGAAAGCCGTTCGCTCGCAGACAACCCGCCGTCCGCGACCGGGTAGTGCTTGTACGCGGTCTGCTGATGCATCGATTTGGTATAGTAGATCGCGGTCGGAACTCCCTGCGCCTTCAGATCAGCTGCAAAGCCGTCGCGATCGGTCCCCTTGGGCAGGCGGATGGTGTATTGCGCCCACACCGAGGTGCACCCCGGGGCGAGCCGCGGCACGGTGACGACATTGCCGAGGCCGCGCGCATAGCGTTCGGCGATCCGGTTACGCGCAGCGATCTCGTCCTCGAAGATTTTCAGCTTCTCGATCAGGACCGCTGCCTGCATGGTGTCGAGCCGCCCGGTGATGCCAAGACGGACATTGTCATATTTGTCAGAACCCTGGCCGTGCACGCGAATGCTGCGCAGCACCTCGGCCAAGTCGTCATCGTCGGTGAAGATGGCGCCGCCGTCGCCGTAGCAGCCGAGCGGCTTGGCCGGGAAGAAGCTGGTCGCGGTGGCAAGACCGAAGGTGCCGAGCTTGCGGCCGTTGTAGCTGGCGCCAAAACCCTGCGCGGCGTCGTCCAGCACGAACACGCCCTCGGCCTCCGCGACCGCGGCGATCGCGTCATGGTCTGCGCTCTGTCCGAACAGATCGACCACGATCACGGCCCGCGGCTTGAGCCCGCGCGCTTTCGCGGTCGCTATCCCGCGCTTCAGCGAGGCAGGATCCATGTTGAAGGTCGCTTCATCGACATCGACGAAAACGGGCGTCGCACCGACCAGCGCCACAGCTTCGCCGGTCGCGCAGAAGGTAAAGGAGGGGCACAGCACGGCATCGCCAGGGCCGACCTGTCTCGCCATCAGCACCATCAGCAACGCATCGGTGCCGCTGGCGCAGCTCACGACATGTTTTGCACCGGAGAATGCCGCAAGCTGCGCCTCGAGCGTGGTCACTTCCGGCCCATTGATGAACTGGCAATGGGTGAGCACGCGGGAAACGGACTCATCGATGGATTTGCCGAGCCGCGCGCGCTGGGCAGCGAGATCGATGAAGGGGACGGGTTCTGGACGCATGTGCTGGTTCATATCGAGCCTGGTGGAAGACTTGCGCTTACCGGGATGGGACGATCAGCCGGCGACGCGGCGCGGCCCCTTGCGCGCGGTGGAGGCCGCCGGCCGCGCGGGCGATTCGAGGCAGCGGATCGCGATTTCGAGGCTCGCCACGCCCTCGTCGCCGGAAACCGCCGGCGAATCGCCGGTGCGGACGGCGTCGAGGAAGGCGATCAGTTCGGCCCGCAGCGGCTCGTCATGGCCAACCGGCAAATGGCGCATCGAATAGCTGCCGTCGGGCTGGAAGCC